>Ga0247782_1000064_pt1 | contig 150921 bp, 108 predicted proteins | sample UWRJL019104C5_FD_179928 | JGI IMG/M metagenome (GOLD analysis project Ga0247782, IMG submission 179928) | Plant litter microbial communities from Arlington Agricultural Research Station in Wisconsin, United States - UWRJ-L019-104C-5 | ecosystem: Environmental > Terrestrial > Plant litter >... | reverse complement strand
AAAAAAAAAAAAAAAAAAAAAAAAAAAAGAAAAAAAAAAAAATTAAAAAAAGAAAAAAAAAAAAAAAAAAAAAAAAGGAGGGTTCTGAGAAAGAAAGGAACAACGGATGGACGGGATAGAAAAGAACGAAAAGGCGGTTTGCATGTAAAGCGGTGGAAAATTGGTGTTTCTGTTTGTCATCATCTTTTTCATAGACTAATCTTCGAGTTTCACTTCGATTTCCCTCTCATTTTCTGCGTTCCGGGACATGACCTGTTCGGTACAGTTAGGGAATATTTCACGGCGCAATTTTGTGACCTCGGAGCTAGCAAGCGGCTTCGTATGCCTAGCCTGCAAGGGGCCTGCAAGATGGAAATACCTCTGAACAAGCATTCCGACATCATCGGAGATTGGCCGTATGTAATCATCCGTCTTCGATCTGGCGACTGCGTGGTACGCCTATCGGTATAGAACAGCTTGATCTAAGGCTGAAGGGCGACTTATCGTGGTGGCGGTGGTGGTGTGGTTGTCGTCGTCGTCGTCGTCTTCTCGCACACGTGGCGACATCAACAGGCCGACCAGCTACCCAGGTACCGTCGGATAGGTACTGGGAGGCAGAGCTGCCCAAGTGCTGCGGTGTAACGGCGCATTCTATCTCTGTTTTCAGTTTCCACGCCTTCGTCTGCAAGGTCCCGTCGCACCGTGAAACGAATAAGGAACGCCCGCCATGGGTAGACTGTGCTGCCCATTTTCAAGATCCCGGCTGTTTGGCTACCTAGCCATGTCTGCGTCCGGCGCCATGACGCAGCACCGCAGAGGGGGTTGGTGCTTATCTCCGTGAGAGCAGTGGTTTGCGGCCGTGATATAATCAGCACGATCCCGAACAAGACCCAAACAGAGTAGGAAAGGTGAGAGCAAAATAATGTGGCGAGTGCTACAATGATCAGACATTCATTTGAGCCGAACTGTTGCCTTGCTGGGCATTTAGCAGATTCACCAGACCAGGCCGACCAGGAAGCAACGGGCTTATACCAGATAATGCCAGATAATACCAAAATTGATTCAAGATTCTACGATATCCACGATGATATACAACACAAATGTTTCCCTAACCCACCCGGTTCACTACACGGCGGTTCCTACATCAGCACTCAACAATGGACCAGGATTCCGATCTGATTCGCCAGGCTTGATCGAAGGGTAACACAAAGGGGCAAGCTAGCCTCACCTCGCACCCCAGCTCCAGCTCACCTTGCTTACACCTTTGCCTTCCCAGCTCTGGCGTGCTTCCAGGGTCAACGGGGATATCTGACAAAGCAAACTCGAATAGAAGACGTTGTGGAGAACCACTTAGGCCAGGTACGTAAGGAAACCGACTTGACAGCATTTATGCATTGTGCATTACTACCGTATTACCTCAGATTTGGACCGGCAGTTTGAGAAAGCCCTGTCGAAAGAATGCTTGGTTGCATGCTTATTATTCCGAGCCCAACGGACAGGGGTTATTTCCCAGAATGCGAACCCAACGACGGAACGCTATCGTTTTGGTCGTGAGATGAGGAGACACGACCAAAACACTCAACCATTTTCCGCATGTACAATGAAGCTGTACTAGGTAAATCAAGTTATGTGCGCCTGTACTACTCTCGGCTATGTACGTATGCCCTTTCCACTTGGACGGTTCCAAGTATCTAATCCATACATTCGAAGCATCGTTTACCCACCACGTCATAAAACGCGGGTTTATCTCTTACGAGTACGCGTTTCCCACGCAGTAAATGCTGGCATTTAGATCGATGCCTGTCTCAAGTCTTCTTCTTTCTTCCTTTCTTCGTTTTTCGCCTAGATGAATATATCCGCGCACTCACTCACTCACTTATCAGCTGCCATTCTTGACCGGGCGAGGCCAAGCCCACGTATCCCTCTGATCGAGACGCTTTGTGACATGTATCTCATCACCAACTGCTACTTCGACAACCACATCTTCGTCATCATCACCGCGTTCTCCGGGAGCGATGAAGGCGTAGCGCCCAAAGATGGGCGAATACTTGTTACCAAGGTCCACCCTGCGATCGGCCATGAGCTTCTTCAGCACCTGTCCCGGCTCGCCTTCTGACGGACGCCCCTGGTCGTAGTCCACGTTAATAGACATGCAGCGTCCACAGTTAGCCGTCAGCGCTAGGCGATGTCGTTCACCACCGCCGTCGTTGCCGCCGTTCTTTCTCGTAACGACCGTGAGCTCGGCCCAGAAATCCTCGTCCCACGCCTCGAGCACCTCCCCCTCCCCCTCCTCCTCCCCTCCTTTCTCCGCGGCACCGCCGTCCACGACGATGTTGGATCGGAACCGACGCATGTCCATATCCTCACCTTCGGGCAGCCTCTTGCTAACGTCGTGCAGGGAGGCCTTGGAAGTGACGAGGTAGGGCGCGACATCGTTGAATGCCAACCATTCCGACTTATTACTACTACCCTTCTTCCCTTGCTTTCTGTTCCCGGCTTCTCCTTCGTTATCCCCCTTTCCGCTCGCCATACCAGGAATATACGACGAGATAGCCGACATCCAACCTCCCTCCTGCTGCTGCTGCTGCTGAGACTGAGACTGTCGCCAAAGGAGATGTTGGCTCGGCTTATGGGCTAGCACATCCCTCGCCTGGTCCCCGATATACACGAGCACGACCTCGTAGCCGAAACAAGCAGAGAACCAGGCATCGTACGGGTCGCCCATGCGGTAGGCGATGGTGCGGCTGCCCCCGAGGGACACGTCAATGACGTTATTGTTGTCGTCGTCACCATGATGATTTTTGATATCCGGGTAGAGCGGGACGCGGAGGGCGGCGCGCTGCTCCGGGGCCACGGGCGTGAAGAGGGGAGGGGAGGGCACGTGGTACGTGACCTCGATCTCGCCCGCGTCCAGGTCGAGGCGCTGGTGGAATAGCGCGCACTCGGGGAAACGCACGATCTGGATGTTCTTGTACGTCCCGTCCGGCTGCACCTTCAGCAGCATGAAGCGACGGTCGTGCTCCACGCCCTCGGGACGCAGGCGCGCCCGCGACACCGATAAGGGTGCTAGGGACTTTATGGGGTAGATGTATAGCTGGGCGATTCGTGTGAGAATGATGGATTTAGACGAATTTGTAAGTGTGTGTGTAATGAGAGTGGGTATACAGGCAACGTTGGTGTAGCTCGGCGAGATAGTGCTGACGAGTAATAGAAATAAGGCGTGCAGTGAGGGGAAATGGGAATATCTTACCTCTGTGATCTTCATTTTTGGGTTTGTAACCGACAGTATCCTCTATCACTGCGATGTAGTGAGTATACAACGTGGGGGAATGTTATCTTTCTTCTTCTCTTATAGATGTAATTAGATATAGGTGTGATATCCCTGTTCTGACTACTTAACCGGCGATTCTTACACTACCTTTACTCGCCGACGTATCTACCAAATACTAAGAGTGGTAACGAGGTGTGGTGGGATGGATGAAGGATTGATTTGACTGACTGACTGTGCAGCCCGACAACTGACCCCAACCGACAGATTTGTCAAAAGCTCTCCCAGTAACCCGGGGAGGAAAAAACGTCATGGTCCACATACGAGATCTTCATTTGATGTTGTACTTGTACATATTGTACACACATGCATGCATACATACGTACATACCTGCATCCCAAATGATAGACAAGTACCTATGTACATACAGTAGTTATTGGAGACCAATATGTATGTACATTTGCATTTGGGGTGAACAAATCAGCAGTTACAGTGAGTGGGCTGTGCAGTACCGTACAGTAAATGCCATTATAACCGTTTCAGACTAACCTTGCAGCAAGCAGTCTTGTGGTATACACTGTACTAACTTATAAAGCCAAAAATAATAAAGACCAAGAAATGGTGAGAGGATACAAGCTTGTTGCATCAGGGCTATTAAGTCGCCCAGCGGCTTGTGGCCGGTCCCAAATGCATTAGCATTAGGTAGTATTGGCATTGGCATTGGCATTGGCAGTGGGATGACGATGAGAGGTAATAGGTGGTTGGTTGGTGGTTGGTGATTTCCCCACAAACTTGGATCTGGGGCAAATCACCTTAACCTTATTAAGCATACACACAGCATACTACATACCAAGCTAAAATATACGTACGTATACACATCAAATGTATCTAGTTGAATTAAAGGCCTTTTTCATCACTTTTCCTACTTGTTAAATAGGTGCTTCATTCATTCACTATTCTAACCCAGACATACTCACCGCTTGCGCGTGTTACCTAACCTAGTGAGTTTTGGTATGTATTGTTGTGGTTGGTGATGATGATCCCTTAAGTACGTGACGAATGGAACTTAAGACACTCTGAGCATATTCAGCAGTTTTTCCAATACTGAGTCTCTTTAGGTTAGGTGTTATAATTTTTCTTGGGCACTTTTTCTATGTACAGATTATATATTTGTTAACGACCATTTAAAATCATTGTATTTACTGTGAGTATATAATAGAGAATTACTGCCCCTGCACCCTTTTACCCGATTTGGCCGCCAAGACCTGGCAGACTCAGAAGTGGATCTGGTACTTTTTCTGCTAAAATTACTAGCACTGTGTATTAATATCCTCTCTTTGCTAACACCCTTTTTGACAGCCTACTTAAAGTTACATACACACTGCAGTAAAAAGCTGTTTTTGGTGTTGTTATGTTACTTATAAAATAGCTAATCATATGCGTTTGCAGCCCTTTTCAGTTCAAAAGCTAAGGCAGTATACTTAGTAGGTAGGTCCCCTAGCCACTCCTTGCAGAAGGGGTTATGGCGCACCTTCTCCTAGCTTTGAGCAACGCTAGCATAAGTGTAAATGGTCTCAAAATATTATATAGCAAGGTGTAAATATAGGATAAAGTAAAGCTGGAGGTAAGTAAGTAGTTGCCCATGTTAATATACAGTGCTAGTAATTTTGGCAGGAAAAGTATCAGATCCACTTCTGAGTCTGCCAGGTCTTGGCGGCCAAATCGGGTAAAAGGGTGCAGGGGCAGTAATTCTCATATAATAGTAGAAGACGCTAGAGTAGAGATTTGCTCATCATACAGCTCCGCCCACCAGAGGAGCGGGTGCTAGACGTACACTTATCTTATGCCTGGTATACGAGCTTTTCCTTTACACATCTGATCACTTTTAGAAGCGGTCTAGTATGTCTCATAAGAGGTAGTACAGACCTTGTAAGTAGAGGCGGCTTGCTGACCGCATCGCATCGGCATCGCAACATATAACCCGTTTTACGAGCGGGTGGTAAAAGTCACTCGAGAGACCCCAGCCCACCATTCAAGTATCAAGAATTCCTATAAGGAATTTACTTGACAGGCAGGCTGAGCCGAGCCGAGCAAGGCCGGCGCTTGCATTAGGACATGCATACATATACACATGTAGGTAGGCAAACTCATCCAAGACAATGGGGACCCGGAAACCATACGCAAAAACACTTCGAAGAGGTCTAGAGGACTGTGCTCAAACTCATGAGCGATACTCATCACTACTTAAAACATGTCTCATGATGACAGCCATCACCTGACTGTTATTAGCAAGGAATGATATAAGGGCTTATTGTCAAAAATGACATGTATCTTGTAGGTGAAACTACGTCACTATCAAGATGTTTTCTCTTCCGTTGCGCTTAATTATTCAACCTCGAGCCGTAAGGCATCATACTGCACATAGACCGAGCCGGGGAGTATCGCTGTCTCGTAATCCGTCGCGTTGAACGGCAGACTCAGGATGATCTTGTTCTCCTGGCCTGATTTAAGAAGTGTGGAATTGAACTTGAACTTGTGGGCGACGTTGTAGCATATGACTGCTGATCGCACCGCGCAGGAGCTGCTTTGGTAGTATCTATGTATGTAGAAAACAAAAACCCGAATGTCAGCTGGCGAAATAGTAGCAGCAAATAGAGGGAATAGGCTTGGCGCAACTTACGGAATCACCCAAGGTTCCAAATCGTGACCATTCACATTCACCGCATACTTCAGATTGGCATGTGGCTCAGAGGCATTATACACATCCGTATTACCCGAAGCAGTCTTCACGCCTGCAAGCTGCACGGTGAAAGTAGCCGTCCCCGTCTCCTTGCCGGAAACCTGGTCATTTTCAATGTCAAAGACAATTGTCCAGCTGTTCACGTTGCCGTTCCCGACATACGCGTCCGGCCGCAACGAGTTGCCCAGCCCGCCGAACACGCTCCAGTGCACGTAATTGAGGTCTTGGCCGACGTCGCTCTCACCCACTTTGAACACGACGCCGTCGGGGAACTCGTCGACGAAGTCGTACGCCGCCCAGTAGATTCGGTACTGCTCCGGATGCAAAGAGTGCGTTTCGTCTGGGGCGTAGCCGTGCCTGTACTCGCCGCTGCTCTTATCCGGGGTGCCGATGCGGAAAATCTCCGTACCGGCAGACTCTTCTGCCCATGTTACCTCTACTGTTTGGACGTCTCCCGCGGTAATTTTGATCCCGTCTTGGATGTAATCGCCGAAGACGCCTTCGGCGTAAACGGTAAGACGGTACGTACCCGCTTTCACCCGCTCCAACACCGCGTGCCCGGTGTCTTCGTCGACTTCTGCCCAGTACTGGTACGCCTCGACATCGGAGACGTTGTCCTGGAAATCAACGCCGTCTTGGGCAAAAACGACAAGCGGCTTCTTGGCAGACTTAGGGAGGCTTATTTGCACTTCGACTGCGCCGCGACTCTTGGTAGACACGTAGTTTGGGACGTGCTCGGCGATTGAGTCGTAGAACTCGGCGTTCCAGCTTGGATCCGCGTATTGTTCTGCATCTTCCCTAAGGATGTTTAAATCGTTGCCGGCGGGGAACCGGTTGAAGTAGTAGAATTGCTGAACATGTTAGCTGACGCGGGGCAGGGAGAGAGTCGTTAGGGCCGAGTACTCACGGGCCCAAAAGTACGGTCAAATCCGCTCGTGATATTCGGCTGGGTCTATATTAGCGCTTGAAATGCATAGCTGTGCATGCAAAACCCTGGGACAAAAACCTACAACTTGGTTCCCGTGGTGGTTTGAACCTGTTATTGCCTACGTCAACAGCCATTACATATGGAGTCAACCTCACAGAAGAGTTTTACTGACTGATGTAGTTGTAGACTATTCCATCGACCGTCAAGTCAGAGTGCAGCGGGCCACCAAAGTAGGTATCCCTCGTGTTCATGACCAGCCAAGCGCCCAAAGTGCTTTTGTCCGCCGTCCGGGAGCCATCGGCGTACCTGTGATACGACAAATGTTGATGAGTCACTACTCAGTTCCAAACTTGGGACCTGCCTATTCTTACAGTCCGTGTACTTTGTGGCCTCGCCACGTGTCGTGGAACGTGTATTTTGTGAAATATTCAGCCTCTTGTTGAACATAAGCGTCGTCGGGTGTATTCCCCAGGTACCAAGTTGCATCTTACTCAGGATAGTACGGTTAGCATCTCCCAAGCAAGTTGGTTGGTGTTTGACAACCGTACCTTGTACAACTACCTCTTTTCGGACGGCATCTTTGCCGGGTAAGGGGGCATATTGTGCCCCGTTAGTGATCAGATGCGTCCAGATATCCGTGTTTGGTCGGAAGAGAGTCCGGAGCTCTTGGAGGTTACGCAGGAATGGCACGGCCTCGTTGTGATACGTGAGACGAGAAAAAGCATGCAGGCCAGTCTCACCATCACGCAAAAACCAGTACTGCTCAAGCACTTGGCCCGTGCTTGTGTAAGTGTCGGATATCCTTATGCCTCCGTAGGCCGTCCCTGTGCTGTCAACACCCTTGTAGAGCTCAAACTTAGGCCGGGTCGTTCCAGGGGTCCAGAAGCCCGACGGTATACTAATCTCTGGTCAACCCAAGAAGCTTAATCTTGACTTCATGACCAAAGTACCTACCAGTAGCAATCCAGATACAGGACGCCGGTGGAGCCTGAAGGACGGCCGAGCAAGTCTACTCCATCCAATTTCAACGTATCGATCTTCCCCGCTGCCTTACTCACACGTGCGTAGAGACGATCATTTTCGATTACTAGCTGAGTGGCATCTTCCGTAGCATTGAGCGCTGCCGCTGTCCATCCGGTGCAGCACAAGAGACCCAAAGGCACACGGCAGTAGGTCGACAGTTTCATAGTGCCGTGTTCACCTTTCAAGCAGCTTCCGATGATCGCGCACACATACACTCGATATGACCACAGAAAGATTCAAACTTACCGTCTCGTGGAGCGGATGAATATATCTTATTACGTTTTCTACAGTATCCCTCTACTCTTTGTAGACGGCGCGCGAATATGTCTGAGCCCTACCAACAGCGAATCTTACAGACGGAGAATATCTGCCCGTATATTTTTCCGTCCCCTGGGAACTGGGTTAGTAATTTTAGCAGATGTTATACCTACATGGCAGGGTAAAGAGGCCGTCGACGACCACAGAGTGCGGGGAATCATGCGGGGCCGGCAAAGGCGGCCATATGTTCGAGCTTCGCTTTAATATACCTTGCGGAGAAGGCGAGCCGCATGCGGTTACAACCTTGGGAATTCTATAGCGATTGCTCGGATTTCGGCTGATTATGAAGCGATTCGTAGGTTCGATACCCAAGAGCTGCATCGAAGGTTACCTACCAGTGCGCCGTGTCACGTTGCGCGCCGGCACGCGACGCAAAGCGACTCTGCCGCCGGGGAAACAAGCTCTGGAAATGCACCTTGAATACCGTATGTGCAATGACGTGCATGTGGTAAAGCTCGTGAGACTTGTGAGCACGCGTGAGGGCCGATCACGAAACATGAGCCTATCGCGATAGGCCTCGTGGCGGAAGTGTTCATATGATGGCTGCAGTCCGGGCTGGGTTCGGTAACAAGTGTAACTCAACACCAAGTTTTTCGTCAATGATTCAGCCTGCTTTTGGACGTTATAGTATGTTTAAGGCAGGTTGCAATTGGCCTTTGGTGATTTGTTCGAGGCGGCCGCCAATACACCCGGTGTCTAACTCTCGACGTAACGGCCGAGACCGATAGTCGCCCAAGACAGTCTTATCCCCGATGTAACGCAGCGGGCAAGAGGTCAGTCGGTCGGTCAACCAGACTCTGTTTCTCAGGCCAGGACGCATTCCATGCTCGTACGTATGTACGACAGGACTGCTGGAAATAGCACAGCGCATTTCTGACCAGCCGTCGCCGCACTCGAGCATGCTAGGTCTGCCAAATCATGACGGGAGGGCAGCGCGCGGCAAAATGTTGAGGAATGGTGAGCCGAGGAACGACAAATCTGGGCCTTACAGTCTAACTAAGAAGTTGCTCGCGTTCTGATTGGATTTGTGCCAGCTAAACTGCCGTGCACGCGCTGTCGTCCACTGCACGAAAGTGGGGAGAATCAGGAGCCAAGCTCCGAGCAACACAGCCACGCTAGTCTCGATAGGTGCTAACGACGGGCTAATCTTGGAGACGTTTACATAGGTACTCCTTAGCTAAGGGTCAGGTAAGGGGATTGATTGGCCAGAATATTCTCCATTGCTAGTCCCATCTCATCTTGGACTCTTAGTAATAACCGCGTTTGGCCTCTTGAAACAACCAAGTTGCCATGTAACGCTGCTAATAACAGCAAATATTGCAAACTCCCCAAAAAAAAAAAAAAAAAAAAAAAAAAAAAAAAAAAATATTCCAGTCTAGCGCAGGCTGGTCTCAACTTCTATCGTATTTTAGCTTTCCGTTCCCCTTTCCCCCTTTCAAGGAAATATGTGCGTGACTGTTGTTGTCGCTAACGTTGGGCTAGGTTAGTGGGTATCCATATCGCTTCCTCCCTTGGTACAGTATGCCTATCTAGAAACCCAAGCAAGGCAAGGAGCCCAAGCCAAGCCTAGCATAAAGGGCAATAATCTCTTTCTGAAACGACACCCCAACCCTATCAGATTGACCGCTACCCAGGCCCGCCAGGTTAGATATGTATAAATGCTGGCATGAGAGAGACTTTATTAAGCATGTTGGTTGGCCATCTGAGCCGTGCTGTTACTGTACATACGGGGCCGAACCGAGCCGGCATCTCAGCAATACCACTAATTACGTACATAAACATCTGCCGCGCTGATCTGATCGTCTTTGATATGTTCGTTCCTCGCCTGGGGGACAATGTTGCTCGACCATAACATCACCAAGACTTTGACCTCTCACGAGGACTGTCTGCATATGCCGGCAAGCCAACTCATTCACCACTCATTGTTACTATAGTCACCGAGCAAAGCCATATGACATGACCCACATGCTGTGACCTTCCGGTTTCTGCTTCCTGTCATTCATTCATTCTTCTTCCATCCTTATATGATTCTGTTACCGGCTGTGTATATTGTATTGCTTGGAGAGTCACAGCCGAGAGTCGGTGGACGAGAGGGAACCCGCTGACTGCCATTGCCATAGCCGGTGCCTCCTTTTTCACTGAATTTCATCCCGACATCTGTCCCGGGTCCGCTCTCTATTGATACACGCAGGCAGTGTATATATATTCCTTCTCAGAACCCGTACGTCCAGCCTTGGATCGCCTCTTAATCGTCTTGGATCAACCAGGGAAACTACCTAAGCAGTGGCAAGCAAAGCTCTCCACATTACTATCGACACTTAAATCTTATCCCGACCCTAGACTAGGATCCATACGTTTATGTATGCTGTTGAGCTAGTACCCAGCATCCTCTTCGTTTATCTCTCGTTTCGATATTATCACCATGGTTTCCTCAACCTTTATCGGAAGCCTGGCGTCCAGGGCCGTCTTTTATATGTCCTCTCATAACATCATCAAATCCCAAGCAACGTACGATGGGAACACAGTCGCCGCCATCAAAACTCTTCAGGGATGGTATAACCAAGGAACCGGGCTGTGGGACACCACTGGTTGGTGGAACAGCGCCAACTGCTTGACTGTACTCGCCGACTATGCAATCCAAAACCCGAACTCGGCTGCTGCTCTCGACATACCCAGCATTATCCAGAACACCTACCTACAGGCACAGGAGACAACCTTCCGAGCCATCAAGGTTTTTAACCCCGCGGGCCTTCCTATTTCGACCTACACTAGGATACCTAAGGGACCGGCGATTGTCACCAGGGGTTTTGATAACTTCCTTAATGACTACTATGATGATGAAGGCTGGTGGGCACTTGCCCGTAAGTAGTCCCTAATCCTTACCATGCGTTCATGCTTGGGCCCTCCCCCGTATGTGTCTTTCTTGGAGTTGCTCTAATATGAATTCTGTAGTAATCCGCACTCATGATATCGGCCAGTATGGCCTTGGTGACAGCAAGTTCCTTGACGCCGCGGTCAATATCTTTGAAGACATGAAGAAGGGGAAGTCCCCATGTGGTGGCATCTACTGGAGCAAGGTCGACGACTATACCAACGCTATCGCGAACGAGCTCTATCTCAAGGTAGCGGCATCTCTAGCTAACCGGGTCCCCGAAAAGAAAGACTACTATCTCGACACCGCTAAGGCCGAATGGGCTTGGTTCAAGAACTCGGGAATGATCAATGGGGATCACCTGATCAACGATGGGTTGAACGATCAATGCAAGACCAACGGAGGCAATACATGGACGTACAACCAGGGAGTCATCCTAGGAGCCCTAGTCGAGCTATCCAAGGCCACCGGCGATAAGTCCCTACTCAACGAAGCCTCAACCATTGCCACTGCTGCCATTACGCACCTAAGCCGAGATGGGATCCTTTACGAAGGTTGCGAGCCGGACTGCGGCGCCGATGGTGCACAGTTCAAGGGCATCTTCATGCGCAACTTGCGTGAGCTGCAGCAAGCAGCACCCCAGGATGCTTTCAAGAACTTCCTCCTCAAGAATGCCGATACGATCTGGGCCAAGGATCGCAACGATAAGAACCAGTTGGGCGTCACGTGGCCAGGGCCGTACGCGACAGCAAACGCCGGAACACAGAGCTCGGCTATGGATGCCCTCGTAGCAGCAGTTGCCGTCGCATAAATTTACACGAACTTACTCTCATTTAATTTTTATATTTAGTTCTTCACTTAGTACTCATATGATACCACAAGGCTAGGCGTTTACATCGAGGATAGAGTCGCATTTACATTCTTACAGATGGAGGGTGGCTTTCATTGTTTATGCCAACTTTGGAGAGGGAAAAACGGAGTAGGATTTGGATGATTACTAGGAGTAATGATCATTCATAATATCACGCACATCTCTCCCACTGAGATCAGCAATATATTCTATCTAGACTGACCGCATCGAGAAACATGTGTGCACTCGTCCTCTTCTGAATCCTTAAAAGTAAGAAATGTCCACATTCAAGTGGCAAACACCTAGCACAAAACGAAAACAGGAGTGTGCGTCGCTAAAGCGTCGCTCAAAAAGTCTACAGCCATATATTGACATGATCGACACATTATCCTTACTCATCATGCAAATCCTCATGTTCCTACCACTTTTAGCCGGGGGGCACAGCATCAGGAACTAGACGCGAAATGCATGATTTTCGAACCGCAAAGACCTTCAACTTCCTTCTCGAGCTTGTAGAAGTGAAGTCCTTGACTGGGCTCGTCGTTCGATAGCCAAATACCGAAGCTTTGATCGTCATCATAACTATGATTTAATATTTCGTACATCAGCTGACTGGGAGTACATCGTAGACTTATAGTGTTGTTAACAACAGACGCGCTGTAGGTAGTTCTGACTGCTGATCCTCCAACTTACTCATATGTGTGTATGCATCGTACTCAGCTATCCCGCGTTGTGTCGACAGATTCTGCCATAAACATTTATAACAGTCACCGACGGTCCACCCCGGAACATGCCTATGTATACTCGGGGATAAAGTGAGCACAGTTGTCGTTGGAACGTAGTAATCAATCACAGACAAGGCTGGCGCGACGTTGGAAATTACGCGTGGAGGTCCCTGCATGCGACCTTCTGCATGCGCGGCAGTTATTAGATTGATGCATACCTTTGGTAGGTCGGTCAAATCATCACATGGGCTAGCAACTACTTTATCCGCCTGCTACATATTAAAGTCCTACGTCGTCACATTGCAGACTCACTGCTACATATAACATACCCGTACCTTACCTCCGAGTGTCTCCTTGCATCTCAGCTCGGCAGGTAGGTACTATATCCATTTCCAGGATTCCTAGAAGTCTAAACATGTTGTAGGTATAGCAATAACAACCCCGGAATCTTCGACCGTAATGATATCACTCCACCTATGCTTTGTCTGAGGCTTGCTAATTAGCCTACCTAGCCTATAGAGCCCTAGCGACGAATTCCCATCATAGCTTTGCGCTCAAGACTTCGATATGATTTTCCTTGAGTCTTCAGGTGCTTACTATTGCTCTGGCGAGAAATCTAGAGTACGTCTAAATGTGAGATCACAATGGGGCCCGGTAATCCAAGAGTCCTACCACATGATAGACTTTTGATTTATGAACAATAAACGATGATGCTCTTGTGCCTGACGGTTTATACAGAGTTCGACAGTGGTGGGGCTTGTGCTGCCCAGACCTCTTTATAGTTGAAATTACAAATAAATTCATAAAAAGCGAGGGTATGTATCTAAACGTTTATCTAGCAGTAGATCGGAAATTGACCGTTAACCATTCACCATCATGACCCAATGTTGAACATATCTACCGCTGCTCAGTCGGTCTATCTGCCTTATGGTGTAGATGGGGACAATTAAACGGTAAGAATACTCGAGAGATTCTTAAGGTGGAATTTGTATGGTTTTCCCCTTTTGTTTGCGTTGCTGCCTAAGTCTGTTCACAGGCAGGTGTACGCTAAAAGCCTCCCGGCCGTCTCCCCTCCACTTGCCAGTTCAAGTAACGCAAGATATCAGTATACAAATTGCCAGGTAGAGCCACACTGAAGAAAACTGAAAATGGACGCCTCAGAGAGCGACATTTTTATTCAGAAGCATGCCGCTGATTTCATCGCTGACTTCAACCGCTCACTAAACCCATTCCTGAGGAAGCCCAATGGTCAACTACGGCAGCGTGTCCGTTCTCGAGAAACGGCGAGACTAATCTCGAAAGTAAGTCCACTTGGCAGCATCAGAACCCCTTTCTCCCAAATCTTACTTACTGACTGTGGCGTTTCCTAGGTCCTTGAGCACTTTCAGGAGCTTCCTCAGCTTCTTGACCCTCATCTTCCAAAATGGCTTCCCGTGCTAGCGAATGCCTATCTAGAGTCTTTGCAAAATCGTCGTAGGTACAAAACACTGTCAACGAGGTCTCAGCTTCTGCAGCCCCTTCCCAATGCGATATGTAGAATTATCTACACGTTTTGCAAAGTAAGGGGGGAGAAAGTGATTGTGAGATTTCTCAATGTAGAGACCAAATACCTTGAGCTCCTGCTACAAGCTATTGAAGACTCGGAGAAAGAAACCAGTCCTACCGGGGAGACCGAGTCGGCGAACTCCTGGACATGGCATGAGAGATACGTTGTGCTTATTTGGCTGTCTCAGTTGTTCTTCGCGCCATTTGATTTGGCAACCATCTCTTCTGGTGACGCGGAGGAATTCGACCAACCGGCCCTTGCTGGATTCCAATGGCCGCAGCAAGTGCCCCGTATCACATTGAGAGTCATCCCTCTAGCTACCCGTTATCTCGCCTCCCCTGGGAAAGAGAGAGATGGCGCAAAAGCCCTCCTGGTTCGCCTAGTCATGCGAAAGGACATGCAGGAAATGGGCGTGCTGAGTGCTCTCGTACAATGGGCTCTATCCACACTGAAACCCACCAAAGATAACGAAGCGATGTCGCCATATTATTTCATCGGAAGCCTATCTTTTCTTGCGGGAGCCTTGCGCGCTGCTGAAGACACATCCATCATGGATCAGCACCTGTCTGCGATCTTCTATGCCGTGCAAGCCATCCCCATAGCAGACAACGAGGTCTGTAAAGTGATCAACAGCCTAGCCCTCTCACGGAAGATGGTAATAAAAGTTACCCGTTCTATTATCTCGATACTACTGCGCAAGTCACGACAGAGCATGTCTGATACAGAAATGATAGAGAGTACGATTGGATACTTGCTTGAGTGTCTTGCTGACAATGATACGCCGGTTAGACTCGCTGCCAGCAAGGCGCTCAGCATCATAACTCTCAAGCTGGATCCTGATATGGCCTCACAAGTTATCGAAGCGGTTATTGAATCCCTGAATCGCAACGTCCTCTGGGTTAAAAACAAGCCAGATCCAAAGGCCTTACCCGCCAGAGATCTCACGGCTGTCAACCCCTTAGAATGGCATGGTCTCATGCTTACCCTGTCGCATCTGCTCTACCGGCGCTCGCCTCCTCCAGATGATCTATCAAGTATCATCCATGCCTTACTTTTAGGTCTTTCCTTCGAAAAGCGGGGTGTCTCTGGTGCGTCAATAGGCACAAACGTTCGGGATGCTTCTTGCTTCGGAATCTGGGCTCTGGCCCGTCGCTATACTACCGCAGAATTGCTACGGGTCAAAACACAATCCGTTCTTGTAGCAAGGGGTCATGATCCCGCCGCGTCAATTTTACAGGTCATTGCAACGGAGCTCGTGGTTACCGCATCTCTTGACCCTGCTGGAAATATTCGAAGAGGTGCTGCCGCCGCATTGCAGGAACTGATTGGTCGCCATCCCGACACGGTAGAGGAGGGTATATTTGTGGTACAAGCTGCAGACTACCATGCAGTTGCTCTTCGGTCTAGGGCGATAGACGAAGTAGCTCTCCGAGCCACCAGGCTTTCATCTCATTACGGGCATGCACTGTTAGAAGCAACACTAGGCTGGAGAGGTATCGGGGATATGGACGCAGCTGCCCGAAGGGTGGCTGCCGCTTCTTTTGGGACACTGTCTATGGAGCTGGCTCGAACATCCTCAGTCACCCCGCTCGACTACATGAAAGCCCCGATCGAATCACTCCTTGCCCGCATTCAGGGTCTTCAGGTACGACAAGTAGAGGAACGGCACGGCCTCCTCTTGAGTCTTGCGGCTATTTTTGACTCGATCCCAAGCTTCATCGCGGAATTGCCCCTAGCTGAGCAAGCTAGTCGGCTGCCACTCTCCAAGGTGCTAAATGCCCTTAATACTATGCTTCAAGAATCACAAGATGTCAAATTTCGAAAAGCTGAGTTATTGGCAGAAGCCTACAGCACCTTGGTTGTCTCTATCATACCTATCATGGTACTGAGTTTATCAGACCACGAGCAACAATTTCCACAGATGAAGGATCTCGTACAACCGGGATCGGCTACTATCGAGGAAAACGGCTCAGGCTTATTATCGAAACTATTAGAGGCCACAGATTTTGTTCGAGGACAGCAACCGGACTTGTTTGGTGATTTTCTACAGATCCTGGAGAGATCTGTGGATGACTGGCTGGAGAAGAATGATGCTGAAGTCATAAAGCCCTCCGCTGAAGCTGCGCTAGTCCTCCTCATGTTTTCGAGTTCTACAAAGCGAGCAAAAATCGTGCAAGAGTGGTGCAACAAAATCCGCCAACCTTCAACACAGCAGAAGAGGCATGGAGACGGGTATTTTCATGCGCTCGCTCGTAGTCACCCTATTCTAGCCCGCCTAGGAATGGTTGAGGATGCAGAACCTAAGCAGATTTCGATATCGAAAACGTTAGTGGACCGATGGACAAAGGACAAGGATATCGAAACACGCGTTGCGATATTGCAAAGTATTACTGATAGAAACATCTTGAAGACTGAAGCAGCTAAATTCATCGACCTCATCATAGCAGGACTTGAGGATTATACGACTAACGCACGCGGTGATATCGGCTCTCATGTCCGACTAGAGGCACTCAAAGCAACCGGAACTCTCTGGCAGGCCAAAGAGCAGAACGAGGAGCTCGTCTCACGGCTATTCCCGCATATATTGCGTTTAGCAGCTGAGAAACTGGACCGCGTTCGAGCAGAGGCGCAAATGACGCTGGCAATAATCCTCGGTGATAGGTATGAATACGAGTTGTCTGCACAGACCCGCTTCTTTGCTGACCGCATCCAGTGGCTCAGAGACATTCAAGGAGTTATCATTCTCCTCGAAGAAGTACTTCGAGTTTCTATTCGCCCTTTGCGACCCAGCGAGTCTCAAAATCAGCGCGGATATGCCCACTAATACTGCAGAAAATTGCACATCCAGTTTACTGGCCGGCCTAGTGACGTCAGCCGATACAGGAAACGAAGACCTTGTGATAGTTACACGGGCCGCCCTCGCTGAATTCTGCGAGGCGTCAGACGAGAACTTGCGCCAAGTCTGCGGCTCTCTGCTGTGCAACCTGAAACTTTACGCCGCGCAGGACCGGGTGCTGGTTCCGACCCTCGAGGTAGTAGCGTTCTTGTTCCATGTCGGGATACTGCAGCACTGCTGTGCCCCAGCGCCGACTAACACCGTCAAAAATACGGACACAGACAAGAGTAGTGGAGGTACGTTTCGCCTGAATCTCAAACAGCTCTGTCTCCTCGTGCAAAAGGCGGGATATAAAACAGGCAATGTCCGCAAGCTCGAGGCTTGTATCAAAGTCTACGGGGCTATCGCTGCTGTCAAGACTAGAACGACCCCAGCACTAATAGAAGGGCACGCAACAACAACAACAGCGACAATAGCAGCAGCAACGCACAGAAACAAGGTCAGCACAGAGGGCGACGTCGAGCAGGAGCAGAAGAGGAAGAAGGATATCAGCGGCAATGGCGGGAATGGCACCACCGAGGCTGAGCGGTTAGCGACGGCCAAGTCATTTGCATTTGGAGGAGGACCAGGATGGATCAGGCAGGAGGGAGACGACGGGGGTCCTGCTGAGGCGAGAAAGCGTCTAGGGGCGCTGCTGCTCCACCCATTTCCCAAAGTCCGGAGCCTCGTGGTGGATGAGCTGTGGAATCTGCTGGCACTGGGCGGTGGTCACGAGATCGATGACGATGAGGGGGAGAAGGGCCGGGAAGAGACAGAAAAGAATTTGCTACTAGGTGTCGATTGGGGTAGGGCTGATAAAGCTCGTGTCAAGAGGCTGGTGAGCGAGCTGCGTCTAGGGTAAGAAGTTGTTGAGTTGTCTACCTACCTGCGTACAAGACAAGAGTAGGGTGTAGGTATAGGATTGGTGTCTCCACTGAGGTTGGGAGAAAGAAAAGTTAGTGAGGGATATTCTTCTACTACCGTCTATGAGCACCTCGTCGGAGTCTTTGCTCTATTGCACATACATATGTACAAAACGACAATCCTAAGGCTGACCTACCATAGGTAATACCGAACTGACATGGCCTTATTGCCTATCGCAAGTATGTAAATGTGCGCTTCCTTATGCGTCTATGGATGCCGATGCACGAACTTATTACTTATGCACTCACAAACATGGGTTCTGTCGGTCAGTTTGTAGTAAGTAAGCTCACCATCTGTCTCTCCCACGTGGTTGTGAGACTCCTGTGTATGATCGAGTCCTAGGTTAAACCAGTAGCAATACCTACATTGTCTAGTCTCACCTCTCATGCCATTTTCATACAATACATGCAGTCTACCGGCGGCTACGCACAATAGGTATGTTATAGATTAGTCGGGCTGGTTAGATGTCCGAGTTGGGCATGCAAAATCATTTTTACCCTATGCAAGTAAATACTAAGCAGAGCAAGTAGGTAGGAAGAGTCTTATACATATACTGAACTTCTGCACAGAGAGCAAAGCCGAAGTCTCTTTTAAGCCGGTCCTCTATGCAAAGTACGTGGCATGTCTGTAGTCGCGTGGGATGTATGTAATGTCGTCTAAGAATCTTTGCTAATTAGGTAGCTGACCTACTGTTAGGTTAGATATGCAAGTTAAGTATGCCATTGTTCTCTCTCTTTCACTCGAAACTGCCTATAACTATGTAAACTAACCTAGATACCTACATGTATACTAAACTCACATACCTACCCAGGTATGTACGGATGATTGCGCAATATCTCAATACCCAAATCACCCATCTTGGCGCGCGAGTAGCAGTGTGCCGGTTACCCGCGCAAAAAACTAAGCCCCCATTCCGTGAGCTGTATGGATGTACTTACGTGGGTAGATCGCTAGCAAGAAAAGTTTTTGATTGAGTCGAGCACACAATAAAACTGAGGTATGAGAGTATTTATTCTACGGATAATGCGATGAACAACGATTTATAGACAAACAAACTGGCAGATAATAGCTTTCTTGAAGCTCGCTATCTAAGTAAATATAACAAGTCTAAGTTATACAGCATTTATCTAACGCTGCACTACAGCACAAGCTGTCAGTGGCGGGTTAAACGTTTTGACATTACGACATTAGGTATAATAATGTAGGCAAGGCATGGGATTAGCCCATTGATAACGATGCAGTTCCTCGTTTCGGCATCGGCAAACAGATAGATAGAAGTTGGGTTGGGTTGCCAGTTAACCTTGCTAACTTTGTCGAATTGGGGTAGTAGTAATCGAGGGGAGAAAAGGTTCATCCGATTTTCTTTCTTGCTTCAACTCGTACATACCTACGGACATACGTCTACATATCGCCAGTGGCGTTTTGCGCATTCGGTAAATAAAAAAAAAAAGAGAGACAGCTGACATGCAGATGTACGTTTATCTGGGCTGCATACATATGTAGTAAATCATAGGTGTACTTACCGAGAGATTTTTGGTTGGGCGAAGTTAAAGTGACCTCGAAAATCTCTAATCTCTGGTGAGCGCTCCGGGGAGCCGGTCTCACGGTCTGGACTCTTTTTTGTCCCCAGCCAGCCCGGGGGGTCAGGCATTGTCTGGGGAAGTAAGGAATACCTGGTATGGTATGGTATACCCTTATGATTGTGGATCTAGGTACTATAGCTTCACTGTTTGCTTTATTATTGGCCGTGGGACGGCAGGGAAGCAGCTAGCTACCTAGGTATGTGCTAATAATAACGAGACGGTGATTCGGGGTAGGACGAGCTCCTCCTCGTGAAATAGATCCGATGCGAGAAATATGTACGTATGTATGAAAAGGTAAAAAAGGTAAGTTATAATAGGCTCATATAATATGTAGATACAACCTATCTGCTGTACGAATAAATGAAAAATATCACCCTACCTCTCAAAAACTGCCTTAACGACCCGACAATCCGGACAGATATTGTGCCGATTGGGTATTTATATGCTGTATAAGTATATATATAGGTAGGGGACGAGCTCGCCTGGCTGGCTCTATTTTCAATGCGAACCATAAGTACATACATATGTACGACTACAACCTCACGACGCGATGAGTAAGCGGACAGCTCTGATCTGTTGTTATCTTCGGAATGCCTGTCTGCCTACCTTAGGTACTCATACGCACACGTATGTGATAAGTGAGGTCCAATAGTAAATAACCTTAACATTTGACGGGATACCTACCTTAGTACTTACCTACATACATAGTAAGGTATTGACGGTGTTGAGAGGGTACTTTTTCTTTCTTTTCATTCGTCCAACCTAACCACTGTACTATTTGTCCCGCAGGACGACAAGGATCTAATACTTTCAGACCATATACCAACCCCACCAACAGCCGTATTCCTTAAGGCTTGCTTTGTTGTCTAGCGCGCGTAATGCAGTCAGAGTAGGTAAGTAACCCCCCCTGTCCAATAACAGATATTGTTGATAATAACCCCTCATCAGCTTGGTCCCAGTTGGAGTTTGCGGGGAACTTTTGTCTTTCGTTTATTTCCTACCTACAGAATACTTTAACCACGGCTCAGGAAAAAGCTGGGGAACCTCGCTTCCATAGCTACCGGGTAGGTATGCTGGATGTATGTACATACATACAGAAAATAACCAACGGACCATAAATTGCCGTAATAAGGGTCTGGCCCTTTTGATTTACCTACCAGCTCACTTACTTACGTATTCAAGGTGTGTGCAAGCATTTCGCATGACAGCTACTGGTGCAAAAAAGGCGAGCGATAAGTGTTGTCTCGGTCCGACTGATTACCGTAGGAAAGAAAAAAAGTTGCCCAATAAAAAAACAACTGAAGCGCGCGCCATTTGCGAAACTAATGGACTGGGCACCGGTCTCAGGAGGCCGGCTGGCTGACTACTTAGTGCATAGCTGATATATAGTTTTTAGAAGTATAGCGAGTAGGAAGAGGAGGAGGAGCAGGAGGAGGCGGCGGCGGTGGTGGCGGAGGGTCGTGCCGCAACGGCAGATTTGGGTAGGCACTGGTCGGCCTCTCGGCAGACCAGTGCTGAGTGAGTGATTTGGCAGGCTGGGCAGGCTGGCTGGCTTGCTGGTCCAGCTCATAACATACCTAGCTGAAGTAATTGCAGTAGTAGACGGGTGCGCCCTGTCATGTATGCCGTATGTAAGTGCATACGAATGCATAATAAGCTACTCATGTGCCAACCCAAATATGATGTTCCAGCATTCGTACATATATTCGCTCGTTCACTTTTTGCCTTTCCTGCTATGTATGACTACAGCCTATGTGAAACTAGTCCTATCGGTGAGCGACAGCCGGCTGGGCCGTCTTGCCTACACAGTAGGTGGCAAAAAACCTGACTGAAATGCACTTTGTATGTACATAGCCTGTTACTTACTGTCAGCCTCCGTCAGCTCGTCGCGTACACTGCAGAAGCCACCAGGTAAGTAGGCTATCAAGTAAGTAAGGTTAGATGCTCTACGTATCTTAGCAGTGTTGATGGACTGACGTCTTGTTGACGGTGAAGGAATACAGACGGAAGTCTATGCAAGAATTGATGCGGTCTAGCTTCTGCTTTAGGAAAAGACTACCTGGGTTAGCAGAATCCGTAGCGGGATGAAACGGCTCATCTCTGCGCTAAAACATTGATGAAGGGGTGTTGATCGATCAATTTTTTTAAAGTGATGGACGGGATTTGGGAAATCGGTAATAACAAATACCGTTATGCCGTTTACTCCCTTGCCACATACCTACAGAGGCATATTACAATAACCATCTGATGGCGACGAGATGTGTTGGTTGGTCGATCCTTGCAGAATATTGCCTGTATTATAGCTTCAGGGGTCTTGAAGTAATTGTCATCATTTTGCCAGACTTGCTGGAACGTATCTGCAAAGGTTTGAAAACCAGGTTTTGTTGTCTCTTCCTATTCCTTGCCCTTTTTTCGTCCCTTTAATTTTCTTTTCGTTGTTTCTTGTACATATGTATATGGGCGTAGACGTATTTTGAGATAGTAGATATATTACACTATTTACTTACCTCTGCCCTGAGACACGAAGCATTTTTACGGCCTGTGAGGCCTTTATAGCGAAATAGAGTGAAGATGCCTACCTACCTACCTACATGCAAGTAGCTTAAGCAGAGAGCGGGCCGGGGTACGGAACACAGTTAGACACACACTATGGAAGAGAGCACCTACATCTGTAGTGGGAGTGACCCCCATGCTGCAGCAAGGGTACGTTTATCGGCTCGGTTGCCTTTGCTCGTGATTTTTGTTCGTGGAGTGTCAGTTGAACTTTGTGATCCTGATATGAGGTTAGTTTCAAGTTGTTGGTAGGAATACAAGTGAAACATTAAATCGAGTGACAAAACCTACGGCAGCAGGTGCTGCAAGTCAGCAACTTGTTAAGCACCCATATCCTCAACATAGCAAGGCTAGCTCGGACTATCAGCGTTGACTGCGTTCTACGCGTAAGTGTAAGGCGTCGCTGCTGAACCGCTGTTTGACGCCACAGACATGTGAGGAATAGCACAAAAGGCCAATAGAAGCTGATAGTCGGTCGAGCTAAGCTACTGACCTACTTCTAATCACTACTCAAGCTAGAGCCTGCTCTTCTTTTCTTTTCGTCCGTTTGTTATCCGTGTTGAGGCAAGGTTCCCTCAACGGGGTAGGTATTTTATCAATTGATCAATACGGGCATAAAAAATCGCTCTGCAACGTTTGACAACTCTTCTCGAGAACCACATGGCAACGCCCGTTCCCAGTACCTTGGATCACGTCGTATGGCCACAGGGCCAATGAGGAGGGATTGGCAGCTGATACCAAGCCCTTCCCACGTCGAGTGTGATGGGCGGATCACTCATCTGGGGTTACGCAAGAGAGAGCTGATGCATGGCTGACGATAATCAGTGGGCTGGGTGGCCTGGATGGCTCTTTTCTTATCGTGGCGGGCAAGCCCAACTTTCGCAGCTAAGTCTTTCCAAGATCAAGCCATCTCTTTCCTATACCATCCCACTCGTTTCAATACTAAAAGCTCGAAATCGCGGGTCTAGGAAGCAGATACGAGAGATATCATATAATCTGATACCTAGCCGAACTGTAGTTTGGTGATTAACACGAGTCCTCTGCCTTGCTACACATTCTGACTAACCTAACCTAACCTAACTAGATAAGACGCTACTTAACACGTAGGGAGGTACTCAGTAGTGAGAGATTGGCATTTAACGCTGATCGGTTAGTCATATGTAGTAATGGTTGGTAGACCGATACCCTTCAGTCGATGGGATCGGATGTTTTTTAATCAGCTTGCGCATGATGTGCATATAGATAGGTACGTAGATGTACCATAAAGTAATCAAATGCTAATGTGTACCGGCCGGCAATTGAAGGGTAACTTCCTCTACCGAAACGGTCGACATGTACGTTGTAGGCGTTTCTACTGACACCGCTACTCAACGGCATACACTCAAACAAGCGATGCTAAGAGAAACCTAGGTAGAAAGAAAAAGAGAGTCACAAGCCCAGCCCTGACAGGTACTTTATCCATGAACTTCAGAATACATATATTACGATGCTAGCTTACATGTATAATACAACATGTGCATACTAAGGTTGAGTGGGATGGAGGTGTGCCTGCCCGTCGGTCGATTCCATCTAACCTAATGTTGAAAAGAGAGCATTCCCCGATCTGCTCAGCTTGCCGTAACTAATATGGAGGGAACAGGCTGGCTACATGGTTCGGTCTATTACTTGGACGCCTCTGCTGTACGACCTATAGCTATCTTCTCACCGCAAAAGATGGAGCCAATCGTAATTGCATGCGCTACTTCTCTGTCTACCTAGCATACCTAGCTCATGAGTTGCCACACAACAGCTTGATCTAATACTACGACCCTTACCCGCCAAGATAATAAGATGTTTGCGGTGTTATCTTCTGTAAACGAATATATCTTTCGCTGTGGTAATTGGGTTTGACAAAGTTCAAGACCGGTTCCTACTCACCACTAAGTTAGTATGTACATCTGTATGTAAAGCGCCATACACAATTCCAGCCGTGGACCACTAGGCATACTCCTCAGGTTATCCGTAAAAGCTCGAGTAGGTACCTATCTACAGTAGGATCTGTTCTTACTAGCGTTGGCGCCAAGGAACCAAACTCTAAACCCAGGCCCCTGCTCAAGACGAGCGTTTAACGATGGGCCGGTCCCTTCTTTATCAACAGATTTTAAGGATAGTCGAGCTGCGGTAGTAAGGTTCCTAAGAGTAGAGTACTACTCTCGAGTACCCTACCACCCTCTGAAAACGCTACCGAATGTAGTCTCTTGAGTGTAGCTAGACTTGGATTAGACAAATGGCCCGTCCCAATGGATTCAACGCTTCAAGTTGTGGGGTGAGTCTCCACATATCGGCGCACTAGCTGTACATACTACAACCCAGGTCAACTGGGCCGGGTTCGTCATCCCTGACATGGATGCAAGCGTGCTGCTGTTATGTGTACCTACTGTATGTTGTACCTTGCCAGCCTTCCCCCCCCCCCCTTCTCAATTCACATTCGAAGAGCTAGATTGTGCCGACAACGACCTATCAGACTTGGTCCCAAGGTCGTGCAGAAGGTCGTACTTTATCGGCTCGAGTCCCTTTTTCGGACCCTCTCGTGCAACGCTAGACTGATACCAATAGCGGTAGACCGCCGCACTCCTGGGGTTGTCTTCTCCTACGGAGCTGTAGTATGCCGTACATCCAACACTAGACCCGTCGACCATTCGACATGGGGTCGGCGTTGCAGGATTCCCCAAAATCTCAATTCACCTCCTCCTCGCCTATTACCTACCTCTCTACCCTCGCATTTCACTTTCCGCTACGTCGCTACTCCGTCGCGCGGTACTTACCCACTCCGTTTCACCTTGCCCGATCTTCATTCGATTTTGACTCTGATCTCGACTCTCAAGTGTCACCGATGTCATTGTCTCTGCTCTATTCCTGCCGCCAACCGTTGCTCCTCACATTGCAATAGATCCCATTCGATCCGACCGACGATACCTTTATACCATGTACAATTCACCTCGGCCATTGACGACTTGTTGCAGTACGTACATGGCAGCTACGAGATACTACACTCTGCGCTACCGATATATATGCATCAAATAAGCCTGACCGTGTTGCTACTATTCCGGCATCAGAAATTACCTGACGAGCGCTTTGGTGGGAACAATTACAGCGTCGCTATACATATACATCTAAGTCGCGATAGATACGGTCAGATACTTAGTCCAGTGTAGGAGAACCCGACGGGGAAACAAGTCTGTTGATTCTCTCCCACAACTTGGCCAGCTATCACCGAAATTGTCTTTCCGGCGACCATATGTCCAGGCAGGTAGCCGACTTTACCCTCCAGTCCTCGTAGGAAGACCTCACGAGTCTGCGAGCTCCCGGAGACGACCTCGAACTCCCCGCTCGTCCCCTCTGCGGAGGCTGACGGGCGTGGCCATAATCGACCAAGGACAATATGACGTTGTACTCGCCGCCGCCGCCGCTTCACACCGCTGATCAAGACAAGCCAACGCTCCTCGTCTGTTGGTGGATAACTCTCTTCTGTGCCACCGTTATCTTCCTGCGTGTTGCCGGTCGGTTCGTCCGATCCGAGAAGCTCTTCCGGGAGGACAAGACTGTTATGTTCGCTGTTATCCCGCTTTTCATCCGCATGGGTCTCGTCCATATCGTGTTATTATGGGGGACGAATAACGCCCGCTTCACCTGGCCGTTGGCCGAGCGAGAAAAACATCACAAATCGATTGCTAGTGGGTTGGTCTTAGCAAGTCGCATGTTCTATGCAGCCACGTAAGTGTCCCTTTTATTGCTATGGAGCTGAGACCGTTGGAAACTCTTCACAGTTTGGTTCATGTCACCTTCTATATCTTATAATTTACGTTTACAATCATTCAATTAATCTTGATTCTTATGTTTTACGGGTTTGAAATGCGCCTTCAAGTTCAAGCTAATCCCGCCTCTGGTCCACAGCCTCTGGATTCTTAAACTTGCCATTCTCGATTTCTTCAAGCGCTTGACGAGCACTTTCGGGAAGCGATCGCACGACGTCACTCTGAATATCATCCGTTGTACATTGGCCGTGACCTTCCTTGCTATTCTCATCACGGATCTAACCGAATGCCAACCGTTTAACCGCTATTGGCAGGTAGAGCCTGATCCCGGGGGTCAATGCCGTCAAGGTTATACCCAGCTCATTACGATGGCCACATCCAATATCATGACCGATCTCATTCTGGTTCTGTTCCCCGTGCCCATCATCCTAACTAGCCATATGCGCCCAAAGAAGAAGCTTCAACTTACTTGCTTGTTTGCTTTGAGTTTAGCCCCGGTTGCCACCACCATCTATCGCGTTATATACGTTCTTCAAACCAATGGTAGCCAACAGACGCGGTCTCTATTGGCGTCGGTCGAGCTCCTTTTTGCGACAACGGCGGCGAACGCTCTGGTACTTGGTTCCTTCGTTCGGGACAGGGGGACCAAAAAGTCGAAGTACAGGATCGATTCCATTGCTGGTGACTCCTTGGATCGTACGCCATCGAGGCGCCCTACAGTTCATAGACACTGGGGAAGTGATGAAGACTTGGTTAGAGACTTGGGCCTGGGCGTCGCTCGAGAGTTTCGGGACGGGGACGAGGAAGACCGGCCTCCTAGATTAGGATTCTGGCCTGCGTCGACCATCAGCATCGATCGTAATTGGCAGTTCGACCAACAGCCGACTGTAGACGCTGCGAGCAAGGAGAACTCGCTTCTTCGTCCCGACCAGCTAGCCCCCTCGAGTAGCCAGAGTAATTCGACTGTTACACCCAGGCGGGTCTCTTTTATGGGTGCAGGAGGCTTACTAGACGTTGAAACGAGTGACGCTACTTTACGGAGCACTCGGGACAGTGTACATTCCAGCCAGGATCCACTCTCTCCTTATCGTGCGACCCCGTCACCAACCATAAACGCGAGTGCCACTGGTTTACGGCGTGGCTCGCAGACACTTTTACAAGATCTGAGTGGCCTTTTGCAACCTTTTCAGCCGAAACGCGCAAGGCCGAATTCTACAAATGGGACAGAGTTGCAATCTATTCCGCAACATCCTCAGGAGCCGGCATATGAGACAGTTGAATTTCGTGGCGGCCCGGTCCTGGTCGATGCTGGCGGCTTACTCAAGTAATACGGCCACCTTTTGACCCTTCACTGCCCGACGCTGGCACACTTCTCGTACGATTTAATATTCGCCCATTACGTACACTCACCATCACCACTACCAGCATCAGGCTCCTTTCCCAAATCTTCAACATCTTGACATATTTGACGTGGGCGTCAGAAGCCATCATGAAATGTACACATAATTATACCTATTGATTATCAGAGTTCCAGGAATCCAGGATAGGTCGGGTACCAGGCGTCACCGGAACTGTTTTGTTTTTCTGACTTTTATATTTGGAATTAGCTTAGAGATAAGGCCGACCTGGCGTTTTCGGGGATTTGGGCTATAACATGGGAGCCAAGCGCATCAAAGGCTAGCGGGTTTGGTCAGGTCACAGGTTTTTCTTTGCGTATATTCCCCATCAGCGAGTCATACTGGAATCTATATATAAGGGTATCACTGAGTTAATGGATAGAGGGCTTGACGATAGGCACCGGGAAGTAAGTTCAAAAAATATGGAGCGGCTCAATCCGGATTATCTTCTGGCACAATACCAGATAAGGTATCTTTCCGGCGGAGGGGAGCGTGGGAACTCGGCCAGTCCTTCGGGGCATGGCGTCGTCGTTCTGAAGCACTTTCCCTAATAACCGCGTATTATATGCGATTCCCTAGTTGGATTTTACAGATACCCCCAATTGGTGTTTTTGTCTCTTCGTTTTCACTTATCCCGCTTTCCCATTGTGTGGCCACGGGAAACTATAGCCCGCTAATTGATAACCTGTACGATTTGATAGTGGTTAGAAGACGGATTTAAATAGAAGCAAAGAATTTTGGCCCGTGCTATCTTCAAACATACTGTGTTCCATCGCTATGCATTCTCCCTTATGGGACAGTAAACTTAAGAAATATGCATCTGAACCACTCTGCTGTCACTAGTTGTTGATCAGCCTCGTTTCTGCTGCTTATTTAGCTGAGTCGATTTGGGTTATGTAGAATTTTTGGTCTCTCTCCCCCCTTTAGTTGAGAAAGCCTTAGTCAAAGGGCCGGTTCGCCGTCAAGTTAGACATATTCATCCCTCCTTCATTTTAATGCGGTTATTCAAGATGTCTCCTATTAAGCAGTTGTCTGGGGACTTAAAATGCCATCCTGAATGCCATCCTGTTTTATTTTGTCTTCCCGTGTGATTTGTTATGTACGGACATTGCCATCAGTACATGCATATCTAGAGGGCAAGAAATAATGAGAGTGGGAGAAGGGAAAACAAGGGAAGGAAAACAGGAACGAAAGGAAAATTGCAAGTATCCGAACACATCTTCTCGAAAAAAAGATAATCCTATAAAAAAATGGTAAAAGGTACAGAAAGGAGTTACAATGTATTTGGTGTTTTTCCCTGACTTCTTGACGCCGGCATAGCATAGCATAGCATGCCATCCCAACGTACATGTCAACCAGAAAACAGCGAGCGCACGCACAGCTTTTTTATTTTTTTTTATTTTTTATTTTTTACCAGACCGGATCATGAACTGAGGTGCGGTGCGGTTACTTATCCCCATATTAGTGACACAGTTTTCCCCCTATTTTCCCTCACTATTTAACTGACATTGATTTGATGTTGAGGCGGCCAATGTTTGCGGGAACGTTTGTCTCTGTTAAGAGAACTAGCTTGCCTATAGGGAGTTGTATATTTAATCGGACATGTATTAGGATAGCTAATGAAGGCAAGGGAACTCGGGTAGGTTAGCTGGCCAGGCTCTGTAGGTACCTAGGATTCATAGAGGTTTGGTAACCGGGAGGGAGGGAAAACGCGTTTTGCCTTTTACTCTATTTGCTCTTCTTGTTTGTATTTGGACTTTATTCTTGATTCTTGTTGGTGTCCGCTTTTTAAGTTTTGTTTGGTTTCATGGCTGCGGGTGAGTGCGTAAGGAAAGCAGGAAGCCATGTTGCGAATATACTAATGTCTTACCGACAAGAAAGGGAAGGTAAGGCGGCTTATATGCATACAGCAACTCGAAGAAGAGGAGATACCTAGGTAACTAGGTGTATCTCTGCCGGCAGCTTAGCACTAAGTAGATACCCTCTTACCCTAGGTGGGTAACCCAGAGAGCAGTCACTCAGTACGTTGGTGTGTTTGACTAGAGCGGAGGTATACCTATGTGATGAAGTATATAAGTAGGTACGTAAGTAAGCAAGAAGGTGATGTGATCAACCACGTAGGTAAAATCTCAAGAAAGTACCTATGCATGTAGGTGCTGTTTTTTCATACATGACGAAGGCAAGATGTAATGGAAATGCAACTCAGTTCTGTAGATGGATGATAAGACATAGGTTGTTGGTTCATCCGGGGAAAGTGTTCCTGTATAATAAATATAATGCGCGTAACATCGAGAACACGATCACCGCCCTGACTCGCTGGGACTCGCCTCTTTCTCTCTCTCCTTTACTCCTTACTTAAAAGTTAAAGTACTGTTTCAAACACGCGCGTCACCGTTTCGATGTGTGAGAGAGCTAAGAGATATACATGATAGAGATTGTCGCCTGTGTAAGATTTTGTGGCCAGGTAGAGAGAAGTGGCAAAGTCTGATTAACTACCCAAGCTATACTCATTTGCCCAAGGCAAGGCGACACCTCTAATCTGAGGAATGAAATCACGTTCCTGTCAAGACACTGTGGAGAGATAGATGAAACAATGAACGTTAGGTGAGATAAATCTAAAAAGGTAGGCCTGTCCAGGGACTAGGTAGGAAAAGACCGATTCTCTAACAGGCATATTGAACCTTGCTGGTGACTGTTCGACTAAGAAATGCGGTCGCCCGTTGTAACTACAATAACTTGGGTAGTAGGTTTGATTCGGGATGTGTGTATGAAACCGCTACTCACTGCCCTGTTTGCTCTTAACTGCTAAATGTATGGATAACTAGTTAGTTGGTTTATTCAAGAAAAGCCGGGTATATCAATGGCAACACAATCAATCATTGGTGATCCTTGTCGTGAACAGATCTGACAAGGATTAGGACACGGGGCTTTTTGTGATTAATTTTATAAAATCAACTGATCAGACAGCAGATAGTTTCTCGCAAGTTTGAGTACTCAATTGCTAGGAACTCAAACGCGAATCTGGCTTGAGAAGGGCCCATGTAGGGCCAAACCATGTTAAAGAAGCTTTTTCGCGAGCTTCACACACCGTAAACGCCGTCCTACCGTCAAAATATCCTTTGTCATCCACGTAGACGCCATATTCTGAAAATGCTTGTTCTACTCCCCCTCCTTTTACTCTCGACCCGGCCGCCGATGCTCTTTCTCTATACACATAGCCGGTAACTAGCATAACGTCCAGCCGTCTCACTGGAACGGATAATTTTGACAACCTGACCGCGACGCATGCCAAAATACTTGGCGACCGGATCGCGTTGGAGAATACGGGGTAGCTGTGTCTCCTTCAGACGGTAACGCTTGAGCAGCGCTACCTTCTCTTCCCTACTGAGAATGACGTGGCGAGGCACAAGCTCGTGGTGGGTGATGTTGATAAGCAGATCCTCCTCGAGGAACCACTCGATCGTTGTCCATTGGGCGAACCGGGGGATCTCTTTCTTAGCGCCCGAAGAGACATTGCCGCTCAAGATCAGCATTCCGGTTTTGTAGTGCTCGTGCGAACAGAACTTGGCAAACTTGCGCATGGCCTCGGCGCCTACGCTCTGGTCGTCGTTGAACTCTACCCAGATAGTCCCGATATCTGGCTGCGGGTCGGGATTGCTCGGTGTGGCGGGAGGCGTGTACTTCTTCAGCATTTCGGGGCTTGGTCGCGCAGAAAACTTCATTCTCTCGCGCCTGTTCGCACATCCATCCAGCTCAGGTTAGCTATCGCGCTACTCTGGAGCACAGAATGTAGAGATTGAAGAGGAGCACCTACGCTACAGTGCCATCTATGCTTGTGTATTGGGCTCTGAATGCGTCCAGAGAGATTTTGACTTCTTCCTCAGCCAGTTCGTAACCCTGAATACATCAGTAATTTGCCCCCACGAGATTACCACATGGGTCGCTCCTCAAGCCAACGTACTCGATCTTGCACCATCTCATGGGCAGTTCTCCATGCGCGCCAGGCTTTGACAATGCTTCGTTCATTCGCCTCCGAGTTTAGGTTGTCTTGGTCGGCCATTTTGGCACGGAGTTATTGGAGCGCAAGTCGCCTAGATCGATTCGTGATGCCGATTCTTGTGGGATTAAACTATTTTAGAACCAAGGGAGCCGTTCCGGCACAGCACGCCCAGTAGAATGTTGGAAGAAGGGCAAAAATGGGAGCAGCTATTTGGATGATTGCGGGTGGTTAACAAATGGTCAAAGAAAGTCGCGGACTCAGCCTTGCCTTGATTGTACTGCTTAAAAAAATCCAGCGACTTTGCAGGGGTTATCTGATCTAAGAGCATCTATTGGGTCTCCACTACAGAAGGTTCCATCCGACTGACCAGTGGAGTCATTAACACTAACCTAGACGTAGGTACAGGGAACAGTAGGTGGCACAAGCGACATACTAACGTTAGGTAGGTAGGCGTCAGGGACCTATGCTGTACTACAGCGTATAATGGTAGTAGGTAGGACGTATTACCACGATAGGGCCACAGACTGATGTTCGCTTACTTGCAGCAGTAAGTTACTCTCCAATATTCAACTAGCAAAACTACCCCGAAGGCTAGGTACTTTCAATGTTGGTTGAGAGGTGAACGCTCAGACCAGGCTAAACCGTGGACATTTATTGGTGAATTGAGGTTGAAGAAAAGTTGAATGGGTCGTTTGAAGGTCACCGTTGCATGCTCCAAATTATTTGCCAAGACCTAAACAAAAATTTCCAACTGCTGGGCAAGCCAAAAAAGCCAAAAAGGCACACTTAGACAACTAAATAGCCTTTAGGACCCTGAGATTGAGATCTGGCCTTCCTCTCTCAGGCTTGCCGATCCTTAGTTGTTCCTACCTTTACACCTTTATATCCGATATACCTGCCTCTCTTTTCCTCTTTCCCTTAAGTCCTACTACCTATATTATAACTAAGACGACTACAAAGTAGAAAAGACATCATTAGCTTGATTGTCTTTTCTAGCTGTCCTCCACCGTGCGGTCTCGTCACATCTAAGTCTCAATACAGGTATAATTATATATATAGAACGTTCTCGACGTTGCACCGTCGCCGACTTCTCAACAATGGCCGAGACTACGACTGCTTCTACTGCTGCCCCGGCTGCGGCCACGGCCGACAAGAGGAAGCCTGAAAAGCCTAATGCTGAGCTCTTCAATGAGCGCCTGGCCAAGGCGGAGAAAGAGTATCAGGACGCCATGGCTAAATATGTACGTCGCATGTGCTTTTGTTCACTCTGCAGAGCCCTACATGTTATAGATGGTGGTTAGAGACATATTTCACTGACACCGCCGCCGACAGAATGCCATAAAGGCCAAAGTCGAGCTTGCTGCCCCGAATAAGAACAAGGACGCCCCCACGCCGACACAGAAGCGCCGCCAGGAACTAATTGCCGAAGCGAACGAGATCCGCAACAAGCAAGGTGTTGGCAAGAATGCTCGTACCTCGAAGCTTGACCAGATCAAGCGTCTCGATGAGCAGCTCCGATCTCGCATTGCCGAACAGAAGAATGCCCGGGGTAAAGTCGCCTTCAAGAGCACCGAGGAAATCGACCACAAGATCGAGTCTCTCGAGAAGGAGGTTAACAGCGGCATGATGAAACTTGTCGACGAGAAGAAGGCATTGACTGAAATGTCTAACCTGCGCAAGCAACGCAAGAACTTCTCCCAGTTCGACACCGCTCAGAAGGGCATTGACGAACTCAAGGCCAAAATCAAGGAAATCAAGGATAGCATGGACGACCCCGAAGCCCGCACCCTAAGCGATCGCTACTCCAAGATCCAGGCTGAACTTGACTCCATCAAGGCCGAGCAAGATGAGGTGTTCAAGAGCCTTAACGCACTGCGGGATGAGAGAAGCAAGCTGCAAGCCCAACAGCAGGAGAAGTACCAGGCCATCCGCAAACTCAAGGACGAGTACTACGCCGCTAAGAAGGCATATGGCGAATACGAGCGTGAGGCTCGTCAGAAGACCCGAGAGCGTCAAAAGGCCGAGCGAGAACGCTATGAGAAGGATAAGAAGAAGGAGCGCGCTCAGAAGATGCTCCAGGAAGCTAGTGACCCGGCATACCTTGAAGAGATCCGACGCGCTAACAGTCTTCTCCATTTCTTCGACCCATCTTCCGTGCCCACCGAGAAAGCGCCTCTTATCGCTAGCAGTGGTTTGACTGCTGAAGCTTCGCGCAAGGTCGACGACTCTGGCCTAAAGGGTACAAGGCTACTCCGGAAGGAGGACCGCGATGACGATTACCTGCCCGCCATCAAGAAAGGAAAGAAGGGCAAGAAGGCGGCTCCCGTCGAGAAGAGCGGTTTCAACTGCCCACCTTCGGTTATCGATGACTGTGCTTTCATGGGAATAGACCCACCCATGGGCGCGGCCGATGTTCCAGCCACAATCGAGAAGGTCAAGGCCAAGCTTGACCACTGGAAGTCTGACCAGCAGGCCCAGACGCAGCGGGTAGGTTACCTTTATCTATACTTCTACTGACTACTGGGTTTTGCTGACAATGAAAATCATAGAACATCGACAAGGCCAAGAAGGAGATAGAGAAGTTGGAGGCCGAGGAGGCGGCTGAAGCTTCCGGCACGGCTACTCCCAATGGCGACAAGAAGGCTGACCAGGTCGAGGCCGTCACGTCAGAGCTCGATGGTGCCTCGTTGGAGGACAAGAATGAGTAGGGTCCCCGAGGCCCCCAATCTATCACCAGAGCCGAAGCCAGAGACCGAGCTAAAGGAGGAGCCCATCGTTGGACACCTTAATAATCTGAAGAATGGGGAGGCGTCGTCACCTGATCCCGCAATCGCGGAATGATCCGCAGCTGTCCGGGGTGAAAACACACGTCACCCCCTAAACCCAATGGGTCGTACGGGAGAAGGCGTCTTGTCGGCAGATCAGGGGTAGCTTTAGAGATCCGGGCAATTCTTGCATGTCTTGTTACTATTGCCCCTCTAAAACGCCGCGTCTGCTTTCGTACCCTGAACCAGCAACCATCTTCCCCATGTCTTGCCTCCTCACCCTCTTCCTCGTCAACGACCTTTCTTCAGCCGGAGATAGGCGGAGCCCCGTGGCCAGAATTTCAGCTGGCCGCACATAGTACAATTATATAACTGCACATGTAGTTTCAATCAAGCGTAGCGAGGAGATATATTAAAAAAGACCATTTTTAATTCCAATACCCTAAGGATAGCCATACCCGTGCGGTCCCAGCTTTACTGACTTCTACATCTACCTCTTGATTGGGCACACAACCTACTGCAACCTACGACGCAGTTGGTATTGGGGGTTCTTTCTTTTTTTCTCATCCACCCCCGTATTCTGGGCCCAACTTTTTTTAATCACTTATGTTAGGTCGTCCAGTCTTGTGGTGGCTTTGGGCCACTGCAACGGGTTTGGGAACCGGCAGAGTCCGGAAGAGACATTGTTTCCCAAGACACATGCCCACTCCCACGCCCACGCCCACGCACACGCATACATACAGATAGACAGACAGACAGACAGAGATAGTGAGATGCATCCGGCCTTTCCTCAATTCGCGGGATTACACGTGGACATATGGACTCAGTAACAAATGATTGCGCGCGAACTTGTATTGTTATTGTATTGTATGGTATTTGTACTCGCGTCTGTTTTCCACAGCACAGCACAGCACAACACAGCACGGCACAACATACATCAGAGCCAAGCCAAGATATGCATCGTGACGCGACAGAGAGCCGTAGGCGGTTTAGGTAAGTCAGGGGGGAAGGTAGGTATCTAATTGTTTAAAGAGCACTTTTGTGAACTTAATGGGGCAAGAGAACAACAGCTCATATGTATGTGTATATGTAGCCAGTCGTCATCGCTATTGTCCGGTGTTCCAAGTTTCAAGGCTGCTTGCTCGTACCAGGGTATCATTCGATTGATTATGATTGATTGATTGATTGATCGAGGAATGTAGGTACGATACGGCATGATATATTATGTTCTTTTGTTCTTCATTCCCATCACCTCTCACGTCCTACCTGTTCAGTTATTTTCCACTTGCTGCTTTTATATAAGGTCGTTCTATGTAATGGCAAGTTTTTGATATCTGGAAATTATGTATGCCTGTATGTATGTACGTATATTAGTAGTAGTATTATAGGTAGTACTGCTACTGTAGGTTCATGTATGTAAGAAATCATGTATGGCTTGGTAGTAATGGTTGGGTCGAAGTTGGGCCGCGCTGCCTTTTTATTTTATTTTATTTCAATTTTTTGCTTTGCTTTTTGCAGTCTCCCTGTTATTATTTCCTGGAGAAGTAGTATGCAGTAAGCATTATAAAAGTTCTCTCTTATATCATAATATACATATTTTGGAGAAACACTCCATTCCATCATGCCTACTACCTATGAAGTGCGGAGAGGTTCCTACTTTAGCGTAATGCACGCCTAGTCGGTCTCGTGATCTCTATTACAGGCGATTAATATCCGGTTTATGCCTTATTGTTATTGCTAGGCAATATATAGTAAGTAGTAGTAGTAGTAGTAGTAGTAGTAGTAGTAGGCGTCTTGTAAGGTTTTACTTTTGAGGTATGTTTATGACCTGGTTCTGGTACACTGCATAATGAGATTATTGCACCGCATAAGTACTGGGCAGAGTAGTATGGATTGAATATGGGAGAACATACCTGATAGTAGGTAGCGTGCGAGATTCTACTACTATCAGCAGTTAGCATTTTGAATTTTTATACCCGCCTACATGCGCACACATATTTGGAGATGGCGGTAAGTAGCCATGGACTTGTAGAATAATGTCTATCTCAAAATTACCTCTTGTACCTAGCTCAAACGAGGCCCAGAGGTACCTAGACGCAGACGCAGAGAAAGAGATGTAGATATAGAATCATCATGTTTTCCACGTAATACTACCTACCTACCTAACCTACCCAACAGTACATATCTAAGTACTTAACCTATAAAAGCTAACTTTGCTTGCTACTTTTACCTTGTCTGCCCACGTGCGTGCATATATACCTACACGTAGTCGCAGTTCATTACTGTTTCTTCTTTTCAAGTCGGGTTAGCCTAACCTGGTGGGAGAGAAAAGAGGAAAGGATCCATGTGTACGCATGTAAGTGAGCGGGCATAAGGTTAAGTAAGGTTACAAATGGATCTGCTCGTCTATGTATGTGTTGTGTTATATCGTATCATGATGCGTCGAGTGGAAAGAAGAATGTTCTTATTAGCTAACTAGCTACCTAACTGTATGAAATAAATCAAAGTGAAACAGTCAAACTAACGAACGGATGAACTGACTTGTTGGTCTGGTCAGGTCTGGCCAGACCAGACATTGCTGGTGTGAAGAAATACGCGTACCGCGGCATCCTCTTCTTTGCTTGGTCTGCTTTGCTTGGTCTTCTTTGCTTGGCGGCCCCCCATCTGAATTACATACATACATACATTACCTGCCCCCATACAGCAGCTGCTGCCGTACGTGACCTAGTGGTATCGTGGAGAAAGTATAGAAAGACTATCCACTCGCCCGTCCACCTGTCTGTTTTACAGCTAGTCTGGTAGTCTCTGGTTGGCAACCCACGATCTGAGAGTGCTACACGACATGTCATGCGTGTCTACCTACCTACCCACTTGCATCGAGTAGGTAGGCATGTATTCGTTTCATAGGTGTTCGCCAATGTAATTAGTGAGTACTTTGAAGTAGGTGAAGTGGGAGATGTCATGTGTGTATGTATGTATAGATATGTATGTATATAGGTAATGTTCCACTACTTTTCCCGTCTCCCAGCCAATCCGCAGGCTCACGTTGACCGAAAAACTACACACATGCATGAAATAAAACGCGATAGGGCAGGTTGAGCGCATATGGCCACACAATTTTGGGTACAACTCGTGATGAAATACGTAAGCTTCGGGATCGTGATACTTATAGGTAAGTTCGCATGCACATGTAATGTATCTAACCTTAGACAAGATGGATAGACGGGTAGATGGCCAGATTGATGAATAATAAGTGGGTGAGTGGATAAAGAAGCCGTGACTTGATAAGTGAAACGTGGAACCATGACGGAGACTCATAAGCGTGTCGTGGTCTCTCCTCTCCTTGCCTGGTCTGGTCTTGCGCGCAATCACGTTATTTTACCAATCCTCTATGTTGTCAAGTCAGCAACTATGCTGTTTAATTTTGATATGGCCCGAAAAAGAACGTGCTGGATTGTTTGGGGATGAATAATACATAGTCTACGTGTCCGGTTGCTATAGTATTCAGAAAGGAATGCCAATAACACAACAAGCCACGCATCACCGAATAGGGATATCGTGACTGTGAAATCTGTTGTAGCATTCTTGTTGATTACCAGTGATTTGAGTCGAAACGGGATCTTGGTCCACAAATTGCAGGTGACAGCTTGAACGGACGGGTGTATGGGTGAATTGAGTGGTTCATTGTTCTGTTTTTTCATCTACTATTCTTTGCTAGGGTATCAAAAAGCTGAAAGAGAGGTTGACACATAGACCGAAGTCAGAGGCGTATTCCATACTCTGCCCCGGTCAAGAAAACCATGCTCCATAGTCGGTCAGGCCTCGCAGGACTTCCAATATCACGATCCATAGCGTAGAAAGGACCGAGCCGATATCAACGAGGGCTCTTTGATCGGGTCCGACCAAAATTGAGCAGTGACGTATTCTGACTTGCACATATCCTCCTTTTCCCAGACATCAGTTAACTGCCCTTGCGTCTTGCTTGCTTCCGGCCACTTCCCTTCAAGTAGAGCACATTTATTCCTACTCCGGGCTCGTTTGTCCGACGGTCAAACAACTTGGTTGCGGCGAGCTTCGCTGGATTCGTTCTTGCATTTATAGATTAGTACGTAGAGAAATCAACTCCATACTCCAATGATGCGCCGTTCGTGTGGTAACCGAAATCGAAACAATGAAATCTCAGCCACCAACTCCATCCAGAACCTAGTAAAACCGCCATCTAAAGGCTCTTTTCCTTGAACCTGCAAGACGGAGAAATGTGATAGTAAGTCAAAAATAGACAGAAAAATAAATAAATAAATATGATGGAAAGAAAATGGTGCCAAAAGATAACGGTACCGGCGCTATGCAAGTTGATTATGAACCTCAGCCGTGATGGTTTCCTAGCTAGCTCCTGAAAGCGTTGCAGAACGTCATCGATTCGTAAAATCGTGATCTCGTGAAATGATGTCCTCGACAAACCAGGAAAATGGGCGGTAGCAGGCTTGCAGTATACTGCACAAAAGAAAATAAAACGAGAGTGACGACGTGTGGCATGAGGTCTCTTGGGACGCTCGAGTTAATGCTATGTCGATGGCAGTCCGAATAAAGTAGCGCACTGCGGATGGTGATTGTCTTCTTCCGCTACATATCACCATTGGGGCTAAAAATCCTTCTTGGTCGGACTCTTTCCCTGGTCTCAGTGTGGGTAGTTGTAATAGCTTTGAGGTGGCGCCGTTGGCGGCCGAGCAGGCTGTCGTCTTGCTGACCGCGCAGGCGCCATAGGGTTCCCGCCGAGCAGATGAGGGGCGGGTGTTCTCCGCTCGATGGTAGGTGGTGGTGTTCTTCTGCGGCGCTCATGAGTACTCTCGGCGGCTATGGTTGAGCTCCGTCTATGCCCTTTCCTCGCCGATCCGTTCAATGCGCTTAATGGTGGGTCTTTTACCGCGGGATCGTCCTCCGGCGGGAGTTGCATCTCGACCAAGCCGAAGAAGTACTCTAGGACCTCTGGGTACCGCTGAACACTGGATTGCCAATCCTCATCGATGCCTCGCTTCAGGGATGCCTGAGCGGCCTGAAGCTCGCTGGGGTGTGGAGGTTGACGGTAATAATGATAAGCATGTGCTGTTATGCGCTCAATGTGCTCAGTATGTGCGGCCTTCCGCCGTTCCGTGAGGAGTCGGAAATACTCGAGTATGTAATCTTGGGCATGGCCTCGGACCCAAGAGCTGGCAGAAAGGTTAGCCTGAGGTGGCATAGGTAGAGAGGCGCCGGCGGCAGGATCAACAGGACCGGTCATAGGAAACTAGGTAGGTTACGTAGCGTGAATAGCTCACCGTATCTGATCATACACATTTTGCATCATGTGCGCTTCTGCTTGCTGAACTGCGGCCTCCAGCCCCTTAGCCTCGCAATCACAGGCGTGGATGGCTGGGGCATGGCAGATGGCACAGTCTGGGTCCATCCTAATGACGGACTTTCGGTGTTTCTCCCTGGGATACATCTTAGCGGGGGGGAGCCGAAGGCGACGGAGGCGGGGACGGCCGGTATGTGAGGTTGGTACACATAAGGGACGATAGGGTTATGATGTGCTAATGTACAACGTAGTCCATAAGAGTGACCCAAAAGGGTCCATAAAGTAAGAAAGGAGGGAAAAGGACAGAAGTAAGCGGAATGGAAACTGACCTGTATTATGAAGAGGAAGACAAGACAACGAGACAGCAGACACCACCTGGACAGTAGTGATAGAGTTGCAGCGAACTGCGTGGTGGTAGGAGGGGGGGAATTGGACGAGTAGTGTTCAGTTGGCTGGCTAGCTTGCGGTTGTCCTGCAGGAAGACAAAACTGACCGCCCTCTCGGATGCGGCGAAAGGGAGGAAAAAAAGAGGGCAGCAAATTAGGGGAGGGAAGAGTGAGTTTGCAACCCGATATGGCCGATATGACGGGCACCGGACAGGTGCTGTGGCTCTATGGGCTCTCTCTGGGCTCTATGGCTCTATGGCTGTACACGGGTATGGCTGTACGGGCGTTGTGGGGTATAACACATACCACCACACAGACCTAACGGACGCGGGACTGGGAGGAGCAGTGACGGTGGTAGCAACGATGGCGGAGGAGATGATGATGATGGTGGTGGTGACGGTGCAGATTGATGCAGAAACGGGATAACACACAAGACCAATTGACGGACTGGAGAGAATCGGCAGAGGTCAGGAAAGTGTAACGACAACCCAGCGAAGCCCGAAGACTAGGAGGACTAGGGAAGGCCAGGAAGTCCAAGAAGCAGTCTAGCGAGGCAAAGGAGAGGAGAGAGGTATGGCCACGTCCGGGCAGGAGATAAAAATTTGGCTGTCGTGGCTCAAATGGGCCGGCTGGTTTTCTACTTAGTATGCAGCTTGCATGAGGGTAACCCAATCGAGTGTTCGCAGATCCGCCGACGTTGCTGCACACCCCAGATCTTTTCTGTTAGTTATGTCGGTTGGTGGGTAAGAGAAGGAGAGAGAGAGAGAGAGAGAGGAGGGGGGAGGTTGGATGACTGGGGGAGGCTAGGTATTCTAGCTAAAAGTCTGGGGACAAACTTAAAGACAAGGTCGCTACATATACCTATTCCTTTGATATAATAAAGATAATCTGCAAAATATCACGAGAGTCATAAGTTACGAGGCAGAGACAGACAGACGGAGACAGAGAGTAGGCACAGAGATAAATAGAAGAAAATGTGGGAATGGATAAATAGTATACCTTCATGCAGGTACTTAATTTCCCTAGGAGCTACAGTAGCAAGCTGAGTACTCGAGTAGGGTTGACGTGACGCAGAGGACGCACAAATTGATATGGCCCAGTCGAGGATACTACCTGCATCCTACCTGTCATTTTATGTTATCTTACTTCTTACATTTGTACTCTTTTTTCTTTTCTTTTCCTCTCTCACGACTTTTCTGAGGAATTGGGGGTCGTCTTTTTCATCCTTGCCTATGGTAGGCAGTACTTAGAAGGAGATAGACTATAGCGATAAAAGAGGGATGAACCTGTAAACTAGCGGGGTGTGCACAATAACATCCCGCAAAGTACCTACCGTATCCAGCATCCTTTCGTAGGGAGTTTTGAGCCTCCAACCACTCCAACAGTTCCAACTAACCAAACCCACCTCGCTTCTGGATTACAATACGCAGTAAGTTAGGCTACCTATATGTAGTCTAGCAGCAAGTAGTATTGTCACCTCGGCATGCAATCGTACTAGACGCCTATACATAGTAGGTATCACATCAATGATCACATCTGGACTATCCCCAAGTCAGACAAGTTAAAATGGAGACGATTGGACAAGTCAGAGTTCCCGCCCTCGCACAAGGACCCAGAATTCGTATGCAACACATATTGTCTTGGGTTCTCCTAGTACAGTCTATCACACACCGCTTCAAGCTGTCGTTGGCTCTCTAAGTCCTTCTTGTTTGGGTCAGACCAGGCCAGTCGCTTATGGACGCGCCTTCAGCGGCTGGATTCCACTCCTGTCCAGTCAACCGAGCTCACGGCGGCTAATTAACACAATTGCACATCAAACGTCTGTTCTTGAACGAATTAATGTCTGAGGTCCAATTTGAGCCGACTTGGATTGAAACACTGTACATGGCGCGGTATGGACGCAAGGGGGTTTAGGGAAAACGCTGAGCTTGGGTACCTGCCTACCTTGGGCATCTTGTGCTGGTGTGTTGTCAAACGCCCACCTGCAAGTCCCCTTTCTCCTGTACAATAGCTGTGCTAAGTGAGTGACTACCTAGGTTGGGTAGTGCCTATGTTGTATGGGAGGGGTTTATAGTCGTAACCTCGAACAAACCTCCCTTATTCCATCAAGCTTCGGGTCGCTACCGACACTAGTCTTCAAGCGCACTAGCGTACCAAGTTGTATACGCCGCCCATTCGAGAGAATCGCAGGCAGGCTCCCTTCCCTGTCTTATCTTATCGCATAAAATTTCCAATTCAATGCTCGACCTCCTATGATGCGCCGTATGCTAGGAGCTCGGGGTAGCGCAACCACATGTTACAGGGACCTGAATTGGGTTTGTTGATGTTCAAGTATCCGCGAGGTGGTGAGATTACCGGTCCTTTATAGAGAACGCTACAGCGAAGATCCGCAACCGGCTATTAAGATGCCTCCGCGATGCTCGCTAGGCTCGACACTCTTTCTCCCGTTCCTCTATCCGACGCTCTTCCGCTCTCTCCCTAGCCGCACATCACGTGTAAGCCTTTCAACATCCGCAGCAGCATCAACGTCGCTTGCCGACAACTGTGAGAGGACTCAAGTCTCCAGTTCGAGCGATGAAATACCCATTTCGCGCCTGAATCCTCTGCCAGACGATTACGCCATCTCGAGTTTTGCCGATAAAGCCACCATCACGATCCAAGCTGGTGGGGGTGGCCATGGCTGTATCTCATTTCTCCGCGAGGCTTTCCTGGCCAATGGGCCTGCTAACGGCGGCGACGGCGGACATGGTGGAAATGTTTATATACAGGCTGTGCGTGGCGAGAATTCTTTGCACAAGCTTGCCCGTCGCCGCATACTCCGCGCAGATCGCGGCAAGTCGGGACAGGGCAGCAATCGTGGCGGAGCCCGAGGTGAGGATGTTATCATCCAGGTTCCTGTGGGCACTGTAGTCCGAGAAATATCGAGGGTAGACCCGATGGTGGAAGAAAATATCCTTTACCATGAGGTAAGGAAAAAAGAGCGGGAATATAACAGGCTGGTCCGAGAGGCAGAAGCGGCGGCACAGGCCAGCGAGGAGACCGGCACTAGTGAGAGCGAGGCTGTCCGGTTAGCCATAGAGCTCCCAGAACCACCTGAACATGCAAACGCACATAAGTTCGTCTTATATCCAGGCATGTCACCTAGCGAGCGTCGTAATCTGACGCTGCCCCGGTTACCCCGACGAGAACGCCTCTACGCCCAGCCCGATGCCCCTATTCACCTTGACCTCTCCGTCCCAACGCCTCGCCCGATTCTGTTGGCTGCGGGGGGGCTTGGTGGTCTAGGTAACCCGCACTTCGTTTCCAAGGACCGGCCTCGTCCGTTCTTCGCGACCAAGGGTGAAAGGGCCGTTCGCATGCAACTGGAGCTTGAGCTCAAACTCCTAGCAGATGTGGGCTTTGTTGGGCTCCCGAATGCCGGCAAAAGCACACTGCTGAGGGCGCTGACTCGTAGCCGTGCCCGCGTTGGCAACTGGGCCTTCACGACGCTACAGCCTAATATTGGCACTGTGGTACTTGATAACCACAAGGGCCGACCCATTGTGAAACCTCGGTCTCCCGAGCCCTCGTCCCCGTCCAATTCCGTCATCCACGATGCTCAATTTGGCGCCGTTGTAGTGTCTAGCCAAGCGCAGATGGGTGATGCCCCGGAACCTCGTAAACGCTTCACTATCGCCGATATTCCAGGCCTTATTGAGGGAGCACATTTAGACCGCGGGCTTGGCATGGAGTTCTTGCGTCATGTTGAGCGGGCTGGTGTCCTCGCGTTCGTTATCGATCTAAGCGCGGGTGATGCGGTCAAAGCACTCAAGGCTCTATGGACCGAGGTTGGCCTGTATGCCCGTATGCGCGAAGACGAAGAGAGAGAGCGGGAAACGACTGAACGGATCGACTGGAAAGGAGACGGAAGTAGCCCGTATGCAAGCCGAATGATGATAGCAGACCTCCCTGAGCCGACGACTGAACCGGCCGGCTTACACATTGCTTCAAAGCCATGGTTTGTCATTGCCACCAAGGGTGATTTGCCCGGGGCCCAGGAGAACTTCATTCAGTTGAAAGAATACCTGGACGCTGTCACCGATGGTCGAGAAGTCCACCCCAGTGGCCTCGAGGAAGCATGGACCGAGGATTGTGTCGCAATCCCAGTGAGCGCTATCAATGGCCATGGGGTAGATAGGCTTGTTCCTTGGATACTCGGCCTGTTAGATGACTAGTGCGGTTGGAATGCCTAAACTGGTCCTGTACAACATAATGTATAATCTAAAATCTCGAGGAAATATCGAATTGTAACAATAGGCAGTCAGACAAGTACAACATGCTGTTCTGAGTGCTGACATCTCCGCCGTAGTATTTTCGGCCACTATTGAAATCTTTGTGGCGAACAAGGTGCTACATGCTGCGGGAAGATTTTCTATGTTAGCAGTGCTACCGAGGGATCTCGGTCAGTGACATAGGTCAGATGCCTACAAGTCCAGTCAGGAAGGCATGGCCTGCATTAAAGACTTAGCTAGACATCGTGAATGGCCTCTGATTGGGGCTCAGAGTACTATATTGTCAACTCTCGAAGCCGAATCAAACCGCCCGCAAACAGGAAATGACAAGTCTGTCATTGTATATATCCTCCCATTCTAGCATGTCCCCGTTGTCTGTACTTTCTACTGTTCCCTAGTCAGACTCACAATTCAGCTATCTCCTTTCCTGAATTCAAAGCCACATGAGCCGTATTTTTCTCCTGTACCACGACATCCAGCTGATGAAGGATAATGGTCGAGAGTTATAGCAGGTCGGGGCAGAACACTATATCCAAAGTAAAGAAACCGTAGATCTTAATCTACTGACAATTCATCTAGTCGAGAACTCACGGACAATGCCAGTTAATTCTCACCCCAGGAACTCGAGCGATGACTCTAACTACCGCACAGAATTCTGGCAGTCAGGCAAATTGCTATCGATCATGTCCTAGGTAAGTGAAGCGGCTTGACGTTAGGATACTATATTGTCAAGAACCGTGGAGCAAATGATCCGGACAAGACACTAGAGCAAGCACAAGCTGAAGAACATATATTCTTCAATACTTTTCCCTGGTCCGTTCTCACGTAGACTGGAGAGCTAGAATTGCTTGCCTCAAGCGAAGAGTCCGAGCCTTGCTAATTGGCCTGATCAAGAGAGAATTTCCAAACTTAAGTCAGAAGTTTTCCAAAGAGCTTAGCAATTTAAGGGCACAACGCACTGAACGAGGAGCAGTTAGGAGCAATCAGAATGCGCGGCGGGCGTGCTTGGACGAGTGGGCGGGGCCTTCCAGTCCCTGATTAGAGACTCACTCACGGCCAGCTACACTAGAAATAAAGGATTCACGGATTGACACGACTTGAGATTGATTACTCGCATTGTCGAGCAGTGCGAGTTGTACTTTAAGGAGGTGATGACAAAAGGACACATGCGACCGTTCTTGGAAGACAGAAACGGCGCTTCCGATGAGCCTCAGAACATAATCGAATTCGCATCCCGGAAATCTCTCGGGCGAATATATTCTATTTAGAAGAGCAATGATATCACTTTTGACAAAATCATACAAGACTCTCCCGAGCTCGAGAAAAATGTCAGACGTTATTCAAGGAACAGTCGAAGAAGTGGGAGGATATTACCCTAAGATACATAGACAAGATCGTATACTGTGTACATCGATTCGTTTTGGAGACGATTAAGTTTCTCTGCCTAGACCGAAAAGTTCACAAACGGCTGTGGAACGGATATCTGTTGGACGGGCTGATGAAATCTTACTGCGAAGCCAAAGCCCATGCAAGTGATTTGTTGCGGGTTGAGCGTGAGAGAGAGCCGCTGACCCTCAACCCCTTGTTTAATAACAAGATACAGAGCCTACGGCCTGCCAGACTGGTTAATGCCATCAAAAATGTTGGCGAAGAGTCTGACTCATGGGGCACTCATGGGCGAAGACGAAGGGAGTCCACGAAACTCGCATCGTCCTTAACAAATCGCAGCTCCGGAGCCTGGCTGCCGACAAGGGAAAAGCGGAATAGGTTCACGGGTACACGCACGATATGCTACGGAGCTACTACGAGATCGCGCGTTAATGCTTCGTCGACGTAGTCTACCAGCAGGCCATCAACAGCTGCCTACTTTCCGGAAAACTCTTCGCCTCTTCAACGCCGGCATGGTCTTGAATCTGAACAAGGACTAGCTAGACATGATCGCCGCCAAGGATGCGTTTGTTAAGCAGCATAGGGAGAGACTTCGACCGCAGTATCCAGAAATTCGAGGAGGTATTGGAGGTATTGAAAGGGTCCCGATAACCGGATTGGCCTACAGAAACTTATACGGATTTTCCCGTTGGTTTGTTATAATATTGTTATACAGAAATTTGCTCTGGATAGACCCATTTCGCTTCTCATTTCATCCTTACAAAGTGGTCAAGTAATTTGCTAACGAGGGCCTTCCGGATTTCCCGGATTGTCGTCGGTGCAGAAGGATTTATCACGGGAATTGTATTCTATGTCACACAGCTCTAACTTTAGAGTAGTAGAGCCTTTCGGGCCAATTGGTTTCGGTGAAGGTCACATGATAGATATTAAGGCTGTCTCTGGATTGCTTATAGTCCGACGACCTACTGGTATATTACCTACTAGAAAATTTTCAATCGCGGTTGTTTACAGCGTTTACATCCTTGAAGCTCACAATTAGCAGATCCGGCCATACAGTCCACTTACTTGTGAACGCGTGTAAGGCACGGGACAGGAATTGAACATGATAGCAGAAAATACAACTAATTGACGGAAAGAAGATTAATTATTACTCATCTACGTACCATTTGCTTACCTGGTTGGTTGATATAATCTTTGGTTGGCGCGCCCTTCGCCTCCTCACCGTAGCGCTTTTCTCCGCATCTCCAATCGTGTCTTACACCCTACCCCTCGTACTTATTACCGCGGTACTCTTATTTAAACCCGAATGATGTGCTGCTTCGTCCACGTGTGAACTTGTTCTTAGGCGCCAAACACCCTCGATTATACAAATCATCATTAGGCTCTCCTTGAGGCTACAACTGGAAGTATCCATTTTACACACGCCTACCTGTACAGATCGCACAGATGTCTCCTCACTCTACCAAAGGTACTCCAGGCGTGGAGGCAGCGGCGAGCGGCGGCCAGGTAAGCTTTCTATCTATAGAATAAGAAGATAAAACTAAAGAAAGGTATCTAGTTCCCGAGGCCTCCGACCTTTAAAGATCCTCTTGAAGAGCGCCAATATCTGAAAGAGAGGCTGGCCCTGGCTTTCCGTATATTTGCAAAGCAAGGGTTTGACGAAGGGTAAGCTAGGCTCATATGCCTCCATGCTGCACTGCTGTATCCGCTTTACTCCTTGGCCCTGCTTGTTAGACGTTGCACTGAACACGCCGGCTGTAGTGTTGCTGGGCATATCACAGTGCGGGACCCCGTAGACCCCACTACCTTCTGGGTCAACCCGTTCGGCGTTGCATGGCCCTTGCTCAGAGCATCGGACTTGATCCGAGTCGATGAAAGCGGTACTATCGTGGACGGCGGTGCGGTTCGCCTCCTCAATGTCGCAGGTGAGTCTAAACAAGTAGTCTACAAATCTGGATACCGAGGATGCGTCATAAAGAGGAATAGCCTTACTAACACGGAAACGAAGCGTATATGATCCACTCGGCGGTGCACAGGGCACGACCAGACATCAATGCTGTAGCGCATTCTCACTCCATTTATGGCCGTGCGTTCGCGACGCTGGGTCGGAATCTTGATATCAATACGCAAGATGCTTGCGCCTTTTACAATGACATCGCACACTACGATAGTTTTGGCGGCATTGTTCTAGGCCCGGAGGAGGGGCAGCATATCGCCGAGTCACTCGGCCAGAAGAAGGCCGCCATCCTCGCTAACCACGGCCTGCTGACGTGTGGGAAATCCATCGAGAGCTGCGTCTTCTGGTTCACGAGTTTGGAGAAGTGCTGTCATGCACAACTGCTTGCTGATGCGGCCGCGGCTGGGCGCGGTGGCGAAACCGTCAAGGTCACTGATGAAGAAGCCTTATTCACATATAAGACGGTTGGCTCTGAAATGGCTGGTTGGTTCAGTGCGAGGCCGGCTTTCGAGTTGATGGTGCACGAGTCTGGTGACGATTATAAGCAGTAATTACCTAACCTAGTTGGCGAGCTATATGCTGTGGTCTGTCTCTGTTAGCACTCAGAGGCAAAGACAGCTATGGGAACCCTGATGAACACACTGGGTTATTTATATATATCATGAGACACTGCGATATTGCTTTATTAGAGACGTGCTGTAGGATTCAAGAGCATGAAAACTAAAACGGTTAGGCACATACCTATGTGCCTACTGAAGCTTAAACGATCTCTTTCAACCGATTTGCTGCATATACCGTGCCCCGCTTTGCATATATGGCTTGACGGTGTTTATTAAGGTTTTTGGTGGGGTTGCCGACCGCGTGAACGGGAAACTGAATTTTTGGATTTGAGAATGCGCCTCCAAGAGCTTCGCGAATAACATAAAATTTCCCCTACCCTTAGCCATTGTCCTCATATCTGTCGCCCTACCCTTAATTACTGTAATTAGTACTACTGCAGTTATAAGGGGGCGCTCACCTGCTGCGACAATGGGTCGAAAGAACCGAGTATGTCTCGAAACCATCTCTCGGGCCTGCGAAGTAGAATATCAAAACTGACTTGATTTGTGTAGGGTGGTCGCAAAGGAGGGGGCGACCGTAAAGGTGACGGTCAGCGCAAGCCTCGCACAGAAGCATATCGATCGTACCCCGATATCCCCAAGACGAACGAGAAGCTGGAGGCTTTCTATAACAGTGCGCTTCCTCTTGACGATGCTGAGAAGTCAGAGTTCTGGGAGGCTCTGCGCAAAGAACTACCCAATTCCTTCCGTTTCTGCGGATCCAAGGGCCATGCGGTTGCTGTTAAGCGTTTGCTTGAGACGCGATATGCGCCCGAGATTAGCAAGATCGAACACTTTAACGGCGATGTTGTCCAAGCACCTCAACCTGTTCCCTGGTACCCTGACCAGCTCGCCTATTCTATGACGACCCCGAAGCAAGTGGTCCGCAAGTTCCCACCATTCGCATCATTTCAGAAATTTTTGGTCTCGGAGACGAGCGTTGGAAACATCAGTAGACAAGAACTCGTCAGCATGATCCCGCCTTTGGTCATGGATCTCAAGCCCGGCATGACTGTGCTGGATCTTTGCGCCGCACCTGGAAGCAAGTCCGCTCAATTGCTCGAGATGATCCACTCTGGCGAAGAGGCGAGAATCCGAAAATTCATGGAATCATTTGGCGAGGCTTCGATCCCAACGAACGAACCGGAAGACGTCGATCCCACGGAAGACTCTGCCGATGATGGGCGGGCCACTGGACTTCTCATTGCCAACGATGTCGAGTATAAGCGATGTCATATGTTAGTCCACCAACTTAAGCGACTTTCCTCTCCAAATCTTATCGTTACGAATCACGACGCGACCCTTTTCCCATCACTCCGAATTAGCCCTGATCCTAACAACCCTAAACTTACTCGCTACCTCAAATTCGACCGAATCCTGGCGGACGTTCCGTGCTCTGGAGATGGCACATTGAGAAAGAACGTTGATCTATGGAGAAATTGGCAGCCTGGGAATGCCTTGGGTCTCCATGCCACACAAGTTCGAATTCTCGTCAGAGCCCTTCAGCTATTGAAGGTTGGCGGCAGAGTCGTTTTCTCTACTTGTAGCATGAACCCTGTGGAAAACGAATCGGTTGTCGTATCAGCTATCGAACGTTGTGGTGGGCCAGATGTGGTGGATATTATTGACTGCAAAGACAAGCTCCCGCTATTGAAGCGATACCCAGGCATGCATCAATGGAAAATCATGGATAAGTCGGGCAGGATTTGGAACAACTGGGAAGAAGTCCAGAAACACGTGATGGAAGGGGGACAGGCGCCAGGAAAAGTCTCCCAGACGATGTTCCCCAGACCAGATTCGAGCGAATGCTCCGGCCTTCCCCTCGACCGTTGTATGCGAGTCTACGCTCACCAGCAAGACACCGGTGGATTCTTCATCACCGTTCTCGAGAAGAAGAAGGAATTCAAGGCAAGGGAAGAGGCGAAATCCCAGTTTGCCACACCCAACGGCACCAAGGCTTCCGTCTCTACCCCTACGACAGAGAGCGCTACTGCTGCAGAGGAAATTGTGGAAGAAGCTAAAGCCGTTCTCGGAGAGCCAACTGATGAGCTCCCATCCGTTGGCTCTAAGAGAACACTGGAAGAAGAGACCGAAGAAGCGCCAGATAGCAAGCGGCAGCGGACAGAGACCCCCACAGCCGAGAAAATAGAGAATATAGTGCAAGCGGTTACCGAAGCTGAGCCTGTCAAGGTAGAGAACGCCCAGACCGAATCTCTAGCAGCAACCGACTCCCCAGCCCCAAATGCTTCGATAGACAAACGGTTGAAGCGTACAGAAGGTAGCTACGAAGAACCGTTCAAGTATCTGCCCGCAGATCACGAGGTGATCCAAAACATACGTGCCTTCTATAAGATCTCATCTCGATTCCCCTCAGACCGTTTCATGGTACGGAATGCTGTAGGCGAGCCTGCAAAGGCCATCTACTATAGCAGCCAGTTGGTTCGAGAAATTCTAGTCGAGAACGAAGGACGAAGCGTCAAGTTCATCCACGGCGGCCTCAAGATGTTCATGAAGCAGGATGCGCCATCAGCCGAAGTCTGCCGGTGGCGGATACAGTCGGAGGGCCTACCGATCATAGCGGGCTACATCGGCCGCGAGCGGGTCATCCGGTTAACGAACAAGGAGACCCTCCACATGCTCCTCAAGGAGATGTTCCCGAAATTCGTCAACGACGACTGGAAGAAGCTCAACGAGATCGGGGAGCGGACCCGCGACATCGGCATGGGCTGCTGCCTCCTGAGCATCGAGCCCGACGGCACCGACCCGGAGTTCTCGGAACGCATGGTCTTACCCTTGTGGAAGAGCTACCATTCTCTGAACCTGATGTTGCCGAAGGAGGATAGGGCGGCCATGATGGTTCGCCTCTTCAACGACACCTCGCCCGTCATTAACCGGACGCTCAAGGAGTCCGCGAAGCTGGAGGCGGCCAATGCGGCCAAGACGGCGACGGGCACTGCTGCTGATCCGATCGGGGTGGATGATAACGCTGCGGGTGCGGGTGGAGACGCTGATGCTGGTGCTGGCGATGTGGAAATGAATGATGGAGAAGGCGAAGGCGAAGGCGAAGCAAATGGCGAGGCTGCGTTAGCTGAAGATAATGTGGCTGTGGAACTCGAAACCGCTACTTAAGAGGATGTAAAATGAGGGTTTTATTACATCACGTTCTGAGGAAAATGGGGGCTGAACTGCGGGCTGCAAGCCAGCGAAAAAGTGGCAGAGTTCGATTTGGGCGACCCAACAAAAGCATCCTCAAGATGGTGGAATAAATGACATGCTGCCCCGACACCATCTACATAGCTGGTCCTAGTTGGCTACCTAATGATGCCTGGACCTTGCATGGCCATCTACCGTACCTACTATACTAAGCAACCTATCTACCTATGGATATAGATAGGTTTAGGTAAACAACAGCTCTCATAACACGCCGATTAAAAAAATTACATACAGCATGTCATGTCATGAGGATTACTATCTATGCGACGCTTTTACTTCGTCCACGAGCATAAAGGAGGAGGGGAGGGTCGCGGAAATATTGTAATAGATGGGTATATGATATTGAATGTTGCAGAACCTTTTCATGACATTGACGTGTCTATCCCCCTTTTTTCTAAGAAAAGTGAGACGGTACCGGTTCGGATACGTGGCTTTTAAAAGTACATCATATGTGTTGGTATTGGTACAAGTAGACAGACACACATTATTATACATTTACATATACGTAGAAGTAAACCTATCCTAAGACACGAGTTATAGGAGCGCCTTCTCCCTTTGGCCGGTGACTTTCTCAAATGTGTCAAGCGCCATGGTAAGGGTGTGGTGGCCCGAGGTCTTGCTGCGCAATATACCGTCGTACTCGAGGACCTCGGCCAGCGGGACCTTGGCCGTGATCTGCAGCATGCGCAGGCGGCCCTTGCGGGTCTCGCGGAGCGACTTCTGGAACTCGTATGAATCGGGCGGGGCGTAAATGTCCTCTAGACGGATCTCGGAACCATCAACTCCACCATAGACGGCGCTGGCGCTCGTGGTGTCCTGTAGGTCGCGCATCTCGAGGACCAACCCGCCTCTCGCCGAGTGTAGGTCGTGCTGGATAGCGCTGGCCGCCGACTCCGGACACACGATCCCCACGCGCATCATGGGCTCGAGGATCCTTATCGCGTTTTGCTTCTGGGCTGTTGCCAGGGCGGCTTTCACTGCTTGTCTAGCGGCACCAGATAGATGTGCACCAGACGTCGTGCCAAAGAAATCGGTCTCGCCGTCATAAGCTACTGTCACGAGACATCGGTATAGCGGCGAGCCCCGGCGCGGGCCCCGAGCTAGTGCTGCTATGGCGCCATTGATGAGATGTTGGCGCGTCACTTCGACGTCGAAGCGGTGGTCTTCCCCAGGAAACTGGATCTGGACGATGTTGCCATCTCGCTCGATGTAGGAAGATTTCTCGAGGCTATCAGTGTGATGCGGCTCAAGTGGCTCGACAGCAGCAGTACACGCCGCCATTCCAGAATTACCCGCTACTGTCCTATCAAAAACAGCACGAGCAGGCGGCGTCTGCATCGTCACGCTCTCTTTGTAGTCGACAACAATCTTTCCCCATATTGCGTCAACTTTATAGTGGTTCTCTAGACGATCTCGTGAGATTTCCAGGTGGAGGGCTCCCATTCCTGATAGGGTGTATTGTTCAGACTTCTCGTCTTTGGACCATCTGAGACTGGGATCTTCTCTTGAAGCGTTCTCCAGTGCTGTCTCGATAGCTTTTGCTCCCGTAGGGGAGGGCGCATCGAGCACGATGAAGGCCACAGCCGGCGGAATCTCGGGTGGACGAACTTGAACGTGTGCGAGTTCCCCGGGCGGGGCTTGGTTTGAGGACATAATCATCAGTGTGTCGCCCGTCCGGGCGGTTTTCAGCCCGGTAAGCGCGCCAATCTGGCCGGGCGCGAGATACGGAACTTCAATTGTCTGGGCGGCAGATATTTGCATGATATTAAGCGGTCTTTCAAACCCTTGCCGATTGGTATTCCACAAATTCGTGTTCTTTTTTAGAGCACCGTGATATACGCGCACCCAAGTGAGCATACCTCGACGAGGGTCGCTGACGACTTTGAAGACTGATGCCAAAGCCTGGATCTGCGCTTGCTTCTTCTTTTTGGATATTTGTGGGTTTTGGAGTATCTGACCAAGCGGTTGGGTTTTTTCACCGTTGCGAATCTCAAGCTCTGGACGGTCGAGCGGGCTTGGCAAATAGTCATTGACAGCATTTAGTAACGGTACAACGCCAATGTTTTTCAAGCTGGAACCAGCAAACACGGGGATAAGAGAGCCATCGCCGCTACGCAAGACACGCCGTATGCTCTTCTGTATAGACTCGCTGGACAGGTCCTTGCCCTGTTCAGTCCACAGTTCTAAGAGTTCGTCATCTTTCTCACAGAGTAACTCGATCAACCTCTCACGGGCACGGTTAATCTCATCCCGAATTGCACCGTCCACAACCACGTCGGATAACTCCTCTGGGGAATCAGACGTCCCAGCCAAACTGACCACGCGGCCAGTAATAACGTCGACCACGCCTTTTACAGCGTCGTTTTCCGACCACGGAATCTGACAGACTAGTGGCATGCCGTTGAGCTTCAACCCAATGTCCTGTATAGATTTCTTGTACGATGCCCCCTCGCGGTCAAGCTTGTTCACAAAGACGAACCGAGGGATCTTGAATTCTCGTGCAGATGACCACACCCTTTCTGTGTGAGCTTCGACACCCTCGACACCATCGATAACGCACACGGCGCCATCCAATATAGGCATACACCGCTCAACCTCAAACCTGAAGTCAACATGGCCAGGGGTATCTATTAAGTTGATAATGTGTTGCTTTGTATCTGGTTTGATGTCCTCCTTTTTAGGCCAAGTGAAAGTAATTGCTGCTGACTGAATGGTAATTCCTCTCTGTCGTTCCATGGGTAAGAAGTCAGTGACAGTATCTCCATGATCAACATCTACACGCTTAGTTAGTTTTATTGATAATAAAGCTACCCGAGTAGACTTGGATTTATTGTGGTTGCGATACTCACTGCCTGCGTACCGTAAGGCACCACTGTTGTAGAGCATCTGCTCTGTGGTCGTCGTCTTGCCCTACATCTTGACTTAGGAAAGAGTCTGTACTACGAATAGAAAGTGAAACTCACAGCATCGACATGAGCAACAATACCAATATTCCGTATATACTTTATGTGACTTTCGGGTTCAACAGCAACATTGGAGCTTATTTGCCTAGCCCGCCATTGGCCACTTCCTAGAACCGAAGGCAATGCCTTCAGCCTCGCGCGGCCCCAGCATCTCGCTTGAGCTCCGCAAATAGCGGTAAAGAAGCTCATAACTCCGACGTCTTGCTGTGAATGTGATAACGTATCATGCCGTCCAAAATAAAGTATAGAGCTGCTAATTCTCTTCGCTCATAAGCAGACAATTCATATAAATCATTTATCAGTTGTGTCCTCGAAGGCTATAGGCATCGCAATATCTGAGAGACCTCTCTGGCGGTTTGGTTCAGGGTTCAGAGCGGCTGAGCCCCGCCAAAGTGGCTGGTGTGAGGCTGAACGTAATAGCACTTCACACTGTGCAGCGCCGGTCGGAAGTACCGGCAACAGGATCATAGCGCTGGTGCCTCTTTGCTACTGTATCGTTAACCTTAGGTAATTGGGTGCCTAGAGGTTGGCTTAATTGACACTGTCCTGCTGGGCTACGATGTGGACTCGCTAGGTTAGCTCATCGTGCTTACCTGGAAGCCTACCACCAACTACCTAAGTAATGATGATGGTGGTTACGGTAGGTTGAATGAGAGCAACGATTGGAACTTGGTGACCCGCAACTTCACCATTGTAGGACAAGCGCATTTGCCAGTGTTACTGTCAGTCCTCTGCTCTTCGACAATTGGGATTCTACGCTTTACGCAACCCGTAACTTCAAGATCGGCTCGTCCAAGCATTACGTTTCTCCGATTACTTGATCTCAGCAAAGTTAGTCCTCATATTTATTGACTGGCTGCCTGTCTGGTATTAGGAGCGGTTAATGGTGTATACGTAGCTGAGACCGATCCCTCCTCGGCCCCCTTTCAACGAGTGGTTTCTACCCATTACATCTGACGGCTGAGTTCTTCCTATTCGACTGTTGCCACCATGGACTACCGCCCGTCCATACCAGACGACGAGAACCAGCCTGGCGCATCGCCATGGGGCTCACCGCCTGTCACTCCCCAGCGCAATGTTTCGAGTTACAACCCAATATCTAGCTCTCAGTCGCCAACGCCGTACCTATATGGCAGTCAAGATTCGGGCAATGGCTTCGCCCAGGATGACCCGAACGTCGACCCTTTCAGACGACCAGCTACTGCTAGTAGTACCGCTTCAACAACCGAGTACAACCCCTCAGAGCAATCGGAGCCTTCGCAAGGTGCTGTCTTTGCTACCGCCGCCGAGGCGCAATCGCAGCCGCAACCGAACGCGCAACGGGGAGAGTTTTCAACCTCAGAGATTGGGACACCGGGCGTTCAGCCGCCACAGCAGGAGCAAAAGCCGCGCAGACCTCCCGCACCTCAATACAAGCTCCAGGCAAAGATCACGGCGCTCGAGAGGACGGGAAAGAAAGATCCCATCATAAGATTCGATGTTCATGTAAGATTGATTCTCTCAGCAGCTTTAGCTTCGCGATACACCGCCCATGAAAGCTAATTCCAAATCAAACACGAAGACAAATATAACTAAGTTCCGAACCACTCAATTCCGAGATGTCCGCCGTTTACATTCCGAATTCATCAAGCTTGCTGAACACTTGATTTCTGCCAATCCCAATGCTATGGTACCAGCCGTTCCTCCCTCGGTGACGTCTGCCGGCGCTGGCACGGAAGAAGACGAAGTGCGCGTGAAAGCGCTCATGCAGAGATGGTTCAACTACGTCTGCAGCAACGAGGTACTTATGATGGACGATGAAATGCTTTTGTTTGTCGAGAGCGATTTCGGCTATAGCCCCATGATAAAGCGGAAACAACCCGCCACTGGTGTGCGAAGAAAGCTTCTAAAGCAATTTGCGCCGCCCCCAGACGATACACCAGAACTAGCAGAGTCACGGCCCATTGTGAAGCTCTTTTACCTGGGCTCGATGGACGCGGGACATAAGGTGGACCGGCTAGTCAAGTCACGAAGAGGTATATATTCCCCTCGGCCCCATTCAAACAACTTGCAATTCGGTTAACAGTGTTCAGGCCTGGGACTTGCAGAGTCGGACTTCGGCGTGAAGGTTGGGGCTATGAGCGTGCAGGAACCACATCAAGGCTTGGCCAATGCCTACCGAAAATTAGGGAAGATCGTGCAAACCGTGGGAGATTGCCACGCCGCCCAGGCCACAGCCGAGGCTACAACCCTCGGGGATTCGTTCCAGTACCACTCACAGGATGCCTTCGTCGTCAAGGAGACGTTAACCAACAGGCAGCTGCTCATCCGCGAGTTCCTCCAGGCCCAGGAGATCACGCGGAGCAAGACGAACGCGGCCGATAAGCTCAAGGGCGCCTCTACAAACGTCCGACGCGAGAAGGTCGACGAGGCTATCGCTGCTTTGGACGAAGCGAGGAGTAACGAACACGAGCTCTACCAGAAGACGACGCGAGTTACGCAAAACCTAGTGAACGAGCGTCGGAAGTGGTTTGCCCGGACGTCTGCCGACCTACGCGGCAGCATCCGCGAGTTCGTAGTACGTGAGATCGAGGCAGAGCGCCGCACCCTAGCACTCCTGGAGAGCGTGCGGCCGGACATCAGGGCTATTGACGCCTCAGGAGGTCTCAGTCGTCTTGGCCGAGAGGCTCACCCGGCAGTGCGGCGCTCAAGCCTAGCCGTCAGCCAAGGGCCCAAGGGCGACGCTTGGAGTGGCGTTCCGAGGCGGACGGATAGTCTAAGTAGGGGCATGTCGGCCAGCATCATGGGCGGTGTAGCCGAGGAGGATGAGGCTGGGGAAAATAGCCAGGGGCTGAAGTCTCCAGTGAGCGCCGGCGCCTCCATGCCCGGCTTACCTGAGGAGGATGACGAGGACCGTGTGGACGCTAGGAATGCGGCGAGTCGGCTTGCCACCAGCACGTTTTGACCAAGCACACCCTCAATCTAAACTGATTAAGGGCGTGCGAAAGGGCGAGCATCACTCGGTATCTATCAATCATGACAATAGGGAACCATTAATGGCACATGTGGCCCCACACGTGGCGAAGTATATGGAATTTCACATACACCTACCTAGTGTTTAGGTATGTATCACACATGTTCAATGCGCGGCGCTGGTAATCTTTTTCCTCGTTTGAAACACGTGCTTTACAGATAGTTCAACCTGTGGAGGTATCCGTGTACCCCAGAACCCTTAGTGCATGTGTCGAACTCTTCCGGCCCCTTTTCCTTGCAGTGATATGCCTAGAACCGGATTACAAAGGCCTGGCTATTCTACATATGCACAACACTCTAAACCCTTGCGGACTCCACCTAGTGTCCAAATCTCACTCTCGTTGTAGAATCCCGAGAAGCTCAAAGGTTCGTCTGACCTCCGGATCTGCCATCTGCTTCTTACATACTCGATCAAGCAATAGACGACGCTAATTGACGTCCTTATCCCGCTCGCTCGCTCGGTCTAAGTACTTAAGTCCGGATAGAGCAGAGTAGAAGAAAATTGGCTGATAGCTAGTTCAATAGGACGCACGATAAGCATAGGGCCGATACCTAAACCATCCGAAGGCTTATCAAATTGGCTTGGGGAAACTGTATAAAATCAGGTAGGTTAGATACTCAGATCCGCTCATTGCTGCCAAGTGGTTCATCCATATGTCAACCCACTACTCTCTTCCCGCGCTTCCCCTGTTTAAAGGAGCGGAATATTACCAAGGCACTTTAGGTGGGTAGATGGCCGAGTAGCATGTAGGTAGCAGAGCCTATACATACATGTGTACAGAATAGCATGCATGTATCAAATGTGATGTAACGGTGAGTTGCAGGAGGAACTGACGCAATATAGCACCGTGAGCCTCTCATCACCGGGTTTATACCGTACGTTAACGCTGCATATGCACGGCTCAAGTAGTATGATAATCTTATCCCTGTCACTCACTGTTGGAAGATTCTCCAAACGATGGCATATTTACTAACGGATTGAAGGTCTTTTCGAGAGATCAAGGCGATCGTTTCTATGGGTAGTCATCCCGCGGCCCGCTCACCCGTTATCGTCGAAACATCTTGTCCGGGGTATGATTCCATAGGGTGTCATCACAACTTCTATATTGGTCAACCTTTCTATAAAATGACAAAGGGCTGTGATACGTTGTACAGCATGCCACTATAAGTGTTTTTCTACACCTACTCGATGCAGAATGCATGCAAGACGGGTCGGACACACACCATATGCAGTAGAGCTTCGGCGTCGTTCAGACAATGCCTAGAAGTTTTGACGACATAACGAGATAGAATCAGGGTTCTTGGGATCTCGCTTGCTTTATCTACCGCTAATCTGGCAAGTTGGTCCTGGGAGTCCCAATCCAGTCTTGGGTTCTGTGAAACTGCAAGGTGAGCTGAACCCTGGCCTGTAAGGACCCTGGGGCCTTTCACCGTTTGAGGGCAAGGGGCATTTGATCCGACAAAACCAGACTCGGAGAAGAAACTATTTCTTCACTGCCGTTAGGCCCGTTTCCGGTATAACAAGCTCATGCAACTTCGGAAGTAAGCTCCTATCGCGAGTCTCTTTGCCAGGTGACAATTGTGTACGAGGGCTCGAGATTTTATCCAAGACGTCCTGGATCTAACTTGTACCATAGAATCGTATTGAGAATAGGGTGGCACAAATGGGCTGGCGCTTTACCTCTGATGGATGAAAAGGCTGTGCCCGGTTTGTGGCCGGCGGGATTATCGAAATCGGTGCATAGAGTAATTCGCAGTATGTTCGTTGTAGCACGAACACTTTATGATGTTATGATATTCCAACTTTGCAGGTCACAGTTTCCCCTCACCCAGTTTTACGGTTGAGACGGAGTATGGTCGCCTTGAAAATGGGTCAATCTGGGCGGGATCCTGAGTCTGCCATTTCGATATCTGTGGTTACGGTGTATTTCAGGTGGCCTGCTCGGTTAAAGTGCCAATATTGTAACAACAAATAACCCAACCGGAGGATTCTTCATCCAGTGGTATTGCCATTGCCACCCCTGCAGCTCTTAATACACTTCATGAACCACCTTGCCCAGGTTATCGACATCTCAGCTGATCGCTTATAGGTACCTCGGCGTTTACTTTTTCTTGGTTCCCGAAACCGTTGTGCTAATTCATCGGGTGGCAAGGCTTCCTGGGTGTTCAGGAAACTCGGTGCTACTTGATCAGTGATATTAGTAGCTTAGCACCTAGCAGGATGCCTCCGTATAAGTGATCGTCTACGATATTATCGATTATCCATTCGCAGGGTCGATGGCGATGAACACCAAAGATGTCGATGGCTATACCCCATTGATAATTATCTGGGACGGATATGGTGGCATGGACAACCTTGCTTCTCACCAATAGTAGGTATGTCATAAGTTGAAAGATACAGAATGCTGTTTAAGCCGTGGACGACGACGGCACAGAATTTGCCAGTCCTAAGTATCGTGATGTGAGATATGCGATTTGATTACTTGCTCAAGGGGCCTTGGTCCATGAACCTGAAGAAGTTATTTGGCTTTAGGCTTCGCAAGTGTGACAACATTACAGGAATCGCGAAGTGACGGGATGGAAATCATTCAGGCTCGCGACGTTGCGTCCTCCGCCAGAAGAAGTAACCCTTGGGGCCAATAGGTCCTTTCACGTCAACAGAAGCCAGGACGTGGTGGTAAAGTGTTCTGGTTGCGCTTTTGACTTTAAACGGTGAGTTCGAAACCGAGGTTTATCCCAGCAAGAAACTGTTCTCTCTCAAACTAGGGGTATCGTCCCGCGCTGACAAATAGGTAGGTAGGCACATAATCGTCCCGCAAGTCAATAACTAGGCAAGCCTTAAGGACAGGGAAATCGTCCCCGGATTACTGGATTCTTCGTGGTAGGACTTCTGGGCATGATGGCCATGCGGAGAGCACGCAACATCTGATTTGGTCCCGCCCTGTCTGGTTGCTGTATGTACTTCAGCAGCCACACCTTACCGTCCCCGTTTTATTGGCACCAGCAGCCCTAGATCATCATCCAGGGTAATTTATTGCTTCGTTGCCACCGTTGTACATTGTATGCCCTAGCTCAAGATGTGATGTCAATAGCATCCCGTTGCCAATAACCAATCCATTCTGTGACGCACCAGGGGTGTAAAGGTGTTTGGTGGTTATCCAATTAAGGCACCTGGCCAACGGGCAAGTATGTGAAACCTGAGGGCTGCCAAGTGCACATGCTGTTCGCTCGACATAGTCTTCCGGTCGCTTCCTATTGGTGGCGGAACGTTCCGGAACGTGGTCGTAAGTGAGTAATGGGACAAGAGCATCTTATGTCGAACGGGCTGAAGTTATAAATGGGCGCTACTATACATATAACACCCGCTCTTGCTATGGGCATGGCTCGATTGGGCGGCTCACCCCGTGGCGACATAGCGTTTAGGGAAGAGTCATCTTAGGGATGACAGTCCACCGGTAGCTTGATAGCTTCTGCATGAAGAGTGCAGGCAAGAGAATGTGAGTTTCGAGACGCAAAGCGGGATTCTCGGCATACGAATCTGGCATGAGACAAAGGTATTTCAGAGTTGGAAGATCAATTAATATAAGCACGAGAGGTAGTCGTAGGTGCTATATCGCAACTCTCCGCCGTGTAAACTTTGATTCAAGATAGCCTAAGACACGATATAAGACAGCCGGGTTAATATCACTGGGAGAAGGTCCACGTATATCACTTGATGGTCCTACTAGGAGGGTAGTACCCCCGGTGACTTGCAAATCTGGAATGAAGCGACAAATTGCTTCTCGAGTTTGATGAGTAAATGATCTCACTGAGAACAACTGATGGTCATACCTCAGGAAAAGGTGCCTGGGTACTAAGTAGGTCCCTACGAATGGAATGAGGTATGCGTGTTTGTCAGACTGCGGTTGCCTGTACCACAATCGGTGCTAACTTGCAGCTTCTTCAAGTTGTGCCAAGAAATGGTTACATTACATACTACTACCTACTTTACCTACATCCTACCTAAGTACCTGAGGTATGTAGGTAATATAACCTGACATCTTGGTAAAGGCAAGAACATCACTTGGTTGGTCCATCGCGATCCGGCCTCTCTTTAATAAAGATACCTAGATACCTTAGGTATATGTATCTTTCCAACATCTACCTGTACATATATGTACGCTTTGACCGCAACGAAGACAGCCTCAAGGTTTCAAATCTTTTCCATCTACACCTTCCGGCTCACGGCACCGTAGTTCGGATGAGTGATCAAGGCGATATACACTTCTATCCAGACGCCTTATCAGGTCCAATGCAGCGCCAGAACCGCATTAGCTTGAGAGTCCAATAGGATAAAGTCTACAAGTGGAAGCGCCAGGATGTTAACATGCATGGACCTCGTATCTAGTACTAGGAAGATGGGGCGACGCGGTATAACTAGGTAGTCGAGATAACTGGCCCATACTCTACTGGTCCTACTGGCTGATGAACGAAGGCGGACGAAAATCTTCGACTCAGCGGCTCATACATGATATAATCAGTGCTCCGTTTCCCAAACTGTTCATATGTCCGACTATCAAAAGACGCCGGGCTATAACCGTGGACGGATCTACAGTCTCATCGGAGTCAGTGTGTCTGTACAAATATGATATGAACGCCCTTTCCCATGGTAGTGCCATGACAGTTACCCAACCGTAGAACTTCCTGTAAAGAAGCTGCGTGACTGGTAAGCACAACCGCCCCGGGCCAAAGCCTACTCGAAACCTGTTTGATAATACCTACTTATATCTGCAGCTACTGTGCTAAGAAAGAGGGTTTTCAGTTAACATCCAGTCACCACTTACACATTTTCCTGGTTTTATCAGATAGATATCTCTTGGAAGTTTGACACACGTCAAGAATTATATTCCGTCCAACTCTACAACCAAAATGGCGCCCTCAGCCGCGATTGAGACTATAGCGAATGAACTGCCCGTACATGGGAGAGGGTATAAGAAAATCAGTGCCTCGGTACTCCATGGACCCCGAGATCTGAGGGTGGTAAGAGATCCTGTTTATGTACTTACTGTTTTACAGCGTTGTTACCAACTGACTGCCAACGCTTTCATCATCCTTATGGCTTTGGGTAGTCGAGCTAATCGCATCATGAAAAGGAAACCAGGAGTATCGAAGGGCCCAGCGAAGGTGAGCTCCAGATCGCTGTTAAGTCGACTGGAATCTGTGGCTCCGATGTTTCCTACTACAGGAAATTTGCGAACGGGGACCTTTGTGCGTGTGCACCCCTTTCGTTAGGCCACGAATCGTCCGGGACGGTTGTCGCTATTGGGCCACAAGTCACTGGCTTCAAGATTGGTGACAGAGTGGCATTAGAAGTCGGCATCCCGTGCGGTCAGTGTGGCATCTGCAGAAAGGGGAGATATAATCTTTGCAAAAAGATGCGTTTCAGGAGCAGCGCAAAAAGCGTCCCCCATTTCCAAGGCACTTTGCAGGAGAAAATAAACCACCCCGCGGTTTGGTGTCATAAGTAAGTTGCGGCTTGTCCTTCCTCTCGTACACAACAGAATTTCATTCATTGGAGTGCTAACAATGAACAGGCTTCCTGATCACGTTTCCTTCGAAGCAGCAGCTCTACTGGAGCCTCTTTCTGTAGCAATCCATGCCGCAAATCGTGCGGAACCATCGCCTGGATCTACAGCGCTTGTTATGGGAGCCGGAACGGTAGGCCTCCTCACTGCTGCCATGGCTCGACAGTCTGGTTGTACATCCGTCACTATCGCCGATATTGACGCCGGTCGCGTAGAATACGCTACTAGGCATGGCTTCGCGACACATGGTTTCGTTGTCTCCCGGCCATTGCACCAATCTTCTAGTAGTGCTTCCATCTCAAGCACTTCAGCCGCATGCCTGCCATTGGAATCGGGGTTTAACACACCTGCTAGTACTGTCTCCAGCTCATTCCAAGGGCAGCTTGAACATGCTAGGCACCTAGCGGCTGATATACTCGCCGCTGCCAGTCCGCCACCGGCGCTCCAGAATGACAATGAGGACGGTGGCGTGGACATTGCATTCGAATGTACGGGGAAGGAGATTTGCATGCAAACCAGCTTGTACGCTGCTCGTCCAGGGGGCAAAGTCGTCATGGTTGGCATGGGAACACCGATCCAGACCGTGCCGCTGTCTGTAGCGCACCTGAAGGAGATCGACATAATCGGGATCTTTCGCTACGCAAACACATATGCGACCGGGCTTCGGCTGCTGTGTTCCCCGGGTCTGCTACCGAGTCTGGATGATATGGTAACTCATCGGTTTCAAAGTTTAGCCTCTGCAAAAGACGCCTTTGAGCTCGCCGGAAGGACTGTGGACGATGACGGGAACCTTGTCCTCAAGGTGATAATAGAGGCGTAGGAGACTAGGAGAGCTTTGGACTTCGTGCCAGGTGGTATACACCTCTACAAGTTGGGTTACATCTTGGGGAGCAGTCTGCCCCGAAATTTATACCAAACATTGTCCCTTCTATACCCTAGAGATTCTCTGGGTTTCTCGTTCCTAAACCTTTGGTGGCACTGAACTACAGGCTGTGGAATGGGGCGAAATAATACTGTATGAATTACGGCCTGTGAAAGTCTGCTCTATATGGCTTGGACCGGGCTATAATAGCTACGTCGTATCTAGTTTCCTTTTGCCGCTTTAATATGGATACCTCGTAATCGTGAACGGTTCAAAACGGGGATCCCCATCATTCCACTTGTAGATATTTGCTTGTGAATTCTTGGTCATCTCGAACCATGACTGACAATGGCATGCAAGTGATATCAAGTATCGGGCCAGTGTTAAACCTGACTTTTAGGTAAACAGTGAAACTTTCTAGTAAACTAATCCCAGCGGCCACCTCAGACGAGCCGCCGAATGAAACGCCTCTTTCGCCATGCAAAAATGCAATATTCCATAACCCGGCACACAATGTTTTATTCCCTTAGAAATGTGTATCGTTTAAGACAGACCTGCGAACTCTGCAAGTCGAGAACCCATGAGCTTTTCATCACCACCTTTCCGGTTCTGGCTTCGGGCCGTCTCTACAATGCTGAATTTCTTGCCAAGGTCTCTGGCTTCGACGGCGCTTTGAAGCACAGCATTCAGTAGCTCCATCGTGTGCACATCGTTTGCCTCACTGAGCATCTCTAGCTCGTAGGCTTCGGTTGCAGAAGGGGCCACTAAGGACAGCCGGTTCACGAGGGCCTGAATTGAGCGAAGGATGGTATGCGAAGGCGTGGTAAGCTCGCTCTCACCAGTGACCATGGCGGTGTTATCGCCCGTGAGGTAAGACGGCGGCAGCCTTTCAAGGTAGGTCGCTAGGAGGTTGATACGCGACCGTAGCATTTTGACCGAGTTTGCTTTAGCCGTGAGCGCGGCAATCATTTCCTCATCCTCCCGAGAAAGTGCATGTTCTTCAGAATTTGCCGTATGACCAGGGGCTTCTGTGGTTCCCGGTGCTTCCATCTTGCGCTTACCCTTGGGATCATCGACAGTGGCTGGTGCGGCCTTTTGCTCTCGCGGCTCAATCGCTGTGGCATTGCCGGCACCCTTAGCCACGAAATCCATGCTGATCATCTCTGCCTGACCTGTCTCTACAGAGTATGGAAGTTCCCGAAATCTGATTCTGAGCTGCGGATCCGCATCCGGCATCTCCTTATCTTCTCCCTGCTCGTTCTTCGGCTCGTCTGCCTCATAGTTGGACTCGTATATAGTCAGAGGTAATCTACTGCCGGCGTCGTGTTTAAGCGATTCTTCCGGATGGAATCCTAGCAAGAGCGACGATTCATTATGTTCGGATAGAAACCAGTTGTGGATAGGGAGTATGGATGGGATCGGACCGGTCTTTGGGAGTAACGTGTACCAGCCAACAAGATCGAGTTGTGGGGAACTGTGTATGGTTTTCACTGAAGATTCAATGTTAGTTACATGTGTACCTCAGACAAGATATATGGAGCTCTGGAAGGGAAAAAGGAAGGAAGAGCATGAGCTGGAAGAGGATTGGAATAAATCGGGGGACGCACTTTGGCCTAATCGCCTAGAAAACCAGTCGGCGTCTATTATGATCTGGTCATCCTTGACGAGGGTATTGCACTCAAAGGCATGCTCTATGGTTACTTCTCGTCCATTCTGCTGTCCCAGCAAAGCGCCGATAATGGGCCCAGGTTGTTCACGGAGTGTGTGCCGTGTGATGTAATCGGATATGGTGAGGAGAACCAGGGGATGCAGCGCTGCCTGGAGACCAGAATCGGAGGGCTTCTGTGTGGACAGAAGTGGATTTACTGTAGATGTATCCATCCTGCTGAACATCTCGAAAGGGTTGGGAGTGGCATACAGCTGAGAAGTGAAAGGCTGTGAAAATTGTTATCGAAATAGAAGAGCTCGGCAGAGCTCCAGTGTGCCTTCAAGATACCTACTAGAACCCAAACAAATGGATATGGTGGTGAGGCTACCAGGTTGCTCGGAGCTGCCAATGTTGGTGGGGCAGGCATATGGTGCCCCTCACATGCTTATTTAGGTACATCATGGATACTGCATTACCTAATAAAAATGGGCCGGTCCGTTAAGTCTCTCCTCCATACCAAATAGGCAATTATAAGCACGCATCTTCCCTCTACATAGCACATCACAACATTCAACTCTTCACAAAGCAGGCACGCCCTTTACAAATTTCAATATAATTTGTATCATATGGGGCGCTTTCTGGGAATCTCAATAAGAAAGTTTGTTTCGGAGATTTCAAGCTTGAGTGGTACCTAGGTAGTTCATCCAGCCAACCAAGCACTCAAACCTAATACCCCATGGTTGATAAGGGTGCAACCAAGCTCTGGCATCAGATTCTTGGTTACCTAACTTGCCTACAGACTTACGGAGAACATGATTGTCCAATCCGCCTCTCCCTTGGCCAAGTTCATTATTGATTATAATGGCAAGTGCAAGTTTGCGTGTTGAAACCAAATCCGACCTTTTTTGAAAAGAATTCACGGTTTCACCCGTAATTACGCGGCAACAGCCAGCAGCCAGCAGCCACAAACCTTAATCCTCGGATAATGGCTTCTTCTTTGGCTTTTTCCTGCAGAGAAAAGAGCTGCATAAACGTGAAAGAACTGAACTGGCTTACGCCTTGCTTTATATCATGTCGTCTCTTGGTTTTGCGGCTTTTTATGTAGGCTATCAACCATGTCTGGCTCAAGGATTATTTGCTGGACGAGGTGTCAGCCCGTACATAAAATCGAGCAAGACACTCTCTACTTGAACATTCCCATCAAATACAACCTACCCTGTGAGCTTCCGTGTTGGTGCTGCCTATAGCCACCCATTTTGATAAGATGATGCCAGGACCTTCCCAGCGCCAAGGCTTGGACCGAGGACCCCTAGGCCTCTCACAACCTCCTGCAGCTCATGGTCACCTATATACTCATCCTACCACTCTTTTGGCTCCTTCTAAGAGACAGATTGGGGAGGAGGACGACGATGATATTCAGTTCATCTCCGAGAAGCCCGTAAAGAAACGAAAAATCACTCAGCAAAAACAGCTTGCGATGCCACCTACACATGCTCAGCCAACAGTTACATCAGCTGCTTCTGTGACTCCTGTTACACCAAATCTTTCTATGACCCCAATTCGCTTGCCTGCCAACGAGTCGAAGGAGATGAATAGACGCATAAGCACAGGAATGGTCGGATTGCCAACCGATCTCCACGCAATGGGATTTACTTATGCTCCCAGGGGAGTATCAATGCCGATATTTGATAACTTTGCGTTCAACCAGCCTGCTCGCAAGTCTCGGCCACCAAGTACCCCTGAGCTCTCACCTAAGCAGCTCCCGCCAACAGTTCCACCACCGGTTTTGGCCGCTGCTAACAGTCGGGACACGCAACGATCGCTTGGTCTCCGACCAATCCCGTATTCTGGAGGGGTCTTGACGGGAGTCATACCAAACGCTAGTCACGGCATTGCTTCACATACTTATGGTAGCCTGAGGCATCCTACAACTCCGACTTCCGCTAGTCATATCAGCGAGCCTGGCTCAAAGAGCACTTTGATGCCGCCTCCTCATCTACGCTGTTCTGAGAGCTCACAACACGCATTCCATTCAAGGAGCGCCCCGGGCTCTTCAGAGAAGGATCCACGGCAAAACAACCAAATTAACCTGCCAAAGGAATCGTGTCCGGCCTGCTACCAGCTAATGCACCAAGCGCAAGTTTCACGAGCACAGGGAACACCGATGGTTAATACCTCGGTCCCTCCTCATTATATGCCACAACTGCACTATCACCAGTCTTACGGCCAGCACCTACGACCACAGATGATGACAATACCGACGAATAACATGCATCAATTCAGGTCAAACTACGCGCCGCTGATGATGCCGATCAACAGTAACCCTTATGCAGCTTTGCCGTCTTATCCGCAGCCTCAACCCCGGCCTCATATTCAACCTTATATCCACGCCCAACCGCAGCCCCAACACCAATCTCCATCCCAGCCCAAGCCCCAGCCAGTGCCCCAGCCTCAGGAGAAGCAATTGACAGCCCGAGGGCATCAAGGGGGCGACAAGGGAAAACAAAACACGCTTACACAGACCAAAAAGGACCAGGTCCCCCATATAGGTCAAGTGAACACGGCAATCTCCAGCGCCAGTACCACAACAAGCCCGATCAGGCCTCCTGCTTCCCTCATTCAACCGACATATCGCAAGCATTCGCCCAATCTCGTTGTCGACGTAGCCGAGACGTGTCAAGAGATGTTTCCCTTCGAGACGGTCGCAAAGAGACACAACGTGCCAATAGAGAAGGTGTTTGAAATCTTTGCGGCGATCATTCAGGTGCCCCTCTTGCGATGCCCGACAGACCGTCGGCGACAGGGGAAGCTGGCCAGGGCTCGGATTAGAGAGTACTACAAGGCAAAGAAAGATTTGCAGGAGTCCAGAACAGGGCACACGGATGGCGAAAAACAAGGGGATCCTGTAAGCTCGAGCGATATCGCGCACAGGTTGGGAGAAGTCGAGTTCCCGGACGGTTTCACGCTGGATGGATAGTCACAACGCAAGGACTAAGTAAATTGGGTTTTATTCCTTGCGATTTAATGGTATACAGCGTTAAGACGTCAGTCTAGTGTGGAAGAAGTAAATAAAGAAATATTAATAGAAGTTCACAGGTTTTACAAGTCAGGAGGGCTATGAAAAAGTGTGGACATTACTACCACCGAGAATCGAAGTCCTACCCCCCCGAACCCCCGCCCAAGAACCAGTCCCAGATCTCTGCCTCGGGGCCATGATCATCGCCCGAATCCCGGGATCACTGACTCCGTGGGCCTCCGTACTTGGGGCCTTTCCTACAGGTGGCCCGCCAGAGGGCAATAGCTTCCCGTTCACTCTTAGTGTAACCTTTAAGATCCACGATATTCTGACTCTCGTTCTCATCCTCATCCTCGGCATTGTCCTCGTTCTCGTCCTTGCTCTTCTCCTCGTTAGCATTGGCATTGCGACTGCTAGGCTCACCTATTCTGGCGTCTTCCCGCGCAAGTCTCGCGACATGAACATCTCTTTTCGACCGCCGCAAGGTGCGGTCAGTGTCGGGCGCGACCACTGCTGCTGCTATTGGTATATCAATTTTATTCGCCGGCTTTGTGTTTGCGTCCTGGATAGTCCTATTATCCCGCCGGAGGGTAGTAGCGGATCCAGACCCTTCTCCGGGGCTTTCGCGCCGCCGAGAGGACGAGGAAGAGGAGGCCGACTTTGACGGAGATGTTGCTGTTTTTGTGCTCTTCGACCGCGCTATCTGGAGGCGCTTCTGGAGATGCTCGCTCAAAATCTCGAGCTCGGGCTCGGGCTCTTGCTCTCGCTCGTCCTCATTCGCTTTCGCTTTCGCTTTCTCTTTACCTTTAACTTTATCGATACTGTTTACATATTTCCCTGTGCTGCTGGCAGTGGCACCGCCGTTCCTCGTCCGCCTCTTCTTCTCCGCTTTCATCTCCCGCTTTGCACGCGCCCTATCGCGCTTCTCGCGCAAGTGCTCCAGCTTTAAAGGGTCGACTTCATGCAGTTCCAGCCGATAGGTCATCAAAGCCTCATGGCCGTTGATGAGCTGGTATCTTTTCTCGATGACATGTTTACCGTCCTCGGTGAGGTAGCTGGTGTCGCGGCGGCTATCGGAGTCGGACTCGGAGTCGGAGTCCCAGGGGGCTTTCCCCTTTTCCCCATGACGACTGACTGCTCTCCTATTGATGTCATTCGAAGCTGAAGAAGAAGAAAAAGAAGAAGAGGGATTGGGGGGGTAGGAAGTTGTTGTATTTGGCGTGGTGCCGTTGATGAGATATTGAGCATGCGCTATACGCCGTCGCATATTGCGCTCTATTTTTTTCCCGCGCTCTTTTAGATCCTCAACTCCGACTGCGTCGGCTTCGTGGTCGGCGCCCATGAACTGCGCTATTAGCTCTGCGGCGCGGTCTTTTCTGCCATGTTTCTGTACCTGTTTCTGAGTTCCTTTAGACATGATTGAGTATGTGGATACGTAGTGCAAGTTCTGGTTCGAGCAGTGAGTTAGCTAGTCGACTGGTATATCGACTTTCCTTAGTTAGAAGTAGTAGTTAGGAAGTAAACATAGATGAATAAGAGAGTTGTGAAGCATTGGCAAACAAACACTAAGGTCGGCGGTTTATATCCACGCCACTGAGGAGGCCTGTTAAGTACTTGTAGGAAAAAACATACAGAGGATTGTTCTTCTTTCTGAAACTGCTGTTTTGTTTTCTTCGATTCTCGAAGGCTTCTTTGTGCTTTAGTGTGGTACAACAAAGAGACACACTCCTTAGGATACCTGCTTGTCATTGAACAATACGCAGTCTAGCCGGGGTTCGATTCCCGGTCCAGAGCACAAACTCCTATCTTTCTCCTTTTTTTTCTCTTCTGCCGTCTTTTGCAAGCAAAATACTGCTTGCCGTGTACACGGGGGCACTATCTTCTTATCTTTTGCTGGGTTTTGCGTTCTGGTTTACCCCCTCCCTTTTCGTTTTGACATGGCTATCCTCACTAATGCTCCTAATACTTAACATGCAATTTCCTGTTAAAACAACGGGAAAACAGCCAATAATAGATTGCAAACCCAGAGCACAAAGTAAGCCGATTCTTTCTACGATGTGGAGACCTCTATTTGCTATGCTCTAAGTTTAGCTTCACGCATTTTGTCAGCTTAATGGTTACACAGGCAACCCAATACCCAGAGCGCCTGTTTAAAATGCAACCAACAAGCTAGAAGATTTACAATGGACGGCATACCTCCTGGGCGAGTCCGTAAGCCCTCTTTAAACACCGCTCTATTCCCAAGAACTCCTCAGTTTTATTTTTCTAGACATAGACTAGACTCGGTCGCTAATGCTCTTTTCACCGAATGATCATATCTTCACGGTCTTTGCCAGTTCCGATGTATCCAATCTGTACGAAAGTTAGTCAAACTCAAGGGACTAAGGGGCCGCACTGCATAGTACCACGCACCTTGATGCCAATGAACGACTCGATAAGCTCGATATACTTCTGAGCTTGCACTGGCAGATCCGACCACTTCCGTAGCCCTTGAGTAGAGGTCTGCCAACCCTCAAAGACAACATATTCGGGAGTACATTTCTCAAGCTGTGAGCCATATTAATATATCGTGGAGGACACTACCCCGGGACACGTACGAAGTTCAAGTCAGCAGGGAAACTTGTGATTCTCTCCCCATCAGGCGTAATATATGCTGTAGCCACCCGAATCGTAGCAAACGTGTCAAGAACATCAACTGAGTCTAGTCAGTCAACTTGAACAACCTCTACACAAACTCTTGAGTAGAAAGAGTTGCAGGAAACCTACGCTTGGTCACATTGAGTGTAGTGTAGTCTGCCAAGATGTATATTAGTACCAGACGCTTAGATCGAGGCTTATTACAGCCCACTTACAGTTTACTGAAGCCGAGTACTTGAGTACGACAAGGTCAAGCCAGCCGCATCTCCTTCTTCTGCCAGTAGAGACACCCTAGTACAAATTAGTTGATACAGACCATGCAGGGATAGAACTGGGAAAGACATACAATCTCTCCACCGATGTCTTGCAACTTGGTACCGACCTCGCCGAGTTCCTCGGTGGGAAACGGTCCACCCCCGACTCTTGTTGTCTATGGAGGGATACACCATTTCAGCAGTTGAAATTTATGTCAGAGGTATTTCGCCTAACTCACGTATGCCTTTACAACACCGATAACATTCCTAAAATTGGTTGAGTAAGCTATATGGCACTAGATCGGTAGACGGAATCATGCAATCGTCTTTGCTTGCAATTATGCGAGCCAAAAACTTACTTGACGTTGAATGGGTTGAGAGCTAGACCTTGGATACATCCACCGATTGAGCAGTTCGAAGACGTGACGAAAGGATAGCTGCCAAAATCCAGATCAAGCACTTATTTTCGGTCAGCCAGGTGTTTCTGATCAAGTTTCAACTCTGACATACTTAATGCCTGGGATCCCTCAACGAGAATTGAACGTTTCTTTTCCTGCGCGACTCTCATATACTCGACAGCATCCACGATATAGGGACGCAGCTTTTCCCTGATGCCCTTGAATTTTTCAATCTCCTCGTCAACATCGTACTTGAGGAGGTCACCATATCGAGCCCGGTAGCCATCCGCTAATGTGCGCAGCTTAGTCCCAAAGTCGTTATAGTAGATGTCATGAATCCTGAGGTTGTCTCGAGCGGCTTTGGAGCTGTAGGATGGGCCAATGCCTCGCTTGGTAGTCCCGATCTTGTCCTTTCCTAGCGCCTTCTCAGAAAGCCCATCAACGGCAGCATGCAACGTGAGATTCAGATGACACCGCGAGCTGACATGAATTCGCTTGTGGATATTGGGCACATTCTTAGCCTCCAGGTCTGATAGCTCCTTGAAGAAAGCGTCGACATTGAAGACAACGCCCGACCCGATCAAGTTGTCAGTGTCTGGGTTCACCAGACCCGACGGCAAGAGATGGAAAGAGAACTTCTGTGTGCCGGTGCTAAAAGGTGATTCGAGTCAGCCAAAATCTACGCGTCGGCATAATCATTATTCCCATACTGAATTGAATGACCAGCATTATGGCCACCGGCAGCACGCGCGCAGATCTCAAACGAGTTGGTTGCCAGAAGATGATCCGTCAATTTGCCCTTCTGTACAATAAACAGTCAATATCATACCTAATTGAGATTCAGGTTAGAGGTGGGCGTAAACGTACGCCTTCGTCTCCTATACGCAAGGGTAAGTTAGCACCTTAAGTGACTTCTTGTAGCTGGTGAACAATATGCGCCATTATAGTTCTAGGGATAGCAAAAACCGTCAAGTCATTCATTGTAGACGAGTCACTCACCCCATTGGGAGCCGAGAATGATAGATGCCATGATGCCGTAATTTCTTCTTTTTTGGCGGTGCGTTGTTAGCTGTTAGTGCAGCTTGAGTCTACAACAGGAAACTCGTAAAAATACTGAAAAATTGACAACACAGAGTAGCCGGCCACGGAGATGCAAACGCGACGCGGACGGTGTGATAATACGGTGGGGCAGCATCAACTTTCATGATGTAGCTTGGTACTACAATACAGCCGACATGCTTCCCGATAGGTGCTGCGAGTACAGCACAAAGAGCCGGCCGACTTCCAAGAGTCCTAGTTTCTTGCTAAAACATGGGTTTATGTCCAATGACAGGCTGTGTTTCGGCTGAACTGAGTAACACTTGGATGAACTTGGGCCCCTTTGAAACCCCTCCTTCTTTAACCCCTCCAGCCCACTTACTCAATTTGGCTTAGCCGTTAATACTTCTGTGCCCCTTACTTGTAAGTTAGCTCGCTTACCCGGTATTTTACCATGTGAGTCAGCAAACGCCCTACGTCCCAGACATATAAACATCATCACAGGCCTTACAGCAGTTAAAGGTACGAAGCGGTAAGACGAAGGGCTAAAGAAGTATTAAGACATCTACGGTTGATACGAATTCAAGTGGCTTCTACGATCGCGTTGAGCTGAACTTAGAAAAAAAAAAAAAAAAAATATTAGCATTGAGGCTTATAGTGGCATTAGACAGCCCCAAGGGTCCAGGCTATCCCAAGCCACGATCCTGAGCGGTGGCAGCCACACCCCAGCTGTAGTGCCTACCCCGCGGTGGGCATTTAGTAGGTATGGCAGGTCCAGGGCTAAGGCTATCTACACACCCATCGTATCCATTCTGCCAAGATAGCTACCTAGTCTCGGAGTCCCCCATCACCCCTACATCCTCCGAATACAGTCTGATTCATCCATTCGCTACACCAAGCCCTGTTATGCATGAACTTTATTCTAATCTGTGTCGTATGTTTTAAACACCCCGTTAAAGAAAGTTTAGAGAGACGGAGAAACTGTAAAACTGGGCAAATGACCTAGCACATGTTTAACAACACGGCTGGTGTGCTTAGCCGTAAGACCCTTAGAGCATGCAAGACAAAAGAAGATATTAGGAATTGGATACAAGGGAGAAATACCGGCTCGGAAGCTTTGAGGGAAGGTTTAGGCCGGGATAGAGCTCAGAGACAGTGAATCATCCAAATGGGCTTACTGACAAGTATGAGGTCGAAGACGTAGCCCAGAGAAGCATTGTCCATCGCGAACAGTGCTTCTAGAGTAGGTCTTTTATGATTACGAGGATGCCACAAGCTCGTCGTACTAGCGTAATAGCCTCTCCGATATGTCAAACACTACCTGATACCTACGGTTATCTTGACATCAACAAAGACACATTCCAGCCTAGACAGGAGGCTCATTTCGCCAAAATGCAGTGGCACATTTTTAATGCATATGTATCTCTCTCGTTGGAACCAACACCTGTGTTTGCTCCCTCTTAAGGAACATAACAGATAAGAGAGCCTGCCAAACATAAAAGCGGAGAACTTTTTAAATGCGTTGAGGCTATCTGGGTCAGAGGTCTTACGTAAGGCGATGTGTTCATTATTAAGCGAGGTTAGGTAGCTTAACATGGTCGGTGAAGACAACAAGGTTCTTGTCGGGTTTTATCATTAAGCCAAAAGTGAGATGCAACGAACACAATTGTTGGTCGCTTGCATTATTATTGCACTTATTCTAACAGTTCCAAATGCTGGACGGTGAAGTCCTGCGTTTTTATCAAGGCTAAACATACTTAGAATAGCAAGGTTAGGTACTAGGGAACCTGTTTGCGCCGTTCCCCTACTGTCCCGAAAGCAGGGTCCTTGGTTAACCTAGGTTAGCTTGGTGGAGGAGGCACGGAGTGTAGATACGTGGGGGTCCTCACCCCGTAGGATTTCGCTACCAAGCTGAACAAATTTCTATCACAAGCACATACTCGTTATTCTACTTCATTTGTCTTCATTCCAACTGCCTTTATTAGGAAGATACGGTGAGAAGCACCTATTCTATGATTTATCTTGTGGCTAGGACACAGGTCCAAAAACCAGGGGTAGTCAGGGTGAGTTACTAAGCAAGTGATTATGTTATGCCCTCTTCCCGCAACGCTTCCGTAAGCACCTTAACCATCATCAAGAACGGCATGAACATAGCTAGAACCCCTAAGGCTTAGACCGTACAATAGAGAGCCTAAGCTCTACATAAGTAATTTGTGTTGCCCACGGCATCCACCGCCATATTCCAGAGCTCTCGTTTTATAGAGCGGATTCTTCCTCGAACTCGCGCTTGAGGATGGAATAAGCAGTATCCTTCGCACACTTGACCGAGTTGCACCGCTTCACGAGGTCCTCTATCTCGAGCTGCCGCTTAAGGATGAGATAGGCAGCATCTTTGGCGCACGTCTTTCCGCATCGCTTCTCAATGGTGTCTCTTGGTATGAGAGCCTCTAGCTCGGGGTCGCGCTTGATGATGGAATAGGCTGTGTCCTTGGCGCACTTGACTGAGTTGCACCGCTTCATGAGGGCTGCCGCGTCGGTGCTCTCGACGGGTGCGGCGAGGCCTGCCGTGGCGAAGAGGCCGAGAATGATGGTATAGAACTTCATGGTGAGATATTGGGGGGGATAAGTTGAGAGTTGTGGAATTCACGTGATGGTTATGAAGTTACGGAGATGTCTTGTTGTAATTTGCGGACCTAAAGGCGTCATGTCGATATGTAGTTGGCCTTGGTGTTACCCAGCTTTTATAGTCGACCACGATGCTTTCTTATCGCAGATATAACGTGGTATACCCGCTCACACGCCGCAGAACACGTGCCGCCGCCTGGTAACCAGTTCACCTTCCCTGTTGATGTTAGTTAAATGAAGTGGCCTGAACCGTAGTCTGCGTGAAATTAGCACTAACAGCGGCGCAGTTTCAAACGGATTGGTCTCGGATAACAATACCATGAGATAAGTGTGCAGTGATACAAGCCTCGTGGAATCGAGACCACACGATGCTACCCCATCGTCGAGTTGCCTTCTCACAGTAGCTGCCAGTAGTCCAAGACTTAGTCAGTCGCCTTCCTAAAGAGTCGTCCGTGCCAAGAGTTGGAAGAAAGTCTTATGTAAACTACGGTGTTCGAATTCCGGATCTTGACGCTAATATAGCATACTTGGTAGTTCTCGCTTCTCCTTTATAGGACCTACATCTTTAGCCTGTCGAAGCTGCACTACTACTACCAAGTTCTCTTCCAATCCTACAGCAATCCTACGGAAACCTTTTCCTGACCGCTCAATGGCCTCTGATAAAAGTGAGCTCATCTTCTACCACGTCCAGAGCTTGATTCGACGAGTTTTCCGCCCCTAGCCGAGGATAGCACAGATGTCGATGTTGTGAAACCACATCTTATCGAAACTACTTCACGGGTCCTTACTAAGCCCCTGCTCTAGCCGTATCCATAGTAAGGACTTAGCATAGTCTGGGGTCGCATCTCTATCCTTGGCTTCCGTCGACTTGGGTTCTTATCTCGAATCTGCGACGTAACTCTACCTATCTATTGTTCGTCCAGCCCGCGTCAATACCCTCTCCATATCCCAAGTTCCTGGTTTTTGGATGCGCCAACTGGACCGTGTCAAAGTAGATCAAATCATGGGTGCTCAATACTCGGGAGAAGGACTCCCAAGCGAAAAGGCGTCGTCAATAGATATTTCCAGACGGTCCTTTGTAAGCGATGACACAGAAAGCCAACCGTTGACGGGCCTGGGCAAGCCTATACGAGCTGCCTCTCGATGGCCGTCTCTCCGCATTGTGCTGGCCTGCATCACGGTACAAGTGCTCTTTCTTGTGATATACACAATCATTCTTATAAAGGTCCTCGGCTCTAGAGCATGCAGTGACGGCCCAAAGGATGTCATTTTCTGTACTGTATTTCCTGTTCGTCTTACTGAGTGACATCTGCTAATAAACTAATAGCACCGGCGAACGAAGCGATTCGTTGGGAAGCTAAATTTCTTGACACACGACTAAAGCAGGAAGATGAATATGTGGGCGGCCCAGCTCCGGAAGTGGACAAGGCATGGAATGATTTAATCGACTGTAAGTAATTCCCAATGACTCTTCAGGAATAACACTAACTCTACTTCTCCAGTGAGCAACATCAAGGTGCGCAACGAGGATCTAGCCCGCATTAGCAAGACCTCGATCCAGGTTCCTGATGAGCCCGACAAGTCATGGGCGACACTGGGCGTGATACACGAGTTACACTGCCTTGGACGTCTCCGGATGAGCATATATATGGACCATTACTATCCCGACTTCACGGAAGAGGACAAACGGCTCAATCAGGCCCATTCAGAGCATTGCATCGACTACCTCCGGCAGGCAGCAATGTGCCATGGCGATACCTCCCTCACGACGTATTACTGGTCAGATGACGAGATCTACCCCGTTGCCGATTTCAACTCGCCCAAAGCTTGTATAAACTGGGACGTTCTGGCAGATTGGCAGCGCGAGAGACTTTGGGATCCCATGAAACCGGGCTATCTCAAGCACCCTAAGCTAGGTACGTCTGTTCCGTTCCTGGACGTAGGTCGATCAACTAGGTGGTCATACTGATTAGTAAACATCATTATAGGCGCGCCATTCCTGGACGGGAACGGGACTTTAATCGGTGTAGCCCCTCACCAGCTACACGACACTAAAACACACAACAAGAACTCGACGACTGTCGGTTTAAGGCGGTCAATATGATATAATTGGAGCTAGCGAGCTTACTCATTACTAGCATTGATACTGGCTGCCGATCTGAAAGACGGGTGGCATAAATAGAACTCTTAATAAAAAGCTGATACCAATGCATCGCACAAGTTCCATAGCCGCTCGCCGCTATTTCTCTTTTCGATACCGTCGTGGACGCACCGGTGCGTTTTTCCAATGTGTCCATATGGCACGACGAAGCATCCATTAGCCTGGCCCATCTCTGGCGCAAATCCGGCGTAGAGCTCTGTAAGCGCCCCCATGCGAGGAGACGCGGCGAACAACGCCATCGCCCTCTGCATGAAGCCTGGGGCATGGCGGGCGATGTTCGTCCTGATGGCACCTGGATTGAAAGCGCAGCTGGTGAACTCGGGGTGTCGAACCGCCATCTCCGCGGCTAATATTGTATTAGCAGCTTTGCTCTGTATGTATCGTTTTGTCCTTGCTTCGAAGCCGGAGTATCTCGGCCCTTCCAATGCCCAGTCGTCCCAGTCGATCCCGTCTTCACCCGGTGGTGCCACCGACTCCCCGCTCGAGGCCCAGCAGGATCGCACAGAGCTCCTAGACGTGTCGGGTTTCTTCGTCGTCTCGATAAAGACTGGCGTTAGTAAATGCTGCAGCAGGAACGGCCCTAGGACGTTGGTAGCGAAGGTTAGTTCGTGCCCCTGCTTGCTCTTGCTACCCTCGGGCGCTAGCATTATAGCTGCGTTGTGCCAGAGGACATCCAGTCGAGTTTCGCTGCTCAAGAATTCCTGTGCCGCTTCTTTTACGCTGGACAGATCAGATAGATCGAGCCTTATGAATCGAACGGCATCAGTGCCTGGAGCTGAACGAGGCTTCACGTCGGGTGGAGGGCTTGACGAGGTTATTTCGACAGTGGCTGATTTTCCAGCTTCCTCAGATCGGCCGAGGATGTAGATCCTTGATGCATTGGCATGGTAGAGTATCTTGGCGAGCTCTAAGCCAATGCCCCCGGTACCCCCAGTGATGATGAATACCTACAGATGTAAGCTATCAGTCAAAAGGTTTCCCTGGAGATTTGTATGGAAAATAGAACATGCCTTGTCATGAAGGTCTGAGATGTCCTTCTCGAAGAGTTTCGGTTTCTCGGTGAAAAACCCCTTAATGAACGCCGCCATCAGCACAGATTAGATTAGGTAATTGTACAGATGCCGAGGTTATTTCAGTAAGTTGAATGAAGTGTTTGAATGTGTATTTATGTATGGTATGGCTTTGAGAGGCTTAAAGTACCCCCGTTAGATTGCTAAAGCATAGTTCTAGCTGACGCCAGCAACTCTTCTGACGCATTTCCGCCATTGTCGGATACTTTTCTCTGAAGTACGGATGCAGGAATTTGCCCGTCTTCCGTCGATATCCTACGAAAGTCTCCGACACGCACAAGAGAAACATTGGGGCCGTTTCCCTGCTAACTAATTGCCAGCAGCTATACAAGTAACGTCAACGATGTCGACTCGGTTGCGGGCTTTGAACTATACTCCTTTCGCTGGAGCTTTTCCTGAACATACGCTAACACGGTGAACTGATAGGGGCACGGACGCACTACTCGAGTGACTGGATGGGTGGATGAATGGCTCCTGGGTATATGTGTGCGGAGTTAAGTACTTACAATATATCGATACAGTCTTAATCTTGAGCTAACATGAAGCTCATAGTGGTTTAGAACATGAGTCCCTAGGCCCCTAACCTAGATAGGTTACACCACCCACAAGAGGAGGTAGAATATCTGCGTAATCCAGTCGACCGCTCATGAACTACAATACGACTCATGCAAAGTACATTAATGAATTGGCGATATGGTTTCAAGACGCAGCCACAGGCTCGATGCCACAACTTTCGATCGTGGCAGCAGAACAATGGAACAATTTGTCTCCACTGTGAGTTCCCTTTCAATCCCCCAAAACCACGATATTAAGAATAAGTATTTCATGAACTTGAGGTATTGCTGTATTCACGTAAGCAAAATCTAATAGGAAGCGAAATATGGTAACTAATAAGTTAGCCACACTATTGCATATGCTACCATTAATCACGTGTCATTAATAAAATCTCGCTGCCCCGCATCAAGTCTTGGGTTGAAATCGGGTACTTAGGTATTGTTAGTAAGCTACATAGCGCATGCCAAGGCAGCTTGATGCTTATAGGTGCCTGTGCCTACATTTGTATAGGTACTAAATGGTGGGGTGCATACATCCTACATCGGGTCTTACAGAGGACTTGAGCATTGATGGGCACTCACAGAAACACACCAGCTATTCAAATTCCAACCTAGAGCTCTTCGTGTCCTTTGAGATTCCAGAAAGCCTCAATTCTTGTCCAAGATGAGACTTAAGGATGTGCATCGTTTGGAACTACCGCCAACGGCGGACATGCATGTCCACCTACGGCAGGACGAGGTCTGTCTACCCCTCCAAAGTCTTCATTGTACTGCCGGCACTGCTGTACCCTTGTAGGAAGTGAGCTGACGTATATCCAACTTGCCGCAGGTTATGAATCTGGTGGTGCCCCAAATTCGACGAGGAGGCGTTGATACTGTATTTGTCATGGCATGTGAATCTTGAAAGACGGCATTTCTCATCGTCCCGTTCATCGCTAAACTAACTCGGCCGAATCGTAGCCTAATCTGCAACCACCTATTACGAGTGTGGCCGCAGCCCTGGAATACAAGTCTCGTCTCCAAGCAATCGAGCCTAGAGTCACTTATTTGATGTCCCTTTACGTGGGTTTCTCTACCTAGGTTAACTGGACGATATGTTTTGTTGACGGTCAACAAACAGCTTCATCCTTCTGTAACACCGGAAGTCATCGCAGAAGCAGCCAAAGCCGGTATTGCTGGAGTTAAGCTATATCCTCAAGGTAAGATGGTCGTATGTCTTCCCTCGACGCCAATTAGGGCTGTATCGTTGATATGTCTTACTATAGGAGTCACCACAAACTCCGAGTCTGGTGTGGCAGGTGACTTCGTAGAGGCCTATGCACCCACGTTCGCTGCCATGGAGGAGCACGGTATTGTGCTCAACCTGCATGGAGAGGTACCCGGGACCGTGCCGACAGACGACGTTTCTCTTGAAGAGCTCTTCTTGCCCACTCTGAAAAGGCTCAATGAGAAATTTCCTAATCTTCGAATCATCCTCGAGGTGCGTAAGGGATTTCAAAGCCTAGCCGGCGATATTCTGATTCTTTATAGCATTGCTCTACTGCAGCAGCTATAGAAGCTGTGCGATCTTGCAGTTCCACAGTCGCAGGTATATATCCACCTCCCTTCTTTATAGCCTTCTGGGCCAAAAACTAACCAGTTTGTAAAGGAACCATAACGGCCCACCATTTATATCTAACAGGGGACATAAGTGAAGTCGATCCTCACGCTTTCTGCAAGCCGATTCCGAAGAAACCCGCGGACCGGGACGCTTTGTTGAAAGCAGTGTGCAGTGGTGACCCGAAGTTCTTCTTGTGAGAAAATATCCTCTTCTTTGTCGGTACTTCTATTTTAGTTAGACTGACACCATTTGCTTTCTAGTGGAAGCGATAGCGCGCCTCATCCTCTGGTATCCAAGCAAGGCAAGCCCGTACCGGCAGGTGTGTTCACGCAGCCGTATGCCACACAACTAGTCCTCTTGGCGCTGGAAGAAGCGACAGAAAAGGGGATCATCAATGAAGCGGAAGTCACGCAGGAGCATATCGAGGGATTCTTGAGTCTCAATGGAAGACGTTTTTATAAATTACCCGAGTCCTCACCTAAAGGAGAACGCGTTGTGATGAAGCGGACCGGGGAATCGATCCTCCCAAGCATTAAGAGCAATGATGGGAAACTAGAAATTGGCGTGTCGAGGGCCGAGGCTCTAGTGTTCGGTCTACGTTTTGCTTCTGAGGAATAGGGAGTTGTTCGGGCCGTGGAAAGAAAATTTCTATAGCACGTATGAGGCATCGCATCTCGCTAGTGTTTTCAGACAATTGAATGATTTACTATAACTTGGCACAGCATGCGCGTCATTTGTCATTTACCAGGGTTTGTAGGCATATGCAGTACATAGTGGAGTTCCTGTATCGGTACTTCTGCACCCCTGTCTCCTATAGCTTATTTTTACTTACCATCTACGGTAACCTTGTCTAATGCTTGCCATCTTTAAGGTGATTTAGCAACGACATTCAAGAGCCGCTTTACTTCGATAGACCCGAATTGACGCCCGAATAATCATTAGAAACAGGTTAGACACACCTTTTGTGCAATAGCCACCCAATTAAAATTAGCAAAGGTGGAAGTTGAGAGAAACCCCTTCCTTCCACAATGGCAGCGAAACACTTGACAAATCCGCTGGCGACAGCCGACCAGCTATACCGGCGCACGGCCGCGTTCGGCGCGCTACCTTCCGATCTCCAAGACGCGATATTCTTCTCAACCCAGAGACTGACGCAGGCAGCCGGACTGCTACTGCGACTGCCTCAATCAGTAACGGCCCAAGCAAGCGTCGTGCTTGCGCGGTACTGGCTCGGGGACGAGCTCCTTGCCAACGAGTTCAGCGTACGTGAGATGAATATACATCCTGAGCTTTTCTTCCCATTGTCAAGGCCAATTCGAATGGAGAAGGAGAGTCCAGCGAGCCGGGCAGGGCAGGAGAAAGCATCATTGTGCACGAGGCTAACACGATGCACGAATAAATAGGACGTCTCAGCCGCCTCGCTCTTCCTCGTCGCAAAGCTCAGTTCGCATCCGTGCCGGCCACGCGACCTATGTAATGTATACGCCTACCTACTTTCTCCAGCATCGACGCTCTCGAAATTGTCGTCAGCCGACCGTCCACAACCACCACCCGACACCGACCCATCAAGCTACTACCTCTCCGAAAGCGCTTACGCCGCCCTCCTCGAACGGATCCTGCGCATCGAGGCCCACATTCTATACACCCTAAGCTTCGACACACACGTAGCACTGCCGCACGGTCTAGCCGTGACCTACCTCCAGGCGCTAGATTTCTGCGGCGAGCCGTCGCGCCACAAGATTACGAGCCGCGTCGTCACCTACCTGAACACGGCTCTGCTCTCCCCGCAGATGCTCTACCTGACGCACCAACCAAACGCGCTTGCCGTCGCCGCCATATACAGCGCGTCACGCGACGCCCAGATTGGCGCCAAGGCGCCCGACTGCGCGTGGTGGGAGGTCTTTGATGTGGACCGGGAGGAACTGGGCTTCTTGGTGGTAGGTATGCGCAGCTTGGAGGGCCTTGTGCATAAGCTCCAACAGGATATCCGAGAGCTTGGGAACAGCGGGGTCATAACGCGGAGAGATGTTGAAACAGAGATGAAGAGGCGCGGGTTAAAGCTAAAGAACGGCGCTAGTATGGAATCAGCTGAAATCGATGAAGAAGAAGCTATGATGCGGAGTATGGATGAAAGGGTCGAGGCCATGGAGCAGTGAATCGCGGTACGATGAGCCATAGCCCGAGAAAAAAGATGGACTTTACCGCCGGATCCATTCCTATGCGTGCCTAATTCCACGTCAGTTTGGGGATATAGAGGCGTCCAATTATGCACCGTTTTCATTTTGGTCTTAGAACGATACTATATCTACCCCAGGAGACACGAAGGTCAACTGGAACACGGTGAAAAAGCAGGCCATATCTAGCTAGGTGCTTAAATCAGCTCCCTCCCTCCACATCGCTGCTTGTAGGAGGTCTCGCGCAGTGGCATTGAATCATGAGGACGTGTGCCTCTGCTAATAAGCCGTATCCCAAATCATCCGGCACTATTTTTCCATCATAGTGCTAGCCGAAAGCCCACGTATGTGTGTCCAAGCCAAGGCTTCCTTCCATCCATCCTCTATAGGGATGAGGCACACTAAATAATGCGAACTTCAGGACTCAATTATGCCAGTCTGTCACCCTCCCAAACCCTGGATGCTCTGCCTTCAGTACCTATCGTTCGATACGATACGAATTCTCGATTAGGTCGACCCTGAAGGAGACGACCTCAGTTTCCATCGCCAATGCTAGTCGAAGGCGGCCTCGTTTCAGCTAGCACCTCTACAAGCTGCTTGAGCATTGTGTTGTTGAAAGTAGTAATGTGGATTTTGAAATCAGCATTTGCTTCTTCGAGTAATTTCAGTTCTTCCTTCTTCCGGTCTCGAGCCAGAATGCTCGGGTTCACAGCACTCTTTAAAGCCTGTTTCTCGAATTTAATGTTCAGCTCCCTGAGCCTAGAGGCTGCCAACTTCATAATCAACAGCCTCTTCGCGCCCAGACCAACTGGTATCCATTGTAATTCTGATTTCATCTCTTGAAGGCTTGCCTGGCGCTTATTATCCTTCAGGATCCTTAGAAAGATAATTGCGTGATCTATAAGATTGAAGAGCGTGGGGAACATGACTTGAAATTGGACAGTCAGCTTTTTCTTCGTGGGTATCTTTCAACGAGCAAATAGCCAGCAGGTGTTATTGATACTTACTATCTCCTGCTCCGTTTGGGTGCACGTCATGGCATTTTCGATACGTATCTGCAATTGTTGTCCTCATATACCCGAGATCAAAGGCTTCTGGGGGCACAACATAGTCCTTGCCTAGAACTTTCTCTTCGTGGCGTTGAACAAGAATGGAATCAAAAATCTCTATCAGCTTGGTATCAGGGTACCAATTGTCAAACCATTGTTGTGTAGCTTCATTTACTACTTGAATGACTACTTCACGCGCAGTGTTTAGCGTGTTGGCATTGAGTGATGTCTGCAGACTCTTCGCTGGGTTCTCCCGAAATAAATCCTCTAGTGATCGGTCGGAACTCGGTGCTGGTTGGCACTTTTTTCTGTCGGGAGGCGCAGATTCACGTCTTAAGCGCTTGCATTTGCCCATGTCGTAGATGGCTCGAGATGTCTCTTCAGGCTTCGCTAGCACTTCGATAGCGATAGTATTATGCTGGGAGTCCTTGGGTGCATTAGCTGGAAGAAAGTCTTCCACTGCACGCTGTTCTCGGCTTCTGTCCCCTGCCCTGACAAATAGTTGCTGGTCTATTCTGGCCTTTTTAACATCCCCAAAGGTGGACATGCCCGTCGCTTCCGGGTTGGCATACCGTGCCCAATTGCCTGCACCTTCACTCTGTGTCTGCTGGCAGCTACCAGATGGCATGTTGTTATTTGGAATGGGCTCAGGCGATGGTGCTCCTTCTCGTTTCCTCTGATCGATTGTCAGTGAAGTAAGCGTCCACTCTGTAATTAGGTACGGACAGTGGTCGCAAGTTGTACGTAGGTAGGCACACTCCTTTGGTAGAAACTTAAGACAAGTATAGAATTCAAACAAAGTTGGAAACATTAAATCAATTAAGGATGGGTAGGTCATTAGTAGGTAGGTAGTACTCACCTCGATCGCTTGTTCTCCTTCTTCCTCCGCTACTTCCTCTTCCTCTGCTCCTCCACCTTCCCCCATCACTTCTCCTTCCTCCCATTCTTCCACTTTCCACGGCATGGCAGCTTCCTGCCACTCCCACTAGCTATAATAATTGGCGTGTAGACTGTAGCCGGAAAATGACTCGGGCAGATACCTATGATTGCAAAAGGATAGCGGTTTCCTGTAACTGGTTGTTAAGTCCTACCTGGGTAGGTGTAAGTTGGCCGATAATCTGGGTGAGAAGTTGTCAAGAATACCCACTAGAGCTATGTAGGAAGACAGTACCTGCCTCTTCCTGTACCAGCAAGCACCTACAGATTGAAAACCAGCATTTACTGCTTCTGCTAACACAGTTACAGAAACAACATTGAAATAAACAAGTAGTACCTAGTAATGGCGCATATCCCCTCATTACCTCAGTAGTCTCACCCGGGAGCAGCCTTTCGACAGTGTGTTGCCATTGATGGTGTCAAGACAAAAATGTCAAGATTAAGTAGGGGAGACAGCGTTGCTTTAAACAAACCAATCACTCTTTATACACCTTAACAGTCTTTTCTACAGACAAAATTGTTAGTGATCTTATCTACCTGTCCGTTCCAGGAAGTTGCTGCTCTATTTCTAACTTCTATGCATTGATTCAAGTTGTAGACCATGCCCAACACTACGTGCAAAGCCAAATCTGCGGAAGCTCTGAATCAACATTGGAAAAATTAATACTGTGTTGGCAAATGATAGAGCTGTGTCGCATCTTCTTCTAAGTATGAGACCCAAAGGTAGGTGTTATCAACTAAGCTGTAGACAAAAGATGGATCGAGAGCAAAAGGGTTTGGCCAATAAGGTATATATGCTGAGGATACTTTGTTCTAGTATCGGTATGAAGAACATGTGGTAGGTAGGTAATAAGGTAGATAGGCATGAACATGAAAGGAAGATCTGTAATCTCGGGCTGTATGAGGAATATGGACATTATTACTTGCGAGAGCGGGTGAAGCAAAGCTATGAAGAGGTACATGATCTATCTAGCTTGGGACAGGGGTTCAAGTATGGTCCACTTAGTACGATGCATACATGCTACCTTGGAGACACTTCGATATGAGCATGTCTCCTACAACCGAGCCTGTGATGCGGCAACCTCAGTTCTCCACAACCTTATTTGGGCCCCGGTGAAGGCAAAATGAGACGATTTATACTTCTCAGAAACTTATTTGTAGTCGCCTTGTTTCAAGCAAGCTCGGCCACCAAGCAGCTGAGTTGTATTGCTCAAACCGCTACGGCTCGGATCCAAGGCCATAATGACAACGACAATTCGGTGTGTGAGTGGTTAGGAATCCCATATGCGCTTCCTCCTACTGGCCAACTTAGGTTCGCACCACCGGTGAAATTTCGCCTCAAAGGGTCTGTAGACGCGGGTGACTATGTACGTCTGTTTTGACTTGATCGCAAGCAAATCAATACGCATACTCATCATCTCGTAGGGCTTTGACTGTCCGCAAACATCTGCTAGCTTGTTCGCGTATCCAAATGCAACATTACAGTATCAGAGAGTGTACGCGAACTTCGTCAATCAGCTTAACCACACACAGAGCGAGGATTGTCTAACACTTAACATCTGGTCGAGGCCATACCGCAAAGCCCAGGATAGATTGGTGCCAGTGATTGTGTGGATTCATGGTGGCCGCTTCTCTGCTGGCTCGAGCCATACTCCATTCTACCAGGGCGGAAACCTTGCCGGCTCACGAGACGTCGTTGTGGTCACCTTCAATTTCCGCATGAACATCTTCGGCTTCCCAGGCTCGCCGGAAACAAAGAACAATATTGGATTTCTCGACCAGTACCTTGCCGTTGAATGGGTTCACGAAAACATTGTAGCATTTGGTGGTGACCCAGCCCGAATTACTGTTATCGGGCAGTCGTCCGGTGCGGTGGCAGTCAGCAATTGGGCGTTCGCTTTCAAAGAGAAACCCCTCGTGGCAGGTATGATGTCTCACTCTGGCAGCATATTTTCCTTCCCCTTGCTCGACGCCAGTTTAGCTGCTGCCAACTGGAACCATGTGGCTTCGAGTCTCGGCTGCGGATCTGCCGACTCGGCACTCTCGTGCCTGCGGTCTGAGAACATCTCCTTTCAATCAATATTGAGCGCCGTTCGGACAGTACCATCAACGCCAGGAAATTCCCCGACACGCTCAGTGCCTCCCTTCCAAGCCACCGTGGACAATGTTACCGTCTTTACAGTACCTGGATATGCTTCGCGGCTGAAATCCGGCGAGTTTGCTCACATACCTCATTTCCAGATTCATGGACACCACGAGTCCGGCTTCTACAGGATCTCGGCTTTGGCGCAAGGCCGGTCGCCGCCGGAAAGCGACTGGGAACAATTCGAGCTGGAGTCTTTCACATGTGCAACGGCCGCCGAAACGTTCTGGCGGTCCAGGGTCGGTGTGCCTACTTATCGCGCGCGCTACATGGCTGATTGGGATAACCTGAGGCTTTTTGATCCGCCGTCAAGTGGTGCGTATCACGGCGTCGAGGTCAACATGATTACGGGTAATTCAGAATCTGTCAGCGGCATTGGGCCTTCGCCACCTGAGGCTCAGCTGACGCATACCATGCAGGAGGCCTGGGCGGCTTTTGCGGCCGATCCGGTTAGGGGATTAGGTAGGCTGGGATGGCCACAATACGACGCTGGCGGAGAGTCGCTGATCAGGTTGGGGGTCCATACCACGCGAACTGTTGACGTGGTTTCTTCTAAAATGTACGATGATGCATGCCCTGCTCTGGATTTGCCTTTCTGGGATATTGCGATCCCCTCGTGACAATAAGGGTAGTAATACTGCTCTATTGAAAGGGGAAGGAGAGGGATGAATAGAGAGCAAGAGGTTGGGCTCATGAGTGTTGCATCATCAGTCTGTTACAAAGGGAGCTGCTATGGAGTAACAAACTCGGAATCATGATAGTGGTAGAGTTGATTTTATATATTTCGTATCTCCCAGTATAAGGGGATGCTGATAAATATACCTAAATCAAGAAGTTCAAGTTCTAGTACGCCTATACCATGCTGATGCCATTTGATACCCTATGCGCGCCCCCTGTCAATTAATTAGCAAACGCCCGACATCTTGTAACCGTACACTGTCCATGCCAACCGGCCGGCCTCTATCTACCCTCCCCCAGCCTACCCCCCAACCAGGGACGATGCCCGCGGCGATTATGTCCTCATTTGTTGTGCTAATTGTTGTTGTCGTTGGGTTGCCCGTTATGTTGGACGTCGAACTCGTGCTTTCGGCGCGTTCCTCACGCTGGCCATTGGGGCGGCCTCTCCTCCAGAAACTCCTCTTTCTCGTAGTGGCGTTTTGAGCGGCAAGTTCCGGACTCGTCATGATGCCGACCCGACCGCCGCCGCCGCCGCCCCAGCTGCCATAAGTAGCACGAGGGTAGCGGAACCCGGCCGGTCGGCCACCACAAAACGGGTTCCACCACTTCTTGGGCTTCTTCTCCCTGATGCTACCATTACGGCCCGAGTTGTAGGACGTCGGGGGTTCGCCCGCGAGCTCCTCTAACGTGTATCCCTTCGTCTCGGGAAGCAGGAAGGAGACGAGGAGCCCGAAGAGCATGAAAAGCGCGAATATCTGCATCAATCGATCCAGCCACGGCGCACAGTCGCGGCCGTCGCAATCGGGGGGCACGCCCTTTCTCAGCAGAGGGATTGATATGACTTGGGCAACGATGGCGCCGACTTTTCCCATGGCAGCGGAGATTCCGTGGCCAGTGGATCGGTAACGCGTAGGGAAGTATTCGCCCGGGATGATGAAGGTCGTCGTGTTGGGGCCGAAGTTGAAGAAGAAATTAGCAATGACGTAAAGGCCAAGCAGAGGTCCCTTATCCAGCCCCTTATAGCAGAACCCGAGGACGCTGAAGACGATGGTAAGTACAGCGAAGCCAAGAATCTGAAGTGACTTGCGGCCGATAGTGTCAATTAAAAAGATGGATGCCCAATACCCAGGCAACGATCCGGCTACAGCTAAGATGATGGTGCCGACAGCGCCATTGTGTAATGTATCATGCAAAGAACTTCCGTCCGCATAGCCGATCGCTTGCAGGACAACCTGATTGTTCAAGCCCAAACCATAAAAAGCAAAATCCTACGAAGAGCGTCAGACGTTGGGGACTCCAAGTATATGTAGATAGAACATGTTTTCTCACTAGAAAGAACCACGAGAGTGTGGTCGCGATTAGAACCTTGGCGTTCTTCCATTGCGAGAAGTATTGATACGCGTCCCGCCAAGAAGCAGACGGGATATTGAGAGCAGGCGATGCGACTTTCTTCATCCGAGCCTGCTTGACTTCATCGACCTCGCCCTCCGACTGGCTAGCAACGTAGGCTTTGATATCAGCAGCTGCTTTCTCGACATCTCTGGCCACCTCGAAGGTATATCTCGGGGTCTCGGGTATCGTGATACGGTAATACAAAGCAAAGACAGCCGGAACGGCGCCAACCCCAATAATGATGCGCCAACATCGGTCGGCAGCTGTTTGACAGTCGTAGTCGCATTCGGCCACGCTCTTTGCATTTTTGAAGATATCACCGAAAGCCGTCGTTACGATGAGGGCAACAATTGCGGCGAAAAGCTGCCCGATGCCCTGCATGGAGAAGACGGCTGCCATCATACCTCCTCTCCATCTGGTCGGCGCAAACTCCGAGGTGATGACCGAACTGAGGGGATAATCACCACCGATGCCAATGCTGAATTCATAGTCAGCTGAGGTCAAAATTGGTCTACTTTTATAGAGGAAGGATGTGGGAAATTCACCCCATCATGACTCGCCAAAAGGTCATTAAACCAGTAAAGCTCACAGCTTGACTTGAGGCAACAAGACAGCAAGACAAGGTCGAAATAAGAATGACGCCTAGCTCAACCCCGTACATCTTCCGCCGGCCGTACATGTCGGCTAGCCAGCCAAAAATAACCTGCCCTATGATGATCCCAGCACTGGTCGAGGTCTTCAAAGCTTGGCTCACCGGGACAGGTAGCACGCCGTAGTTCCCTCCGTATCCGTGAATGGCATCGCTCGGGGCCCCCTGCCAGAAAACAACCCCTAATAACGTAGTGATGACATTGATGGCGAATATGTCGTACGAGTCCACAAAGAATCCGGTGCCGGCGACCAGCACAGCTCTGACATGATACATGCCGAAGGGGATCTTGTCGATTTCGGATAGCGCGAGACGCCGTCTCAAGTTCGGGTCTTGAATGTGATTGAAATCATTGAAGAAGTTGTGGAAGGCACGATTACCCCCGTAAGTACGCTCGTACGAGACGGGGGTCATCGGTTCCGGCAACATGCCCATCGCGGGAGCAGATGCAGGTGTTACCCGTGCCCGTGCCTGTGCTTGCGGCCTCTTGTCGACCCCGGGTCGAGAATCAACAGAGAACATTGTGGAAGCGAAAGCGCCGCGGCCATGCCCCTAGAGAAGGTGTTGGACACGGGATGACACAGTCATGGCGGAACGGCTCGGCAGAAATGGCTCTTCTGGATTGGGGTGACGAGAGAGTGTGAGAGGTAGATCTTGGTACGCGGATTGCACAGCAGCTCAATCCACACCCGCACGACGAAATTGTATCACAAAAGAGACACGAAACGAAATGCCGATTGCCTACTATTGAGCGAAGATGCGGCTCAACGACCAGCTCTTTGGGATTCCTTGGGCAGGAAGGAAGAAGCGGAGATCATAACCCGACCTTTTTAGAATTGGAAAGAAAAAGGAACCGGGGCGCAAATAAAACAAGGCTTGTACTACCCTACCGTGGGGGGGGGCCGGAAAAGGGTTGGTAAGATGACTGTAGCTGAGCGAAAATAAGAATTAGGTAGGTAAGCGGGGAGTAGGGTATAAGATACAACAGTAGTATAACGTACCTGCCTACCTCAAGGTAATAAGGTACTTACCTACGGCGACCCAGTGGCGCGGGCGGCATATGCAGAGCTAGAAAAGGGTATGGCAGAACCCGAGAGGCAAGTAGAATTGGCAAGGTATTGGTAGTAGGCAGGTACGCTCTGGAGTAGAATCCATAGTGTAGAGTCAACGGCCCGACGACAACGTGTTGATTGATAAACCTCCCTGCCCCGTATGTAAACCCAACCTCCCACGAAGGGGCTAACCTACTCGTGACTAGAAATGTCCCCTGAAATCCTTTATCCAAACAGCGGATCTAACCGAGATGCTTTCGGTTTTCGTCTGCTCTTGTGTGTTCTGTTCCTTCCTGACAAAATGCCATGCGTAATCTGAATTCAAAACCGGACGAGCATATATTCATCACTGTGGAAAATGCCAATCGGGGACTGACGGCATCACCCGTTGATTCATCGGAATTCGGTACCGGGTCATAGTGCAGGTCGCGCTGCTTGCTCTCCAGTGACCGGACACGGTATGGCGTGCGAGAACTACCAATGAAATAGGCAGTTCCTATGCAGTTACTTTTTCCTATCACCAGCAGCCATCACCAATGAGAAATTCCTACGTGTTGGTCCTCTCCAACTATATGCTTGGTGAGGAACTGCTAGTATGTATTATCCAAGGTCCGATATTGTCTTGGCCTCCGCTCGGGTTGGGGTATGTATGTATGAGTATGAGGAACACACTACATACATACGACGTGTGTTGCGATACGCAAATACGAATTTCCAGCCCCGCGGACTTGTGAAGAAAAAGAATCCTTTCAGATGCTCCCTGCCTACTCCCTCTTTTCCTCTTGCGCGGGGGCGGGAATTGATGAGCGGATGATCCTTGCCGTTATTGCAACCAATGCTCTGGTAACACACGTGGACATAACCGATACTGGCATGGTGTTATGCGGGCTAATATTTCGCCTTCACACCCTTTCAACTTCTGTCAGCATCTTCCGTGTATCCGTTGTCAGAGAGGGGCTTCTAGCGCTTCCAGAAGCTGCAGCCTTACTTGTTGCGACTCTTCGCCTACATCGGCCGAAGGCATCATAAGCCTACCTACAGTACCTAGTCCTAGAATTGTGACATCGGGTTTGTAAGACCTAATGATAACTCGGTAGGTAGCTGTCAGTGTTAGGTAAGTATACCGCTGTATCCTGTTACTGCACAGTACCTTCGGGTGTATGTTTCTTGGCAAAGGACTTTGATAAATCTTTCAATCTTCCAAGGATTCAACGACCAATCAAAAGTTTGAGGTAGACAACGTGTCGGATGCTTTCCAAATTTCAATATATATCTTGCGCCACTGATACAGTACCCCCGAGTAGCCAGACCCTCCAGCATGTAGAGTGAGTAGTATCACGACGACCCATTGCGTTGGATGAGGCATTACCTACCCGTCAAGTAAGTTCGGTGTCCAATGCGGCTGGGCTGGACCATCTGTAAGGCTGTTTGAGTGACCATCACGGTTGCAGCCGCTGATCCGTTTCGAGTGAGCTGACTGACATTGTCGTATAAAACGATTACATATGTCTGGGCTGAAGATCGGACCTGGCGAGCCCTACATGATACCCACGTGCACTTGCACTTGCATCTGTGTATGTAGGTATGTACCGAGACCAGCAGGGGTCAAAGCTGTCGCGGGAAAATTTCGAGCGAATTGTATTTCCGACATCGATCGACGTCGCTGCAAACAATCGAACGTCGCAGCCACCACCTGTAATAGTAAGGAGTCGCGCGGGACGACGTAATGTATAATGCAACCTGCAATACGCAACAGCGATGTAATCTACGAATTGACTGGAAAAAAGACATTGAAAATGTAGATTCCTAGCCCGGAGAGAGTATATCCACACTCCACCAAGCAGCGGCCCGTGCTATGGTCTCTTTGGTGTGTGGTCTATAGATAGGACTGGCTATGTCTCATGATAGACTGTCCAATATACATGCCAGATATTCCTTACCAAGCAGTGATGTCCTCAACCTCCGCCTCTCCAAAAGTACTGGACTTTAGCAACTGGCCAACGTTAGCAGCCTCTATATGTTCCCCTTCCTTGCCCATGATATCCGGTAATATCTTGTGTAGAAAATCCAGGATGTACATGTTTACCTGCTCAAATTGTAGCAGGAACGCATCATGACCTTCTTGGCTATCAATCTTTTCCAACCTGGCATTTTTGATGTGCTCTGCTATCTCCTGCTGTTCTGCGAAAGTGAAAAGCCCGTCACTTTCGATACCCAGGACCAACGTGGGTTGTTCGATCATGGCCAATGCCTCTGCTATGCTGTCGGCGCGATATCGAGAGACGTCGTGCGTATCTAGCTTTCTTGTGATAGCAATGTAGCAATTGCTGTCGAACCGTTTCACAAATTTCTCCCCTTGATATCGTAGATACGACTGAGCAGAGAAATATGTCGAAGAAGGCATGGCATCTCCCCCAGCCAAGCTGTTCGTTTTGGGGCCGGAGAACTGGGGATCTAGAGATCTGCCAGCAGATTCGTCCGACACAGCCGTGTCGGGCGGTGAGCTTGTCTGACTATTGTTGCGCGATAGCCTCGTTGTCTTATGGCCGTCGTTATGGATCTGAAAGTGGGCCTCGGATGGTGTGGCTGGTCGTGGCCGTTCGCGAATTGTTTGGCGTCTTGCTGGATCCGGGATGTTACGCCCAAACCGAGCCTCGAATGAGTTGCGACTTCGATATGTGAGAAGCGCGGCCATTCGAGCAGCGCCTAAGCCAGTCGTGGGCGGATGGTCAAATGAATAGTACCCGTCCTCATACTTCGGATCGGCGTATATACTTTGACGCTGGGCCTCACCCCAGCTAATTCCCCACGCGCTGTGTCGGCTCGACGTCGCGATGGGCACTATGCACCGGACGTAGTCCTTGCCAAAGTATGCCCACTCGAGGACCAGCATCCCCCCCATCGAGCCACCCACAACTGCGGCGATCTGACGAACACCCAACTCATCGAGGAGAAGTTTGTGTAGGCTGAGCCATATTAGCACAAACATTAACTACCTGCAATACAGTGATAGGGATGGATTAACGTACTTGACATCATCGCGAATAGTGGTTAAGGGAAATTCCGGCCCATAATTCCCATTTTGGGGGTCACCGTCCTTGGCTGTGACTGGGCTTGCAGTGCCGTATGGACTCCCTAAACTGTTCATACAAACAACAAAAAATCTCGAAGTATCAAAAGCACGACCAGGACCCCCAAGAAGTGGGCCCCACCAGTCGCTCACGTCGGCTGACCCAGTCAGCGCATGGCAGATAACCATGACATTGTCTGCGTTGGTGGACAGCTTGCCCCGCGTCGTGTACGCCAAGGGCACATTGCGCAAAGTGACACCCGACTCAAGTGTGAAAGTGGGAATAATGGCAATTTGTTGATCCGGAATCAGAGCAGCGAAGGGGTTTTCTGGTTGCTGCTGGACCCGTGCTTTGGAGGTTGTCAGCCATAGCTCAATTCTGAATCTTTTGTCCCCAGAGGAGGGGCCGATTATAGATTGGGATTGTTAGTTATGGACTGACCATATTTTGGCGCAATGCCATTACTTTCGTCATTGTGAGATGTCATTATTTAGAATCTGAGGCCAGCTCGCTTGCCTGCTCTGTTTCGTCTTCTTTCTTCAGTTGGTGACTTATCACCGTCTGAATCTAGTATTTTAGACAGTTGGTGAATGAGATATTACCTAGTACACTGTACTATTATCATAAGTATGCCGGACCAATGCCGGTACTTATAAGTGTATGAAAAAGAGCTCTAAACAGATCTGATACAACGCGGTGAAATCTCGGTTTTGCAGTCTAAATCAAATCTTTATATATGTACAATTCGGTTTTTGTTCCGTACACGGATGATACAATACGTAAGTCGTTTGTGAGACAAGACTCCGATGTCCAAATCCCTAGATAGCATGAACGCGGCATCAGTAGCAGGTATAGAAGTACACGGCTGCTGTCTGTAATCTCAACTGATAGGCGGGCCGATAGCAATAGTGGATACCACCTCCCTACATCTGGTTCTCTACCATGTCCTTAGTAGTACCTAAGGTACCTACTCTCATGGTACTATCCTGACGGATTTTAGCTCGTCACGTTAAAATAATAAGTTACTAACCTTAGAATACTTCACATCTTGTACGCCTTGTACGTCTTGTAATTGCGACGTATTACCGGCGAGTCAAAAACCGATGGAAGGAGACCTTGGTTGGTGTGTCCACGTACCAAGATACCTCAGGTACCCCAGCAGATAGGGCTCATTTAGTACCTATTAGTACATTGTAGACCGGCAAACAGCCGCATCAAGATAAGTACCGCTTCGGTACCCATCTGCGGGACTGCTTCTGTGCACCTAACCTAGGTGCTCTGATCAGCTGTCAACCCGAATCTGTCGTACCGCCACTTGGCCCATGCTTGATGAGGCTGCGTCTGCTGTTCCTACTGCGACATAGTAGTACCAAGCTTCCATGTATCCACGCGATTAATCTTAGCACGTTAGCCTCATTTGACTGCTCAACGCGCGACAAGTTTCTGCTTCTTTGCGAGTCAAACCAACAGCGCAACCACCCAATCGCCAAGAATCTTCCACCTCAAAATCTATTCCCATCTCCCAGCACGCTGCTGTGTACGTGGATGGTTGTACAATAGACGAGAAAATGGTCGCTGGCAGACCATAAGGGCCAGGCCACTTCTAGCTCATCTCCCATCTTCAAACTCAAGTTCCTTTGTTCCTGGTTCTTCGTGCGTGCACGCTTTCATTCATTCATTCACACCGCCGAATAATAGTATCCTGCGATCGATCAACTCCACTCCATCGCGCTGTTGTGTGGATACAACTATTCAATATTAGCATCATCTCTTCTCCAATCTTCCGCCAACCTGCCTTTTGTCATCTCGCAACGAATCCTTCGGCCGATGCAACACCCCATATCGAGGCCACAATTTCGATTCTCCTCCTATGTCAGCCTTCTTCCAGTCTGTCAAATCTAATTTTCAAATGACCAACCTTTTTGCACAGCCCTCCCATTGCATCCAACATGCCACCGAAACGAAAGCGGAACGACAGGTCCTCAGAAGCTGGCGGCCGGCCGGCACCTCATCGCCCCTCAGATACAGGGCTAGGTCAACATGATAGAGACTTTCAAGATGGATCGCAGCATCGCCGAAACCACGGTGGCGGTGGTAGGATAACCAGGAGAAATACCGACCGCCGCGATTCCTCGGGCCCTCAAACCGGAGCTGGATCTGGCTATCGAGTCCCTGCCTCGCCCGCAAATGCAAATGCGCGACCGTCCAGTTCGTCGTCCCAAGCTGCACCCACACCAGCCCCGGCCGCGTCTCCGGTTGTTGTAACCCAACTAACCCAGCCTCGATCGCCCATCGTAACGAATTACAACTACCTTGTATTAACGGAAGCTCGCCTGTCCACATGGCAACAAACTGGGCGCCAGGAGGTTATTGAACATGGAATCACGTCGAGAAATGACGAAGATATTGAAGAGATTTCTACCATTTCACAGGAGTTTACGCGCGCCGTGCTGGAGGGCCGCCTGACCCCGACCGACGCGGGTAGTTGTATTAAACAAATTCTTGGTCCAGCAACTGAGAACGACCTGGGCACCAACTTTGCCTTCGATGCCCCTACGCTTTTCTTAGATACAATATCTGTCTTCATTGACTCTGATGATGGCGCATCCACCTCCCAGTTCAGAGACTTCATCGCCGCGACCGAACTCTCGCCAAAACTGGTACGAGAGGTGCTTGATGCTCCTGCTCTGCAGCAGCTTGGGCTCATACGGGACAATTTCGTGAAACTTGGAATCAAGTATGCTACGAATCAATTGTACCGGCAGGCAAACTACAATCTCCTCAGGGAGGAATCGGAAGGATATTCTAAGCTAGCTGCGGAGTTATATCGGACGCCCTATCAAGAGCAGGGCCATCATGACTTCGCTCTCGTCCAGGCAAGCTGGGAACGGATTAAGGGTCTGATAGGGACGTTTGACCTGGATGTTGGGCGCGTTCTTGACGTTGTGATCGACGTATTCTCGGCAACAATGCTGAGGAGTTTAATCTTCTTCACGCGGCTTCTCCGAATTAGTTCATGGTGGCCCCGCAACCAAATCGAACATTCCGAAAAAGTCCTTTCCGGAGGGCTTCCCGCCTGGGCCTTGATCCAAAACGAAAACGTTGATGCGGATGACTTGAGGTCCCAGTTCGAGAGCGAAGCTCTGGGACGCGATATGGTGTTTTGGGACAGAGCCAGGGAGCTTCACCTCGATGCCTTCTTTGAGATTGGGGGCAGGCGGATTGAAGATCAAGTACTACAACGCCTACAAGATAATATGTCAGAATCTGACCCGGGCTATGGGCCTGCGCTTGATTGGATGAAGACAACGAAAACTTTACCTCCCTGTGGTAACCGGGTTGCGGCTCAGCTTCTGGGCTTTAAGTTCCGCTTCTATACATCCGACGCCAGAGATAAAGGCGAGACTTTACCAGCTAACTTGTATTATCTTGCTGCCTTCCTTATCAAAATTGGCTTCATTTCTTTGCCGGACTTGTATCCACATTTATGGCCTGCAGACGAGGATATGGATGCCCTCAGACGTCGCCGAGAAGTCGAGCTTGCTGAAAAGGAGAGGGAAGCCAGACAAGGCAACGAGCCAAATGCACTACTTATGGCGGGTGCCTTGACCGATGACACTGTGCCTGTTCCTCCAAAACCTAGGGAGTCCAGCTCGACAAAACCTGACGCGAAAGCGCAAGAAGCGAATAGTCAAAATCAGGACGACCAAACAACCCTGTCGGAACCGAAGGAGGCCCAGAAAGCTGATCTCGTCTCGCATCTTCTGGTTGTGGGCGCCATTTCCGAAGCTCTTTTCATCATCGGGCGATTCCCCTGGCTTCCTGAAGTTTATCCGGACGAGATATACCCGCCCATTAATCGCATTCTATCGCACTCCATCAATAAGGTGTACGAAGCTACTCGTCCTGTAAATATGCTTCCAGCACTGAAGGCAGTCGTGAAACCAGATTTAGCCCAAGATCAAGCGGGTATGCCAAAAGGCAACCTGAGATTAGTCGAAGGCTCACCTGTCAAGATCCTGAAATGGCCACATGCAGACGGTACCAGCAAGGGTATCTTATACCGGTTCTATCTCGACGAATGGTCCGATAATGTGCCTGTTTGCCAGACAGTCGACGATATTTTCACACTGTGCCACACGTTTCTGAACATTTCAGGTGTTAATATTGGCAGAGATCCAACCCTCCTCAAGAAACTCGCGAGCATCGGTGTCAAGAGCTTGATACAAGACAAATCTTCACACAACATTTCACGTTGGCAAGATCTTCTTCGTCGTACACTGGTGCCGGCTCTGTGTCTCACCAATGCCAACGTCGATGCTGTTGCCGCAGTCTGGGACCTTCTCAAGCATTACCCAACTCAAGTGCGGTACAACATATACGCAGAGTGCTATGAAGGTTCAATATCCCGTCTCGAAGCCATGAAACAGGCCTTCAAAGCTGCCAAATTCGATACCCTTGCAACTCTGAAGAGATTGTCGTTAGAAAATATTCCCATGTCAGCCAAGAAGCTTGCCAAGATCGCCTTGTCATCGCCCGGTATTGTTTGCAAGGTGGCGCTGGACCAGATTGAATCATATACGAACCTTATTGAAGCCTTCGTGGAGTGCACGAAGTATTTCACGGAGTTGGGTTACGACGTTTTGGTCTGGTCCCTCCTTAGCTCTCTTGGTGGTAAACAAAGAAGCCGGACTCAGGAGACTTCTGTGCTTCTCACCAGTCGGTGGTTGCAAGCCCTTTCCAAGTTTTCCGGAAAGGTGTTTCGGCGGTATGAGAATGTGGATCCAACTCCTGTGATTCAATATGTGAACGAACAGGTAGCTTGTGGTAATTCTACCGATCTCGTTATCCTCCGAGAACTGATCACCTCTATGGCCGGCATTGTTCCGGATATTGATTTTACGGACGGTCAGCTATCTGCTTTGAGCGGTGGAGAGCTTCTCCGACGTCAGACCTTGACTGGTCTCGGCGATAAGCGCTATGAATCTCAGAAAAGCGCATCTCGATTTATGAAAGCGCTACTACGCAGCAACATGGCGTCACAACTCCTAATCAATATAGCTCAATACCGCCAATCAGCGATTTTCCAGTTGCCCGAAGACGAGGCGCACATCAAATACCTTGCGACGGTAGTCGACGATTCTCAGCAAGCGCTTGTACAGTATATAGAGTTGTTACGTCACAACCTATCGGCCGAAGAATTCGATGCGCGCGTGCCCAGCATTCCCTCTCTAATGGCAGATTCGGGCTTGGATGCCAACGTTGCGTTCCTGATCGGTCGTGCGAGCCTCACATATTATTTAACAGGTCGTGGCGACAAAATGCCCGTCAAGCAAGCAGTAGATGTCGAAGGAGACGTTCCCATAGAACTCAATGACAGCTCTAGAGGCGCCATTGCTCCCGGGATCTCTTCAGACCAGATGGTTCTCGACTCTGCAGAAACAATCGAAGCCTCACCGGGACAATTAGCGCCGCCCCTTGTGCAGGGTCAATCGTCGGACCGTTTCTTAGATGTCTTGAATCCCATTATTGAAGCTGTCAAGAACTTACTTCCTCCAAGTATATGGAACACGATTAGTCCAGAGTTTTTCGTTCTCTTCTGGGCGCTTCAAACGGGAGACCTTGATGTGCCGATAGATAGCTACAAGGCTGAATTCGCAAAGTTAGATAAGGAACGCGACGATCTTAAGAGAGACCGAAGTGATATGAGTCGCGTCGGCGCAAATCGAAAAGAAGCAAAGATGGCGGCAATCGAACGCCTTTCCAAGGAGCTACCCGACGAAGCTAGTATATGTAAAGAGCGAGTAACGAAAACGAAGCTTCTTCTGGTCAAACAGAGCCCGATATGGTTCAACTCTTCCGCCAAGCCCAGTGCGATAATCGACACACTCATCGAGGAATGCCTGCTGCCACGCATCCTTCTTTCACCCGGTGATGCTGACTTTTGTCACCGAATGATCCGGTTCTTACATTATAACCGGGTCTCTAATTTCAAACTCTCGGATCTCTACAACCGACTATTCAATGTGAATAGACTCCGATCTATGATCTTTGGATGTACTGTTCGAGAAGCTGAGTTCCTTGGGCGTTTTATCAAGCTTACACTGGGAGAGTTGTCGACCTGGCACTCAAAGAAGGAGACCTACGAAAAAGACGCTATTGGACATGGCAGACTTGGCTTCGCAACCGCCTTTGATGAGAACGGCAAGCCCACTTCATTCATGGCGCATGATGAGTTCCGTGATTTGCTCTGGACCTGGCATAGAAACCTTTTTGCGGCTCTTAAATCTTGTCTCGGCGATCTCGAGTGGATGCATATTAGAAACGCTATCACCATTTTGAAGGCAGGCCTTGACTACTTCCCCTCGGTAGATTTCATGGGTCGCCAGCTGAGCGCGAGTCTTGCGAAGATTGCCGAGCGTGAAGCTGCCACCAAGTCGGACAACGACGATGGACAAGGCCACCGAGTAGATCTCGCGGTTACCGCAAATACTGCCATCTCGGCCCTGAAGAAGCGTTCCTCCAAGTGGGTTATGGTTCAAGAATTCCGTCCTAACACTGTGAGTAATTTATGGAACGACAACAAGCGCTATTCCTAACGAAATACAGAGTGGTGACCCTATAGAAGACAAGAAAGCTACGGAAACTAGTAAGTCTTCTCAAACTTCGACTTTACGACCTGGCGCCCCAGAATTCAAACTGGTGTCTACAAGGTAAGCCGGAATCTGAATTACCACGGAAATTATGAATAATGTCTTATGAGATTACAGTGCGCCCGTGGGAAGCAAACCCCCGACCGAAGTAGAGGATGGTGAGGTGAAAGATGGAAACGCCACCTCGGCAAATCCCCGTCCAGCAGCAACTAAACCTAAAGAGACGCCAGTTGCTCGTCCTTCATCATCACAGCGCCAAGCTGCACCGCTTGTACCTCCCAAAACAGATTCGAAGTCTTTCCCAAGCCGAAGCTCGACTCCAGGTACCGCGCCCAGTACATCTGTTCCGGCACCAGGTGGAAGATCGGAGCCTGGACGTCCGTCGGGTTTAACGTCACTACCGGGTGGTATGCATGGCTTACCAAGTAGACCTGAAGTGCCCTTTCCTGCGCACTTCACTCATGACCAGTTCGGCACAATAACGACACATCCACACAATCATAGGGAAGTCAAGGATCATCGTGAGGTGAGAGAATCGAGAGAGCCTAGGGATATAAGGGACCCTAGGGATGCACGGGAAGCAGGTCCGAGAGACAATAGGGATCCGCGAGATTCACGCCCTATCAGGTTACCAGACGACCCTCGTAATCGGATACGTGATTACCACCAGCTGCCGGAGCGTCGACCACTCGAACCTTCGCCTCGTGAGCTTCACAGACCCGAAAGAGACCGGCCGCCTCATCGCTCCGACTCTATGCGGCGGATGGAGCCCGGCTCGCAGGATCGTGATATGAATCAGTCGCGTGATCGAGCCGCTCCCAGTAGCGCTAACCCTCGCAATACCGAACCAAGCAAAGATTCGAGAGATGCTTCAAGTATCGTGAAGCCCGCCGCGTCGTCTCTGCCGCCAGAATCTTCAGGCCCGACGGTTAATCCCGAACGCGCTCGACTTATCAATGCTGAGCGCCCTGACGATCGTTTAAACCCGGCTCGAGCAGCGTTGTTGAATGATGGCCGCCATGGTAGAGAAGACAGTCGGGATCGTAACAGCTCGCGAGTGGCATCCCCGAGACGTGATCGTCCCGAGCCTCATAACGCTGAGCCCTCTCGCGATGATCGCCGTTCCCGTGGAGAACATCCCCCCTCTACTCGCGACCAGCGAAATGAATCTCAAGGGCCTGCAGCGAGAAGTGGAAGAGTAAACGAGCACGAGGGCGACAGACCGACCAGTGATCGAGGCCAAAATTCCTCCGGTTTCCCAGTTTCCTCTCGCAACGAGACCGAGCATGGCAGGCTCAAAAATCAGGATCCCGAGTATGGCCGTCTCAACTCTATTCCATCCATTAGTGATATTGGTAATGCCCCAGAAGGGCCTCGAGGACGTGGGCGTAATACCACCCGTGGTCCTGTAAGTGCCCCGCAAGGGCGGCCTGAACCCCGACTGCAAAGTTCCGATATCCACGGGCCGACATCGCCTGAAAGACACCATCCTCCTACTGGGCCCTCGTCGTCTAGACCACGTCGTAACCAGAATGGAATTCAACATGGTCCGGCCTCGGGTCCACCGGCGTCTACAGGATTAGCAGCGCTACCGGGTGTGCATCCGGAGAGGTTGAGACAGCTCAATTCCGGGGTGGCTAACAATTCGCTGCCTTCGCAGTCTTCGTATCCGACACCTATGCCTGCACCCGCATCCGTTCATCCCGACCGTATGGCTCAGATTGTTCCACAGTCGTCTGGCGGAAATCCACATCAAGGTGGACGCTCTCTTCCCCCAATACAAACACCTGACCGACCTTCTGCTGGTAGTATGCCAAGTCACCGTCCGCTACCATCAAACCAACCAACCACGCCCGGCACGGACAATAGTCCAGTTTCAGCGCCAACTGGACCGGCAGCCACCAGTGATCGCTCTAGAAATGGTCGCAGACAGCTATCAGGCATCAACAGCATTCTCCAAGGAGGGCCGACCGTTCGTTCCAGAACTTCACGAACCAATCTGGCGGGATCGGATGCCCAGGTTCTCACTGGCGCTTCGCCCGTGTCTACCCCAGTCTCTGAGCGGGCCGAGCCTTTCTCCGCAAAAGAACGGTCCAGCCGAAACGATCATGAGCGTGGTCGTAGAGAACACGAAGGCGGTAGTGATCGGTCCTCACGTCCTCCACGGCGAGGAGGCAGTCGAGATCGGTCTTCCGATAGGAATCATCGGCCAACAAAAGAGCACCGTGACTACGGAGAGCGAAAGTCCGGTAGTGGAGGATCGAGCCACCGAAGGGAAGGGGATAAGGATTCTGGACGTAGATCAGGGCGAGAATCAAATGCGGGCCGGGATCCTTTGCCATCACGTAACGAAGCTATGGGCAACGGTCGCGATGGTCCGCGGGAGTTACGCCATCGGGGTGATGGAGGGAATAGCCGGCACGAAGAGATGGGGCGCGGCGGAAGCGGACGGGGTGGCGGAGAGCGGAGAGACGCCCGGGAGGAACAGCACGGCAGCAACAGGAAACGGCGAAGCGAGGAGTTTGGAGGTGGAGGCCCAGTTGAAAAGCGACAACGACGATAGGGAAAGTGACGGTAAAGGAACCTTGCGTGGTACAGTACGTCTCCTACCCGGGCTATATCAAATTATCAGATTCCACCAAGAGATGAGCACGACTTTGTTTTAAGCGTGCCTCACGAAACCAGCCGATTTATGAGTGGCTGAAATATATTTTCTTAATCAAACCGGTGGCTAAATTGAACTCGGCAGCCTTATTCAATGAAACTTGCATATGGTCAGGATCGCACTGCACATAGAAGAGCATACATCCCGCGAACCAAAAAGAGTTAAAACCTCGACTTGCGCTACTACAACGAGACCTTATATAGAAAAACAACTGCATTGGCGTATGTGGATTTGGGCCATCACATCATGCTGCATCATACCAGCTAAACGACAAAGTGTGTTACATTTGTCCACTTCACGATGCCCGTCACATAATATAATGATAATCAATAAAATAGTAAACATTCTTAAGAGCGTACCCAGCTCTAATAGTACTCTCCACAGCCCGGTCCTACTATATTCTGCACCTTCTTTACTCCCTATGTACTCCAGTGCTTCCAGAGCGAGGGCCACAGCAGCATTAGCGCGTTCTTGGCATTTCTTTTCAATGTCTACCCAGTAATTGTTCAGCTCTACAGAGGTCGGCAAGAGAGACGTTGTGCCAAAGATTCTTTACTTGGGTAGCTGGGATCAGACAGATTGGCTAATTGCTTACTTTGAGCCGAGGTCTGACTCAAATAGATCCTACGGTCCTACCTACGTAGAGATAGCCGGCCCACTCGCGCTTTGTTATATTTAAACTGTTATTAACCAACGGGTTAGCAAGATAGTAGGCATACCTACCTAACCCAGTACCTTGGTAACTCCTGTATGCTCTGCAACCAAACCCTTGCTTGTCATAGTTACTCCGACTCTCATCTCGAAACACCACTTATTTTGCGCAACCTATGTACTGTCTAGATACAAATTTCAGGGGAAAGCTGTTTTACCAGCTTGAGTCGCGGTGAGGCTAATGGCGCCTACTTTCGCGGAGGCTACGGCGGTAAAAGCCACAGGCTCACACACTTACACCGCTCACTTCCCTCCAGAATGGTGTATTGGCTCTGGTCAGTCACCCAGGCAACACTCACATGTACCTAAACTGACTGACATGGTTGACTCTAGTTACTCACGGCGGGGTGGTGACAGCAACGATCCTGCGTGTTGCGGCTACACACTTCAACACCACACTCGCCGCGCAGAAGCAACCTCACACTATCACACTTCATGCCGAGTTCCTGCGGCGCACCAATGCGGGAGGAGCCACTTTTACCGTTAGGGACATGAAACTAGGACGTCAGACGTCGACCATTCACGTCTCGCTGACGCAAAATGGCCGCGAGGAGGTTGTCGCGTACCTGACCAACGCGGACATAAATGCGGAAACCGGCTTTACGCTGCAGACTGGCTGGTCCCCAGACCCGCCGCTGCCGGCTAGACCGACTGACTTCGCCAAGCTAGCAGCAGACGGCGAGGACGAAAGGTGGGTCGTGCTGAGAGACCTACCGCACCCCAAGCTCCGGAAGGCAGTGACTCGCGCTCGCATGCACGTTCCACGCGGCGGGCAGGCGGCGCCCAACGTCATCGACGAATGGATACGGCTCGAATCCGGCGAGAAGCTCACAATGGAGGGAATCGGGTTCGTGGCGGATATGTGGCCCCAGATGATCGAGGGACTCGTGGTAAAACAACAACAGCAGCAGCAACAGCGGCCAGCGTCGCATGAAAAGGTAGCTAAAAAAGAAGGCGATCTACCTTGGTTGTGGTATCCCACCCTAGTGTTGAACTTAGATATCAAGAAGACGCTGCCGCCGGAGGGGGTTGACTGGCTCCACGTGCGGGTTCACGCGAAGCGGGTCAAGAACGGACGGTATGACTACGAAATTGTCATATTTGATGATAAAGAGGAAGTCGTGGCGCTCAGCCATCATGTTGCCTTGGTCTTGGATGGAAGTAGGAATACTGCGGCGCGTGGAAAGGGTGATAGTAGCAAGATATGAAATACGGCGTCATCATAGTGAACTGTAAGGGTTTATTAGTTATACTTATATTCTGTATAGAGTCTAGAGCCTAGAGTCGATATAATCGAGGATGTCAGATATCATTTGCTGCCATACAGAGTCGCCTACCAGCTATCTACCCGTGCTAGTAGGTGGAATTTCTGGTTTATACTTATTTAATTGCACATGGGGTCTATTACTATAAGCCCCTTCCCTAGCATATAAGCTTAGGATGGCCTCCGTTCATGAGAAATACCTTTTGTACAGCGGTTTTAGACACTCTTTTTAGAAACGAAATTACCTATTCACGTAACTATCGTCGATTGTAGTATCCGTACCATGTACAAATTTATTTACCTACCTTATAGGGGGAGGTAGCTTTGGTCAGCCAGAGTAGCAAACCAATGCAAAGGGCACTACGCTAGCGCCGGGCAACCAAGGCAAGTGCTTACTAGATACCAACCCATGCTATACCTACGTATTTAGCACCTTCGGTCTAAAGTAATCAAACGCGTCTTTAACTTTACTTTGCATTCGATGCAACTCTTGAATTTATAGAAATACCATAAATCTCTCTTCGCACGTCATTCGCTAACGTCAATTCTCTTTAATTACACTCGCTACACTTACTACGTTCGTTGAACCTTTTACAATTAACTACCTAATTCGCTGCAGTCGCGACACCAGTAACACTCCTTTCCACACCCATCATGGCCCAGCCAGCCGCAACTCTGCCGGCCGCAGATTCGGTTTTAGCTAATATCCTTTGCCCCAAGAAGGGCGTGTCGTTGACGATTAAGACTGACTCGCTAGTCGTAAAGGGTGAATAAAGCCCGAGTTCTGCCCTCGTGAAATCACAAAGTTGGTTGACATGACAATATCTCAGACAGGGATCTAGCGAAACGACACCGAAATAAACTTTGCGGCTGGCACATTGGCAGCTCGCCTTCCGAGATCACAATCCCGTTCTATAACATCCTTTGGGCCTCGGTTGGCTTAATCGTAGGTACTACTCGCCATGGACTAGTAATCGACTACGCCCTCGAGAAATCCAAGACAAAACTTCGCCCCGCGAAGCTAGCCTATGCGCTCAACGACGTCGCCCCCGAAATCGCCCAGAAATGGGTCCAAACTCTCATTAATCATGCATATGGCGAGGCAGAAGAATTACGGCGTGCCAAGGTCATCGTCAATCCCCATGCCGGGCCCGGAGGGGCAGTCCAGGTGTGGGAGACCGAAGTAAAGCCACTATTCGACGCAGCGAAAGTGACCTTGGACGTGGAAATCACAACACGTGGCGGTCAAGGGGTAGAGATCTGTCAAAATCTGGATATTGAAAAGTTCGACGTGGTCATCGTTTGTTCGGGCGATGGTCTAGCATACGAAGCCTTCAATGGTTTCGGCAAACGAGCAGATGCCCGCACCGCCTTGCAGCAGGTTGCCATTGCACACATTCCCTGTGGCAGTGGGAATGCGATGAGCCTCAATTTGAACGGTTCTCCTCACCCCTCTCTGTCGGCTTTGGCAGTTATCAAGGGTAGACGGACACCTGTAGACTTGATGAGTCTCACGTATGGTTCAGAACGCATTCTCAGTTTTCTAAGCCAGTCGGTTGGGATTATCGCAGAGTGTGATCTTGGAACGGAGAATATGCGGTGGTTAGGTGCAGCGCGCTTCGACGTCGGCGTTATACAGCGCATTTTCACCAAGAGGGTGTATCCCTGCGATGTTGCTTACAAAATCGAGTTAGAAAACAAGGACCAAATCAGGTCCCATTACAAACAACATCGAAATAGAGAAGGGCCAAACAATTCTGCACCAGGCGCTGGAGAAAACGCGGGAGAAGGACTCCCTCCTCTGCGTTTTGGCACTGTCAATGACGAGTTACCTGGTGATTGGGAGAAGCACTCGTACGACAAGATGGGTAGCTTCTATTGTGGAAACGTGAGCTATCCCCCTCTACCTGCCTGAGACTGCTTAGACTTGGCGATGAAATCTTATACTAATCCTCACTCTCAGATGGCGTGGATGGCCCCCGACGCCAACTTTTTCCCGGCTGCCTGTATAGATGACGGGATGATGGACGTTGCTATTAACGACGGAGATCTTTCGCCCGCTGCGTACGCAACTCTGATGATGTCTGTAGCGTCAGGGAAGTTCTTCGACAACCCAGCGCTCTCCTATCGAAAAGTCGTCGCATATCGCTTCACCCCACGCGACCAAGCCGATGGATACATCAGTATCGACGGCGAACGCATCCCTTTCGGACCGTTCCAGGTTGAGGTACACCCCGGCCTCGGCACGGTGTTGGCCAAGAATGGTCGATACGAGGCCTTTGGTCCCCCTGGTTGGGAAGAGGCTAACTAGACTCACAATCCCCTTTTCTTTAGTGCTGTACTACTACAGTATGCCTTAATACTTGAGCCCAAAAGCAAGGTGAAGATACCCGGCAGTAGACATGGTTGATTCCGAACCTTGATACGGTATACAGACGGTTTGGCGTCTGGGACTAGCGTTTTTACGGATTGTACGATATTATTGGTACGGCTTTAGAATGGGGCATCATAATGCATTGCCTGATAGCGATAGCTGTTTTTATATAATATATATATTTTTCTACTGCGCTGTTGGGCCCAGAGTGTATCAATGTGTAGGTAAATCATGGGAATTCCGCATTCAGGATATATCCATGCCAACGCCGAAACGCCAACTCTCAGCTCTTTACCAGGCCCTAATCTTTACGTCACCAATAATTTTCTTCGACATCCTTCCTCCGCACCTCCCATCAGTCATCGAAGCCATCCCAGCTGTCCTTATCATTAGAAAGATGCTGGTTACCTATTTTACCCACGTCCTCGTTTCCGGACTCGCCCGCGTTCCACGGTAACCGGTCATCCGCAAGCGTGTCCTTGGCCCTTAAGCGCACAGGTTTGCAGGTAGATCTCGTCTGCGCCTCGATGAGCAAGCCCAGTCTATCTAAGAACTGTCGTCCCGACTCTCCGGTCTTCTCGGCATCCAGCAGACCCAACTTCTCAACCTCGTCGACCCAGATGTCGAGGACATGCAATCGCAGACCGGGCGGCATCTTGGAGAGATTGTCTTCGGTCTCGAAGGGCCAGTCGGCGAGATTCTCGAGCACGGCATCTATCCTATCGCGACTCTTCTTCTTCGCCTTCTTGGACGCTTTCGTCTCCGTCTCCTGAGCTTCTTGTATCGTCGTCTTGTCGTCGTCCTTTTCTGCACTGGCGGGCTCGGGAAGCGCGGCGCACACCCACGCCAAAACGGCGGCTAGCACGCGTCGCACAAGGAGAAGAAACTTCTCCATCCGGTAGACATCGATACCTGTCCACTCGCGACCGAGCGTCTCCCAGAAAGCCGCCAGCCAGGGTCCCACGGCCTCGTCAGGGAGAACGTCGATCAAGCCGGCCAGCTCGGCGCACAGGTTCTGCTGCGGAACGGGCCGGTCGCACATCCACAGGCTGTAGTATAAACCTTTCCAGAGCTTCATGTTGTCGAGGTGAGAAAGGCGCGATGATGTCGCGGAGGCGGAGAGGAAGGTACGCAGGCTTGTGAGGGCTGCTGTGCGTGTTTTGCGATCTGGAGAAAGCTTCCGTTAGCTTAGTTTTTTAGTTTAGTTTTTTTTATTGCAACTCTATTTTCTTTTTTTCTTCGTTTCTGTTATCGAGGAAGGGTCCCTTTAAGTTCTCCGGTTTCTTTTGGGACGAGAGAGACGAACCGCTAGATGCGAGATTCCGTATAAACGGCATGTTGTTGTCGCTGGACGCCATGCTGGGCAGGGCTTTCCTTTTCGTAGTCCGGCTATGCGGTTGTGGCTCCCCCAGAGACTTAAGTGGTTAGTTTTTTTTTTAATATAGGTAGATATAATACCCGAAGCAACGCTAGAAACACCTATACCTGTATTTCTAATTGTCGCGATTATAATTCGGTATACATAGGTACGTCAACCAACATCCATATTGTTGCTACTCCGGAAAGGAAAATAAAAATAAATTGGGCCCCACTATCGATAACAGAAGCTGCCCCGCCGATACCCATCTTCTGCTCCGTTTAACCTCCTCCCGTTCCTCACCTGCATGTGGGTGTCCTTCAAATCCACTTCTACTAATATGTATGTAACTTCAGGTCTGTCCGAAATCCCACTCAATGAATTGGTGTGTAAGTTGATTGACATATGGTATTCGTCCGGCGGCTTGCCCAAAACCGTTAGGAGCTGACACAGAAAGAATGCAGACAGCACCAATAAGATAAAGCCTCTGAAAGGACCTTTCTGACATACTCACGCCCGACGATAAGGATACCCCAATATGATAGGGATCTCCAAACCTAACCTATTAGTGAACCGGTCTCGGCCGGATACATTTCCATAATTGTTCCTATAGCCGTTTCGGCACCGGTATTGGCCTTCATCCGGAGTATTTAATACGTTACGTAACCGGGTATATATAGCAAGAACTCAGAATGAATCTATGCCCACTGAGGAGCGTAAGTACGGCATTCGTATTAAGTTCAGACGAAATTATGTGAAAGCCGCTATTGCCTTCAGCTGTCTTCTCTACCTTGCCAATCAATAAACTTTGCCAACGTCACAACCAACACCCCTGAGCCATGGCAACCAAGACAGTCCCATGTTACACCGACGTGCGGTACCGCGAGACGTTGCGCAATGTTCCGAAAGCTATTTCGGAGCTCTTGAGCTCGTATTCTGGCATCCCAAAGGATGAACAGGTCGCCCATATCACGAAGATGCGCAACGAGGCGTATGCCCGGTTCCCCTACCCGGTCAGTATTTCCCGGTAACGGGAGCCCCTTTCTGTTTTCAGGTGCACATGATCGCCGGGTACACTATTTGGATTACAGCTGTTGCGTCGCTCATGTCATATATTCCGCTATATCGTTAAGTCGAGCATCACTGACTTCAAGTGCCTGTAGTGTATGGGTAGCTTCCGGTTTCTTGACCTAGACTTAGCGCGGCATGGAGCATATAAAGAGCATGTGCTGGCACCCCTCCGCGAGCCCGCTGTGCCGGGAATTCCCGAGCCGCTCTTTCTCGACTGCGGGACTTGCCTCGGACAAGATTTGCGCAAGCTGATAGCCGACGGAGCTCCTCCACACCGTGTATGGGCCAGCGACATTGAACCCCAGTTCATAGAATCCGGGTTCAAGCTCTTCCGAGACGGAGACAAGCTTCCACGAGACCACTTTCTGTGTCCCGGCAACCTTTTCGCCGAGTCGGCTGAAGACTTGGCGGAAGACAAACTCAGTATCCTACACGGCAGGGTCACTATCCTGCATATCACTGCCGTATTCCACCTCTTCAACCTCGACAACCACAAGCGCATCGTCAATCGCTGCCTGCAGCTCCTGAGAAAGGACACGGGGACTCCTATGCTTGTGGTGGGAGCCCATGTCGGTTGCCACAAACCCGGCCACTTTTACCGCGAGGGGAGCGTTGCCGGGCATAAATACCAACACAGCGCGGAGAGCTGGGAGGCGCTCTGGCGTGACATATGCGGACAGCCGCAGTGGAAGGATAAGATTGCCAACATAGAGGTTAAATCGAAGATGTATGAGCGAGTGCGCAACGATGAGAATCCCGATGCCGACGAAATCGCGACCCTCTCCGAGGCAGATCCGTTAAGTGAGGAGAGGCTTTGGCAGATGTTCGAGGTCTGGGTCACCTTTAAGCCTGAGCAGTGAGATGGAACTTTACAAAACTAGAAAGTTTTTCCTTTTTTCTAGTAAGGGACTTCACATCACATGCATTCTCGCGTTGAGCATAGTACCGGGGTGACGTAGTGCTAGAACCGGGCATGACAAGCAATTCCTCGACGAGAAGTTGCAAATCTACAATCGACGAGTGACTAGGTATCTAGGTTAGCCAGGAATAAGAGGCGATACCCCCAACGCCAAGGGAGTCAAGAAGTGAAATGTCATTGAATGCGCGATTATCGGTGCCCATGTTGGTCTGAACATGCTAATACTGGCGCTCGAGCTGACCACTTAAGAATCTGTACGCTATTTATTTACAGATGTAGGCGTTACCCGATGCTCTCACTAGCCCATGTAGGTTACCTTTGTTACCGTCCAATGAGAGGGGAGGAGATGGCCACTAACGCTCCAGATCTAGCCCCTATGATGCGATGACAAGATACAAGTTCAAGCTACCTGCCTACTATCAACAATGGTAAACGTTTCTACTCCAACTACGTGCGCGATAATTTCCGTACTACTGACGGCAGCAACGCCTAGCAGCTAATTCCAATGGCCACGATGATTGTAAGATATTTAGGTCCCTTCTGTCATGGGTTTAAGCTGTACTAACGCCCAGTTCACTCAGTTGGGATCGCAATGGGGGTGAGTATACGTACCTATAAGTCACCCGATATGATCTGATTGCCTTACTACCCATCTCATGTGTCTTTATCCATACCGTCGACTTATATACTGACCACAATCATCACAGGGACGAAGGAAAAGGTAGTTGAAGAAGCCTCACTCCCACAACGCCCGACAGCTTGCGTGCTGCAAGGGCCTGGGCAAGATCGAGCGTGCAGTGGATCAAAATCTCACAGCTGTCATAGGGAAACTTACAGACATCTTGTTAAATGAGGGTGGCTTTCATCTTTGTGCGCGAGCAGGCAAGTCCGATGTCTTGTTTCCATAATGCTACAAAGAGACAAAATGTCTGACATGATATTTAAAAACAGCCGGCGGGGTATAGCATCTTTCCCTCTTTACACTATCTAGGCCGACGACACGATGATGGCTGATGAGGCGACGACTGCTAACTCATTTCTTCTTGACAAGCATAACGCCGGTCACTCGTAAGTCTTTTGTCGTTGTCTTCTTATACCCTCTTCTCTAGAGTGGCCTTCACGTCTGCACGTCTTCACGCCATTAGAAGTTCGAGTGAAGGTTGCACTACTGGCTAGGGGGCCATGAAAAAAGAAAGGATATGAAAAAGGGGGCCTGCAAAGATATGAGATTGGGGTTAAACTAACTCGGATAAACTTAGGGTCGTTGCCAACGGTATCAGTCTAGACTTCCATCTACTTCCCTCGGGCCTGGTGAACCCTTCTTGCATGAATCTTATCGGTTCCGGTGTCGTATTTCATGGTATGTGTGGTTATTACTTCCACCAATTGTCTCCAGTACGAAACGGCGTAGTTCGGGAAACGCTAATATTGTCTATACATATTAGTCCCTTCATTCTTTAAGGAGCTGGAAATGCTGGAAACCAAAGGCCTCAAAGGTGTACACCAGCGCATCCTTGTATCTGACCGATGTCAAGTGAATCTTGACCTGTAAGCATGGCCATCTCTCTTCATGGCCATCTCTCTTCATGGCCATCTCTCTTCATGGCCATCTCTCTTCATGGCAAATGAACCCATAGCCCTGTCGAAGCTGCTGGGGACGTATTTCGATACGAAGTCCCCTTTTACTAGGACAGTATCACCGTTAGAGCTGACTACCTCCCTAGACATGCTGCAGTCGACGGACTGGAAGAAATCGAGGTAACAGGGCATCGATCAAGGTGATCGGGCTAAGCTGATATTAGAATATAGCTCGGGGAGGGCAAGATTGGTACAAGTCAGTACAAACTTATTAGTTTCCCCATATATCAGCACTTATTTCACTGTATCTTGCCATGCGGGAGGGTATCTGCAATCTCTTATGCGACCTAGTAACTAATAAAGTCTGGTTATTAGCCGGACGAGGTATCGGACCGTCGTACAGTACGAAAGCTGCCAGAAGCGGCATCCGTATACACGAAGTCTTCGACCAGGGGCTATTCGAGAGAAAACTGAGAAAGCTCGCGAGCGGGTACAAGCTCCGGTTCGGAGACCTGCTCAAATACGACGTCGAAGACGAGATCCGTCGCTTCCGCGAGTATCGACCTAAGTTAGCCGAGTATTGCGTGGATGCAGTTCACCTCATCCAGAATATCCAGAAGCAGAATGGCAAGATTCTTGTGGAAGGAGCCAATGCTCTGATGCTGGATATAGACTACGGCACATATCCTTGTACGCGTGCGCTTTCTAAACCTCACCCATTCCCCCTCTCCTTGTGCCTGAGATACTGATATTACCCCAGCCAGTCTTTCCTCGCTGGTGCCTGGCAATGCAATAAATGGCTGACATGACGCGCATACAGATGTAACTAGTAGCAACACAGGGCTAGGGTGAGATATTCTGAATACCATCTTATATCTCAAGGCTTATAGTCATTTAGGGGTGTCTTTACGGGACTGGCCATCCATCCTAAGAAGATCGAGTGAGTGTATCCAAAAATAATGATGTTTCATTTATTCTTTCATAAATCTCTGCCCTCCTCTCCCCGGTATGTTGTTTTGAATCCTCGCCCGCTGACTCTGAGAAACAGTCAGATAATCGGAGTTGTTAAAGCTTATGTATGTTCATCTAATACACTAAGTGATAATGTTAAAAACTGATCTCGTTATAGACGACGCGTGTGGGAGAAGGGATTTTCAAAACAGAAGATCAAGGCGAGATCGGTGCCAAGCTACAGACCATCGGTATGACTTAATTATTCCCGCTTGCGCGTTGTCGCCGCTATTGCCTTAGCCCTCTTTGAATATGTGGGCTGACTCCAGATCACAGGCAGAGAATGGGGTGTCAGCACAGGACGCAAGCGTCGGTGTGGATGGATCGACCTCGTCGTCCTGAAGTACTCGGCTGCTGTCAACCACTATACAAGCCTCAACCTCTCAAAACTCGAGTATGTCATTGCTCACGTCCCAAGACTCCAGACCGATATAATGGTATCTAATATTCCATCACAGTGTACTCGACACATTTCCCACCGTGAAGGCAAGTCGTTTGCCTCGGCTAGATAGCAGATGTATAACCATACTAACTTAACATTGGCTGTAGCTTGCGACTGCGTACAAAGACCCTGAGACAGGAGATGTTCTCGAAAACTTCCCTGCCGATCTCGGCATCCTCGAGAGGTGCGAAGTGGTCTATCATGAGATGAAGGGCTGGCAACAGCCAACCACACATACGAAAGCTTTCGTAAGTCTTCTTTCATCTTTTCCATGTTGGGTTGAGTTTTGCATGGAAATTTCCCGTGAGATGGGTGGTCTAACGTACTGTGCTCAGGAGGACTTGCCTAAAAACGCACAGGCTTATGTCAAACTCATCGAGGACTACTGCGGCGTCCCCATTGCCTGGATTGGCACTGGCCCCGGCAGGGAGGACATGATCACCCGCTCGGTCTGAGAAATGCTTAAGTGATCTAGAGTGTTGCCTGTGGGGTTTTAGGGACCTGGATACATGGAAAGAATTCCTATATCGGCTTGCTTTGAATCGATTAGAGTAGCTTTTCCCTAACCCTTATAGAAACCTTCACCGTCCCCAGTTCCCAGAGGCAGCCTCTTGATCCCGAGCATTTACAACGTGTGCGCGAGACCCCATGTTTTCTACGACCACGCCATAGAAGCAGCTATACGTAGTCGAAATGCTGGTTCGTGTTTGTTCTATACAAAGCCGTATGACGCAGTTCACTTGTGAGAGACAAGCCTAAGTAAGCACACATAGGTAGGAATTTTTACATGCCCTGTTTTCTGTACTTCTAGGCATATATATATATGTATATATATACGGTACTACGGCGCATAGAATCTCTAAGTGCGCCTGGTATGTAGCACTTACCACCCTGTGGCGGGTACTTTGCAATATGACAGGTACGTACCCTGACCGGGGCAAGGGCTATGCACACGCCCACATCGCCAAGGCTTTAGCTACCAAGTCAGAGACCTCTACTACCTACATCTTCCAATCCAGTACAGCATACGTACAGATTACCTACCTACAGTTCATGCTCTAGCCCATGAGCCATCAACATACTTCCATAGTCTTGGTGGTAGTTTGCGATTATCGATTTGTCGACCAGAACCAACCCCAAAACCAAAGCCTAATCCCAGCTTAATTTACCTACTCTACTGCTCTTCAAGGGCGGTACGGATGAACCTGCGCTCTCAAAGTCCCCTGCGGCGCGGCGGCGGGTTCCGCAAAATTAAGCGTCAACGCCATCCCCCAAGCTCACACCAGTGTCGTCCACCCTTCACAGGAGAATGATATTCGTTGTTAGCCCGCCAGATACTTCGCTTCAAGCATACGGTTCACTACTATACGGCTGAGATCACCCTTGACGATCTCCATCTGGCCGGCTGGCAACCGATTAGTACTAGATCCCTCGCTTGGGACCACCCAATTAGAGCCTGGTTTTCCTATAAGCCGTTACCATCACACACGGTCTATGATTAGTCCTGGAAGCCGCGCAAGGTGACACGATGGAGCAAGCCATGCGACGTCATTTTTTCCATCATGGTGAGGAGGTAGGTTTACATAGGCCCAAGCTCTCTCTTCCTAATTACCAGCGACATAGAACTCACAAACTTACTTGGCCAGGGCCTCGAGGCTGAGAAGGGAAGTTGCCATTGGTGCCAAATTCGCAGTTTTGCGACCCATTCAAAATACCCTATTACTATAGTCAATAACGAAGACGATAGTATAATTCAGCCTAATTTTCGCTTCCTGGACAGATCCATCCGCGCCAAGGATATTGAGCCAACTAGAAAGGAGTTCCTTACCGGCTGCGAATGCGAAGACGGTAGGGATTGTCAGTATAATGCTTGCACTTGCCTGCAAGATGTCGAGGATGATAGTTCGGACGATGACGAGGAAGAAGCTGAGAATGGCTATGGGCTTCACCACCGGAAAAAGGCCTATGCGTACCACTCCCACGGCGCGAGGGCCGGCCGCCTGCGGTCAAAGGTTCTAGCGTCCCGCAAGCCCATCTACGAGTGCCATGAGAGCTGTGCTTGCGGTCTCGACTGCCCGAACCGCGTGGTGGAGAGGGGGCGCAAGGTGCCTCTACAGATCTTCCGCACAGAAACCAGAGGCTGGGGCGTTCGGTGCACGGTTGATATAAAAAAGGGTCAGTTCATCGACAAGTACATGGGCGAGATTATTACAGCGAAAGAGGCCAACCGGCGGCGAGATCATTCGCACATAGCACAGCGAAAAGACGTCTACCTCTTTGCTCTGGACAAATTCTCCGATCCGGACTCTTTTGACGAGCGATTGCGGGGCCCACCGCTGGAAGTGGATGGCGAATTCGTGTCGGGCCCAACGCGTTTCATTAACCATTCGTGTGAACCCAACCTGCGAATATTTGCGCGCGTTGGGGATCACGCCGACAAACACATCCACGATCTCGCATTCTTTGCCATCCGGGACATCCCGCGAGGAGAAGAGCTGACCTTCGACTATGTTGACGGTGTACACGATTCAGACATGGACGCGCTGGATCCAGAGAAGCAAAAGGACATGACGCGGTGCCTATGTGGAAGTAAGAAATGCAGGGGGTACCTATGGTGATGGGACGCTATCCAAAATGCATAACTTGGCGCGAAACCGTCACTCCGGCTAGCACGCATTGCAGCGTTGTACCGGATGTCATAAAACACTATATTTGTCATCGTGCAAAACAATGTATGACTAGAAAATCGGAATGACGAATGGAGCCATCTCAGGTTCCTGTGATAAAGTTGATAGCCACTGTCATTAGCGAAGAAAACCTGGCGGTGTGCCAAACACGACTATTTCTGGGCTACTGCTCTGTTTGACAGAACCTTTAAAGACTAGGATGAATTAATAAGCCCATTGGGACAATGCTTATTTGATGCTGTTAAACTTGAATTATGCTGGATGTATTTGATTCCCTATGTATGGCCAACCCATCTACATAATTAACTGTACACTTTGGCTAAGCCTATTGTAAGGTTTCTGTCAGTATCTAATTACTCTATCTGGTAAGAGTTATATAGATATTATTACTGTACAATTGGTAATGTACCTCTGGCAAGTGGGGAAGGGTTCGTGCCACTGCCAACCGAACACCCGATGTGCAGCTGTAGAGCAATTGATGAACCAGGAATTGCATCCTTCAAAAGCAAGTTGGAGGTGCTTGGTGGTAATCTGCTGTACAAATTAGGTTAACGTTAACCAGGGCCGGGCCGCGCATGTACAGCATTAGGTATAATGGCACAGCATGCAACGTAAAAGGAGCTACTAATATCTGAAGAGCTATCTGCTACCATGTAAAACCGTTGCAGTGCCCATTTCTGACAATCTACCTAGCACTAACGGGGTTGGGTGTTTGTGTGCTTAGCTATCTGCTGTTGTAGATTCAGCCTCACTCGCCCCCATCTCTTAATTCCCTACTTGACCGGTTGCCACGTGAGAGAGACACGAGGGGCGCAGTTTACTATTTGTGCCGATTCGACTTGTTCAATTGGTCTAATTACTCCATCTGCGCGTCGCTGCCAGTTGACAGACACCACCGAGAAGATGCGCTGATGCCTGCTGGCCTTCCTTCGACCAGAGTATAAAAGCACATTGATCTTGCCTTGCCCGGCCAAAGCTGTCGAGCCATGGTATGTACGCATGGGGAGTCCGGAATAAACACATTGTCATTCCATTGACTTATTGCTCTATTGCCGGCTTATCTTCTGCTATTCACTTCGTGTCTTCTTAACCTCTATCGCATAGGGTTGCTGCTTCTCCCAGCCCTCAGGTCCGAACGGCCCTTACCTGGGCGGCACGTCGTCCTCCCCATCCGCGGGGGCTATCAACGCCCAGCCGAGACACTCTACCGTCGTCGAAGAACCTGATGCCCATGATTCGATGAATCACGGCCAACGAAGCCGACAGTCTCTATCACAACACATAGATAAGCCTCTACGCCACCACGAATGGACCTCGCGGGACCGTGTTTGGACCCGCACCGACCTTGACCTGCAACGCACCGAGTTCTTCGATACGAGGGTCACTGGACGACCTGAGATATGGCAAGTTCTTCGTTCCGCCTTGGAAATTTTGTGGGAGGCAGATATCAGGAAAGCAGCAGGTCTGGAGGTAGCACACGAAGATGGTACGGAAGGTCTCGCTACCGCCCAGGGCCTATTAAAAGCTGCTGAAGTCACATTGCCCACCGGTGATCTGTCCAATGGTGCCTACGACTCGTTGGGCAACTACTACGCCCTTCCCGAGTGGGTTGTCAGTGATCCGAGCAATGTGGTCGAAGACACTAGGAGACGGACAAAGGGCGCCGAGCATGACCACAAGGGCGAGGACGACCTCACGGGTGATGATACCCCTGACGATGAAGCCGACGAGATGGACGAGGATGAAGTCTTGCGACGGAGGGAAGAGAAGGGCAAAGGCGTGATGGATGTCAAGAAGCTTGTGAAAGTTCGTGCTCGGCTTAGCGATAACCATCCCGATGTGGTGATCAGCACAGCAGCTGATGAAACCGTGAGGAGTCTGGCAAGGAAGATCGCAGATGACTCCGGAGTAAGCCGCCTCTTCCTCTATTTTGTGTCCGAAACTAATTTAAGCTGTTCAGCTACCTCCCTCAAAGCGAGTCCGCGTAGCATACATGGGCAAGATCCTTCAGGAGAATGTGTCCCTACAGGATCAAGGTTGGCACAGGGACCACGTCGTGAATGCCCTCGTCTTTGACCGGTGACACCTTCAACTGGGACATGGTTCTTTCCCTCCTATAAGCCGCACTATGGTCAGCGAGAGGCCAGCTTAATTGCGCCCTCGCTGAACCACCGAAGGGCTCTAGTACGGACGAATTGCATTTCTAAGGCCTCAGCTACTGGTGAAGAACTTTGACCTGGGTGGAGAAGTACATAAAGTCAGATCCACGGGGTCCTCATACCGATGTCATGATCGAATTTACCAGCAACGGCCCTAGGTTTTACGCTTTACGTTTTTTACGCGTTACGCTTTCATGCTTCAATCCTTTACATACGAACTACAATCCCCGCCCCCGGGTCCTTAATCACATACTCTACCTACCTACCTACCGGGTAACTGGAAAAATAATATCACCCCTCCCTTTTTCTATTTTTTTTCTTTCTTTCTTTCTTTCTGCTCTTCAGCAGCAACGGTGTCGGGACAAATACCCCTTATGTTCTTCGGTTTGGATGGCGCATGCATTGACCGCGGGAGTTTTTTGGTTTCAGGCTAGGACACAGCGAGCAACAAATGGTAGGACATGGTATAACACAGAGCAACATAAGGAGAAGGGGAAGTAGGCAGAGTCCTCCGGTCGCAGCAAGTGGACGGATAAAACTACTGTACCTGTATCCCTGTGGTTATTGGCCTAACGACATATAGTACGGACAGATCAGATCAGCTCCATCGAGACAGCAGATCGGATAATAATGTTGATGCGGTATGTTGTTAAGATAGGCACTTACATATTGTAGTCAGTCGACTCTCGGGTTAATGATATTTAATCATTATTTTCGCTGTAGTTACGAATTGCACCATATTTATTGACAGACCGGAACAGGGGACTTGCTTAAAGGCTATGTATAAAGCCTCATGTGTCATATAATTCACTAGACCTACATACCACATAACTTGTGCCGTCCTGGCTACAGTATGTACTGCGTGCCTCCTGTAGTACCAGTATCCTTACCTATCTACCCAATGTTTACGTGGTAGCAGTTGTACGTGTACGTACAAATTATCTAGTAGGACTCACGTGCAGGGTTTCTGCTCTACACCACTCAGCAAATAGTACAAGTGGAGGATTAGCTTGCCTGAAATAGAGATAAAGTCATCAATCGATGCCCGGGTGCTTCAATTCGTGGTTCTAGAGAGGGGGGAAGAGACAAAAGGAAAGAAAATTTCCTTACTTGAATACGTTGAAGGAGGGAGAGCAAGGGAGAAACAGTTAACCTAGGTAGATAGATATACGTAGTTGTTTTTTTTCTTCCTTAGTGCTCCCGCGTTTTTATCATTCAATGAAGGAAGCCACCAGACCAGGCGTCGCAGATTTGCAAACCAAGGCAAACCGCCCAGGCACATCCTAACCTAACTAGTATGTATGTACTGTAAGTAGGTATATATCAAGTCTTTTCTAATTTATCAGTACTGCTATATTTGGAATGAACTAATCAGAATCTTTATTTTGCTCTTCAATTTTTGTCCTTTTACTTTATAGCTCTGCAACTAGTAAGGTCGGAATTAACTTAAGTCTGAGGTTGTACGGCCAATCCAAAGTGAAAACCCAGAGGATATCTTAGCATATGCTCATGCTGTGGCAATTGTAGCAGGCCCTGTTCGAAACGCCCAGTGTAGGTAGGTAGATGTATAAATCCAGCATAGGTAGACACATAGGTACTCTGTCAGACCTCGCTGACAAGCGAGAGGGCGAAGGGTTGTTGCGACATCTCAGCATGCAGTCGTCCAGGTTCGAGTACGCGTCGCTTTACGCACAGCTCGTTATCGAGTAGCTTTCTACGGAGAAAGCAGGTCCAGGCGATACGGAAGATGTCCCCATGACAGAAAGCTTCGAAGACTTCGCCGGTTCGCTCAAGAAAGATGCTCGCTAGGATTGGGAGCAGGTTGTTTTCGAGTCTGGAGACGTTAATGAGGCCGCGCTTCAGGCCTACCTTGCCCAGTTGTTCGGTATCCAGGGTCAAGAGAAGTCCGCCAGGGCCACGGGTCTCGATCGACTACGCGAGGTGGTGGCAAAATTCGAGGACACGATGGCCGCCCCGAATCAGTTCAACGAGACTACCTTGACCTGGGTTATCAACAGTCTCCTCGCGTCGGATCTGCTGACGGACGAGAGACGCGAGGTTTTGCGAAACTTCGTCGGCGACAAAATATTCCTGGCCGTGGTGGCCGGCGTTCTCAACAAGAAACTGGCTGCTCTCAGCACCTGGTCGTGGGGTGGGGGCGCCGCACCCGAGCAGCAACGGAAGATCATGGGCGTCTACGATGTCCGCGTGCACGAAGACGTACTCCAGGCCATATTTCTCGAATATATCGGCGTGAAGTGGTCAGTCATGTTGAAGGGCGCCTTTAGAGAGTACCAAATATCCGACGTAGCCAGGCATCGTCGGAACGGGCAATCCCTCCGCTCGACCTAGAGCGTCGCAAGCACTACCTCAACTCAAGATATACAACACGCAACTCATCCCTCCAGCACTCCAGGAACCATCTATACAGCCGGCACTACTTCATGGCCAGCTTCAGGGGCCACGATCAGCAACAGAGGACTTCGCTCGAAGGCGAGGAAGAGGCCGACTCCTCCAATGTCGCCCCGACCCCGGCGCAGCAGCAGCGACGACCCAGTGATTATCAGCTACAACTTAGGCTATTAGAGCAAAAGAACAAGAAGGCAGGAGCTATGGCACGAATGGCCAATTGGCGCCAACTGCTCGCCATATATCGCCATCTTCTGGGGCTCAACAGCTTAATCCTCCGGGCCATCACGCTCCCGGCTATCCTCGTCTTGATTATCGTAGTGCCAGCTTCCCGCACCAAGATGACGAAGGCAGCAAAGCGGCCAACGGCATCATCTACGACCGGGAACACCGACGTCCGATGGAAGACAAGCAACGCCTGATTCGACTTCTCTCGGCTGAGATCGTCATTAACACAAGATTGTACGGGGAGATTACGGCTTTTCATTCTGCATTTGAGAGCTGGAACTCGCTACTGCCTCACGAAGCTATCTTGACAGTCAGTAAGTATTTACTAGTGGTGGACCCATGTAGAGTGCTCGTCTTGAGCGCCCATTGCATACTACGCTGCATGAGATCTATACCCCTAAGCCCCAACCGGACCTGGATGAGTTTCTTACTGACATTTGGCCGCGACAGTGTCCTTCATCGGTGTTTCTGAGACGTGGATTCAGTTCTTCACCAAATTCATAAGAGCGCCGCTCAAATTCCTCGACGGCGACGCGGCGACGGCGCCGCACATCCGTCGTCGCGGAACCCCCTTCCCACGTGCTCAGCGAAGTATTCGGAGAATCTATTCTATTCTGCCTCGACATCGCCGTCAACCAGACTACGAACGGCTGCGTCTTGTACCGCAAGGGCGACGACTTCTGGTTCTGGTAGCGGGACCACGACATGGCCAAGAGAGCGTGGAAGGCCGTGTCCGAGTTTGTTAACGCGACGCGGACGTACACTAGCCCGGGGAAGTCTGGCACCGTGCGAATCTTGCGCGACCCTTCGGTCGAGTTGAGAATCGACGCCGTTTCCGGCGGGAGATATCCGCTGGGGCTTCCTCAAGCTGTCGACCGAGACGGGGCGGTTCGAGATCGACTAGGCCATGGTGGACAAGCACATCGAGGGTCTGCGGCGGCAGCTAGCCGACAAGGGCAAGAGCGTCATCTCCCTCATCCAGACGTGGAACACGTTTGAGGCCACTTTCACGTCCAACTTCGGCAAGCCGGCCAACTGCTTTGGCCGCGCCCACGTGGACCAGATCCTAGCGGCCCACCGGCACATCCAGCGCAAGATCTTCGCCTCCCCGTCGCCCATCCTCGCCGCGCGGTTCGGCGTGCGCGACATCCCTGACGCGTACCTCTTCTTCCCCGTCGAGCTGGGCGGGCTGGACCTGCGCAGCCCGTTCATCTCGGTCCTACCTGTGCGCGAGTCGGTTCCCTCAGCGACCGACAAGATACTCGAACGGTTCCTGGAGGCGGAGCGTGAGGACTACAAGCAGAAGAAGAGGGCCTATGAGAACGGGTCCTCCGTCCCAAATCCATATCCATATCCATATCCAAATATAAACCCAAACCCTAACCGGGGCGGCGGCGGCGCACCGAAGACGGCGATGGCGACGACTAGGACGAGAACCAGGAAGACTACGGGCGGTTACAACGCGGCGCGAGACCGCAAGGAGTTCATGAGCTTCGACGAATACGTTCGCTACCGAGAGGACCTCTACTACGACTTTCTCGACAACCTCGGCGTGGTCTACGGAAAGCTTCTCGACGTGCCGGTCGAGACGAGCGATTTCGGCATCGGTGAAGCGAGCGCCAGCATACACGCTGCGGTCGAGGCCCTCGCTAGCAGCGAGAACAAGAGCGTGGGGGTGCGTCTAGCAAAGGCATTACGGGCAAATGGTCATCCATGACTGCGTACTGGCGCTGGGTGGCCCAGCTGTACGGGCCCGAGGCTATCAACCGCTCGGCAGGCTTAACATCGTGGAGCCTGGCCTCTTGCCCCTGGGTATGGTGAGTATCTTCCGCGACAAGAGGGCCAAGTGGCAGGGTTAGGCGTGAGTCTTTTCCCCTCTTCTCTTTGATCTTTTTCGAACTACTAGGACCTATCCCCATGTTATTGGTGTTCGGTAGCGATTGGTTAGCGTCGGACGTATGCTGCCATGCAAGTTGCAATCCACTTGCCGTCTGGGATGCCTACCTGGATTCACTAGATTCTTGCTTAGATCAAGGGTTCACTGTCATAATTGACTTTGATATTGGATGTTAGCAATCATAGTTTATAGACTAGACTCACTACAAACCAGACTTAACAACGTTCTGTTTCTCTCAGCACCTAGTGCGAGTAGCGTCAGTAGGTATTACGGTGTGATCTTCTCGCGTGGCAGAGGGAGACATTCGGGAACTTCAACGCAAACAGTGCCTTCACTGTTCTCTTTTGGAAATGGAGGTTATGTGGGGCACTCAACCCCTTCTATTTGTATATGTAAACTTTCTACGTAGTGACCTCCAGGGCTGTTCTTTACCCTTTAATTATCTTTTACAATACAACTCTATCTACTGTTATACTTGATCTTCTGACATTCTCGATAATGAGAAAAATTGCCCCTCCACGCTCTTCGGTCGCTAGCGGGCTATAGTCACAGGCGTCTGTTAACTTCGGCTTAATGGGTTGCATTTTCGTCGTCTATATGAATTAGTAGTGGTATTACAAGTGTTCTTGGGGCATAACGGATTACCGACGTGACGGACTATACGCGTCGCGGGGTTCGCCATACTATGGATCGGTGAGAAAGACGGCATTTCGAGAATATGTGGCGTATTTCACGTACCTGGGCGGAACCAAATCAAGGGCCAGAGTGTTGATTAGGTCAAAATTGACTTGCTCACAGATGCTAAGGCACCTAATCTAGGTGCTGGGTATCTATCTAAGGTAACCATCCATTGAGGGGAAGACAGGGAGGAGGAATAAGAAAATATAGGGTATTTGCCCCAGGGAACGAGATAAAAGAAAATAAGGGGGAAAAGAAACCGATGTAAATGTGAGGATAAGGATAATGCGACAAAAGTAGAACTTGAGAGAAGCATAAGTTCTGAATGAACTGCAACCTTTGCCATTTCCTAACGCCTTCCTTTGGACCTTCGGTAGCGAGGCAGTAACACAGCTGTAGTGAGCTACAGTCTATCTACAGGTCCTCTTGTTTCGTTCCAAGTCTCGGGTGTCACGTGACCCACATCACTCCAAGTAGCTTCCTATAGACAATAGCCACTGTGGGCTTCCTCCATCACTTCAACACTAATACAACCACCCGACAATTCTGCTACAGCAGGAGTTTCGGTAGTGTGGTGGCTATCTTTGCTTGCTATCTGGTCTCGTTGGTCAAATCTGGATCTTTTCGTTCTTGGGCTGTAGGCCTTTCTTTTGATACGCTATCGAGCTTAGCTCTGGACGCAAAAGCAGATGGAGTTCTTGTACTAGAGGATTCTCCTCAGACGGAGCGCCAAGCTCAGCCAACAAGCTTTCAAGCCTTCCTCTTAGTGCGACAGGATCAACAGATTCCTCACAGGCTCGATCAAGTCCGGCTTGGAGTGTTGTGTTCGCCACGCTCTTCTGTCCGCGAAGAATCTGAATCGCTAACAGCCAGAGAAGAGATTTTTGCGTTTCCCAGTGCTGAATTCCAAGCATGCACTCGTGTAACTCATAAATCTTTAGGCTTTCTACCTCAGCGCGGGTGCGAGCCCATGTTTCGTCGTTGTCTTGTTTCTGTACGCTATCGGCGGGCTTCACAATCATCTCCGCCTCGCTGTGGAGCTTGGTAGTCTTGCTTGCATCCAACAAGTCGTTGGGTGTACCGCATTTGCGTAGCCAATATTCGGTGCAGAGGAGTTCACGCTGCGCGGAAACTGTATCCACATGATGTTCTCCACCTGGGGGGTCGCGGCGCTTCCTGTATACATCCTTTAAATGCTTGACAGCTTTTCGGAGGTTCTCAGTCCTGCGATCGTCGTACGTCTTGCGATAAGCAAGGGCCAAGTCATACTTTGCGTCTAGTGCACAGACCGAGTCTTTGCCAAGACAGACCTTAGTTCGGTAATATATGTACCGAAAGACTCGCTGAGCACGTGTTGCCGTATCCGTGCCCGTGGCCTTCTCTGATGTTAGGGCCATTGTCCGCAAGGCCTGAAGTAGCGAAGGGGGGACCCCGTCCTTTATTTCATGCTCCGAGGGAAACTCCTTGGCGTTCCTTAGTCCATGGCTATGTTGATCATCCTCTACTAGTCTTATGTCGGCCGCAAGATAGTGGCCCGTGTTTAGCCCCTCCCAAACAGCCGCCATTGCAAGTTCGGCTGCTTCCGGGTTTTTACCCAGTTGGTACTTTGCGAGGGCCAGAGCAGACCTGAGGCGGAGCATGTCTCGACCGTATTTCCCCCGCCCCATCGCGATTACGATCGCGTTCTCTAAAATAGATTCTGCCAAGTCCGCATGGCCGGTAGCCAAGTGAACTTCGGCTAACAAACACTTTAATCGAAGTGTCTGCGGATGAGCCACATCCAAAGACTTTTCCGAATCTCTAGCGATGTGTCCTGCAACACCGGTAGCCTCGACCAGTCGTGACTGCATTACGAAGATGCGCACGCGAGTGCCTAGGAGCTCCAGAGTTACAGGATGCAGAGACCCAAGTTCCTCCCTAGCATGGTCTATTGCCCTGTCACAAATCTCGTTGGCCTCCGTGAGTTTAGAGTTGAGTGCGAGACACATCGCATATTGACTTGCACATTCCAATGTATTCACGTGTTCCGGTCCCATATACTCCAACATGACTCTCCACGCTTCCTCAGAACGAAGCCAGGCGACTTTGAAATTCCCCCCAATGTAGTATATTTTGGATTCAGTCAGCGAAAGACGAGCCTGTAAGATCTTGTCACGCAACTCCAAACCAGTTGGAACCCCGCCATGTTTGGCATATTCGGCCCAGTCAAGTTTGGGTTCTTCCCCGTCATCAAGATCCTGGGCCGACATCATCTCATAATAGCCAGCGGGGATGGGCGTTTTGGTCTCATCTGACGGTAACGATGATGGCTTTTCTTCTTCATAGCGCTTCCGTGCGCTAGTTATCAGCGACAGAGCTTCTCGATAGTGTCCGCAACAAGCTTGTGCATCCGCCATGTCCACCAGAATCGAAATAGCATAGCTGTCCATGTCCGGAACTTTAAGAAGACGTTCGAGTTCGTATATGGCCACCGTATATTGCCCTTGATATAATTGCGCAGTCGCAATCCATCTTTTCAGAAAGCTTCGCTCCTGGTCGCTAAAACCACGAGTCATGGATATCCACATTGTCTCGAAGCTCTTGAGGACTTCTTCATAAGCGCCCCTCTGGAGTTTAACAGCGGCACTGTAGACGTCAATTGCGATCCTGTAACGTTGCATTTGGTCGGCCAGTTGTTCCAGAAGAGGATCGCTCCATTTGGCATCGGGAATAAGTCTTGGTTGTCCTCTGGCGAAGTATGCCTTTACAATATTTATTCCCCCGAGCATACGGTTGAAATTTTCTTTTTGATTGTTTCCTAAATGCAACCCACGATGGCTGGGCGGCCGGTTCAAGATATCACTGCCCATTTCCACGGCATTATCATTCGAGATGTGGCCCGAAGTTGTTTCCCGTTCAAGCTTTTCGCTTGAACCAGCGGTGTTTTCGTTGTGTTCTGGGAACAACTTTGGAGAATTCACTGCTTTGTTCATTTCATCGAAGATTGGATCCATTGTACCATCTAGGCTAGATTCAGTATCTGAAAACATGGAGGACTCTTCGCTATCCTTGGAACTCTCAGCGACAGGACTGTCAAGGGTACTATTTGCTCTCTCATCATCTTGGGCGGAAACTAAATTGTAGTGGGACGACATTGTCACTCTGTGGTTCTTATCGAAAGGCCTGTCAATGATCCCAATTGATTTATTATCATGTTGCTCAGGAACTGGGCCCTCGGGAGCTTCGACGGGTGCTTTATGGTTCTCATTATCTTGCATTTCAGGCGAGGCAAACCAGTCCTCAACGCCTGTGGCCCGGCCCTTGGTGAGGGTTGTCTGCGAATTGGTCCACTCATTGATAATGCTACCAAGGTTCTCCGTCCTCGGACTCGGAAGCAAAAGTTTCAGCTTCCTATAGACAGCGCGCATTCGCGAATGATAAATCGTGCCATTTGTTATCTGCATCTTTGTTAGAAACCTCATCAAGTGGTAACCGGTTTACCCAATATTTTTTTCTTTCCACGGGAAGTCATACCTTATGGCCATGAATTAATGTGTATACAGGAAATTGTTTCCACTCTGAATCACTAAAACGCGTGTCAATTTCAGAAAGCTGTTTGGCTAAATAGTCGAGGTGAGTAGGTGAAAGCTCCTGCTGCGAATATAAACGCATACGCAGATCCGTCAGATATTCCCGATAACTAGAATGATCCAAGCCTGCAGTCTCTAGTGTATTCTGCAGGGGGTACGATTCATCGCAAACAAAAATCGGTTGTAGGGTGCCAGGCGTCCATGAGGTGTAAGCATTGTCACGGGCACCACATAGTGCATGCTTCACAACGCTCGATCCAAGGCCGATTGCTATAAGTATGAGAGTGTGATCGTTCTTGTGTATCGGAAAAGGAGGCACGGCCAACCGCCGCGGCGTGTAGATGGGCGCATTGCCATCAGATGTGCTCGAGGACAGGTAATGCTCTGTTGCCTTCGCGAATCTCACCGAAACGTCCTCGATTGATACTGCACCGGCGATGACGTCGCCGCCCTTGAACCCAAAGTTGTGTATTGCCCGCCGCCGGGGAAGATCCTTGAAGCAAGACTTCAAGTCGCCCTCATACACAGGGCTCTCCTCCTTGGGCCAGGCACAGGATTCGAAGGGGTGTACGAGGATAACCCTGCTCTGTTGTTAGTCGTAGCTGGAGAGGATTCTGGATAGAATAACGTACTGAGTCTTTGGCGGCTTAGAGGTAGTTTGATAAGGCATCTAAAATCGAGGCAGGCCTAAGAATCCACACGGGAGTAACAGAGCTGGACAACCAGGGACGATGCCTTTTTTTTGCTGCGGTAGCGGCGGCGTGAAAGGAGCCTATTGCATGCTCTGCGATCTATGCTGTCTCGTGTGGGGCTGGTGTTGTTGGGGAAGTTGGCTAGAAGTGTATTAAGACTTGAAATTAAGAACGTGAAATACGGTCATTTAGGAATTTAAGGGCTAGATCCCGATTGGTGTGCGCATAGCAATGACCTGCATATTGAGCGACAAGGAATATTACAGCTATGGCAAGGCAGAATCATCAACGTAATACAGGATGAATGGAAGCCGCCGGTTATGCAGAAGTACCATGTACCGACTACACAATGCTTGGCAAGGTCACATTCTCCCCGATTGTACTTCTACCAAAGAGAGAGTACCATCTTTGTACCTACCTACCTACCTACTCTGCAGACTGTATGTAAAGACTCCTGCCTCCTGCATAGCATCGTCAGCCCCAAAGCCAGTTCATCCTGCTAGGCTACCTACTGCCTGCCTGGCACACATTTCATAGTGCCACTCTCCTTAACCAGGTTAGGACTATAAGGCACGCGATATCAGTTGTTCTGTTCGTAGATATTATCGGTAAAGGAAAAAACGAATCAAACTAACTGCCCGGAACAACCAGCGGTTAGACGTTAGGGACCCCAATTGTGGCAAGGTAACAGGTAAGTGCCTTCTTCGGCGGCCTGTCGGCTCTGGTGCATGCGGCGAAATACAACGACAAGCTAAGCGCTATAGACGCGCCTGACTCGTAATTCTGCAACCATGTCCTGCCCCCTTCCGGACTGACCGGATTGACAAGATCGAGGGCGGCTATGAAGGGCTGAGGGCTGAGGGCTGAGGACATGGATGCTTTCCATCATGATGCTCCAAAGAGGCCGGTTTGAACACTCTGGGGTTTGCCGCCTATCTCTTGATTCCGGGTATATTAATACAGTTCATTCACAACGCTCTGCAACCATGGAAAGGCTATGAAACACCACAACGTGTCTTTCGGGTTGGCTTTTCAACCCTATCATACCCATCCCTCAAACACGATGCAGCACATCAGAGAACACTTTGCCATCCCGGACATTTCTGTGCCCGACCTGATTAGAGGTAAACACCGCGACTTCCCAACAACCTTTGAAGCGTTCCATGCCTATCCAACATGTCAGGGGTGGCGTCTTCTGGATGACTTCACGATCGGTACTGCAACACCTTTAAGGAAGCAAGAGCCCCTTGAGAACTTCCTCCAGCCATGGCTATTCTTCGGCTTGATCTTCACTGTTGTCCAAGCATATAAAAGGCCCATCCTCAGCTACGACGACCTGGTGCTGCATGATGGGTTCATCACGACGGAGAAGCTTGCGGCGGCTCTTGAGAAGTGGCAGCGATATGAGAGCCAGAATCTTGACGGCATCGAGTTCAGGATGATTCGTGTCGAGCAAGCACTCCGCATTGCGCGGCGAGTTATGCGAAAGAACTGCAGCTATCCCAGAGAGGCAGGATACGTACAGCCTAAACCTAACATGACAAGCTATGTCCGGCCGGCTATTTCGCTGAGTATAATGGTTTTGGGAGAGACTCTTTCAGCAGTTAAGGCTCAGATACTCAGAGCAACCAATTCAGAGGTTGGAGGATGGCATCACGATGATGGAGAGGGTTGGGGGGAACCACCATATATTTTGATGAAAATGCATAAACAAGGGTGGTGTCCCAGAATCAACTGTTTGTGGCGAAGTCAACTACGATCACACGCCACCTTGTTGTTGGCATCGTACGAGGCCTACGCTGGATATCAAGGTTTCGAAGATGTTAGGAGATATCAGGGCACAGAGCATAAGATGAACAACTGCGATGAGAACGGCTGTCGCGTCAGCGCTGAAGACTCACAAGGGAGCTACCGTTGTGCACACGCGCCTGGCTGTAACAAGAGGTGTGGTGACATGTACGGCCCGAAAATGGATAAGGTCCACAGTATATTAAGCCGTGGGAGAGCGGGAATTCCGTTGCTGAAGTTTGTGAATGATTCAGACGATAGCTATGAGCTTGAGGTCATTGAAGGGGAAGAGGCGACAGGCGACAGCAACAACAACGAAGAATTAATCGGCCCCATGCGGTTTAATTATGCAGCGATCTCGCACGTGTGGTCAGATGGGTTTGGGAACAAAACCGAAAACAAGCTTTACCCATGCCAGCTCCGGTTCATTAAGCAACATCTTGGCCGCCTCGGACCCGGACGAGGCCCATTCTGGATGGACACATTAGTGGTTCCAGTCGACTCATCAGAAAGCGCAAAAAAGCTGAGGAAAATTGCAATCGGCCAGATAGCCGAAGTTTTCATAAAATCAACCTACTCGCTGGTTCTGGACCTCGGTCTCATGCATGGGGACCCAGGAATCAATGGGAAACCTACTAAAGCCGCTATGAAGATCATAGCCAGCACTTGGATGAGCCGCCTATGGACATTGCAGGAGGCATTTCTAAGCAGGGATATCTACTTTGTGTTCAGGGACGATGGCCCCCCGGAAAACAATCTGATACGATTCAGCGACCTCTCTGATCGGCTGAACCGGCCTCTCCAAGAACGTGGCACGGAGGCGCCCTCGCTACTCAGAACCGCGTTACTAAAGCAAGTTGACGAGAGAATGCGGCACTGTATCATAGACCATGAGCGAAGGAAACGCAAAAAGTACGTCACCGGCGAGTGGACGGGTCTTCCGCAGAAAAGCGGCGCGATGATGCTTGCTCATGTATGGAAGGCCGCAAAGTGGCGTGTAAGTTTCACTCCCTCGATACCTTGGGCTTCTGTTCAACGAGGCGCACTACAGCTTGCGGTCTAACCTATGGTCATAGACAACAACCAATCCTCTACACGAGGTGCTCGCTCTCGTGACCCTCTTCAACCTTGAGTACCAAAGAAGCGATAGTATAACAAATGCCGGCCTTCTACACAGGCCCAGACTAAGGGGTGGTCAAACAGCTCCCAAATCCCACGCCAAGGCGGACGAATTAATGGTAGAGCTTTGGAAGATATTCGACAGAAGTTTCCCGAATTCGATCCATCCTGGGTTTATTTTTTTATCAAACGATCGAGTACACGTGCGCGGTTTCGGCTGGGCTCCAAGAACTTGGATGTCCACCGAACCTATCCACCCTCCCGATCCAATCCGCACCATAAGTGCCACCGCAACCCTCGACCTGGACAGGTTCCACGGTCTGAAGGTCGAATATCCAGGGTTTCTGCTGACCGCAAACAAAAACCTGATTCTACACGGTCAAGATAGTAGCCGCAGCTTTTCATTTTTTGCCAACCATAATATGGATGGGTATTGCGTCGAACCTACAAACGACCGGCCTGATCATCTTTTTCTGTCAATGATAGCAAAGTCTAAGAAGCCTCTAGCGATTATTCTTTCCCGCCCAAAACCGGTCGATATGCCCGCCGAGATAGCATTGCTTGTGGAGGTCTGGAGCATTCAGTTCGGGCTACCCGGCAGGCCAAGGGACTGCCATCCAACCGAAGAAGACGTCGAAAATGGCGAGGCCGAAAGAATTTTCCTTTGCCAGATCGTGAAGCGCGTCAAGATTTCGCGCCTAGTAGGGCAACGATTAGAGCAAGTCCGTCATGAAGTCATGACAGATACGAGCAAAGATAATGATATCTGCGTGGCGCAAGAGCTTGAGAACAACCAAATCTGGTATGTAGATGGATTCATAGAGGAAGCGGAGAGGCATAGGGTGGAGCTTCACACAAATCCGCTCGACAAATTATTGCCCAACGAAGACGTAGGGCACGTGGGCAACATTAGACGGCTGGAGCCTAAGATGCCGCCACCCATAGCCAGAGCTAGCAACACCGCATCCCCGCCCGAAGGAGAGGGACTCAGACGGGTTCAGTCACTACCATCGAGACTGCCTCTTCCTGATAGCAGAGTACCACCGCTGCCACCACCAGCAACTACAACTAGCAACAACGCATCTCGACCCCATGAAAACACATCGATGGCCAATCATGGACCCGGACTATCCAAGCCACTACAGTCGATGACATCTCCAGCTAGCAGTACGATAATAACGCCGAGTAGTAGGAAAGAAACTGTGATCGAATTAACATCAGTCCCAGGAACAGGCTAATTAATATGGGAAGACCTCACCCCCCAAATCATCCTTCATCTCACGGCGGAGGGCTCTGAGGGCCCTATTTACCCGTGGGCGTAATAGACGACGCTTAGCTGCTTTAAAGCAGAAGTTTAGATAGAGAAGGAAATCTGTACTATAGATACCTGGATAGAAAGCCAGCCCAGTGTGCAATAGCGAGTGTAATAACTTAGTATATCTTGAAAAGTAATTAGACAGAGCATAAAATTACATGCTAAGAAGACATTGTGAAAACAGTGGAGTCATCTATTCATCTAGTCTAGTTACCTACCCAGCTAAAGGTCCCGTTCTCCAATCTTCTCGCTGATTCAGTCCTTAGTTACAAGTAAGGGCAGCGTGCGGGAGGTTTGTACATCTGTAGGTGCTATTATACTGCTCCATACTTTAGTCAGCCTTGTCATTCCCTCACCCCCACAACCACGAGCACATGAAAAAGGTGTTGTTTGCATGGTGTGAACGGCACCTGTTAAGTTGCAAATCAGGAATAACAAGACCAAAAAGTTGCTGTATTAATCCTTAGCAGTCGGGCAATGCTGGCATAAAGGCGGACCTAGTTACAGCAGGTACGGGCTCGGGTCAGGTCAATGGCTTAATGGCTCAATGGTATGGGATGCGAATAGCCTCATTAAGCCCATTGAGCTCACTCATCATTGACCTGTAGTTACCTGACCTGTCCTCCTGTAATAATGAAATCCCATAATGGTCTGTATTGTAGAATTTCTTCTCTTTTACTCCCTCGTCCGTGTTTTTTGGAAATAGATCAGTCAATATTTCCTTCAAGTGACCCCTTTGCAACTGTCAATAATGTGTTGGAAATAGAGGTTACGTGGGGCACTCCACCCCTTCTATTTGTATAGGGTATATATGAATACTTCTTACATAGTGACCTTTAGGGCTATTATTTATCTTTATCCTTAAAAATGCAACTCTATTCACTGCTATACTTAACCTTTTAACATAAGGTAGTACTTGACCAGGGTGTGGTCTGCTTGCTTAAGTGGTCTAGATGCTTATGGGATGCATTAGTTTAAATTTAATAAATGCTATATAAAAATAGCTTTAAAAACTTATAAATTATTTTATTTTTATTAATTTAGTTTTTTATAATTCTTTTATAACTTTTTATTATAAAAAATATGCTTTTATATAGTATAACTAGTTAGTTTACTTTATTTATTTATTAATTAACAACACTCTCTGCACAACCTTCTTTGTCTTAAGAGCTTTAATAACTCCTTGATTTGGCCAGTCAGCTAAACCATCGGCACCCCTCTTGCAATATCGGCAATTTAGGTGTCCGGGCCTTTTGCGCTCGTCTATGTGGAGATCACTAGCTTTTCAGAGATTGGCGTGTCTCCGGCCCCGGGCTTGAAACTCAATGGGATCCCGCGACCACTTGCCGTATCCGCCATGCGTGCTCTGTCGTAAGCTTCGTAGTCCCCGTTCCACCATGAGGCCTCGTCCGGACGCAGCTCTCCGGGGAAATACTCGTTCCGCAGCGCACGGCCACAGCCGTACTTGTACTCGAAGTCCATTAGGGCGTCCATGACCTTCCTCCCGGTGATGGTGTCAATGAGCTTGAGGGGGAGGTCGCGGTGCTTGGGATCCCTCTCCCTGGATGCCACGTACGCGTTTTGGAACATGCCAACAACGCCCACAAATATGAGGAACCAAGTGTCTGTGGTGAGGGCGGCGGAGGTGATGAGTAGGAAAAGCCAGAGGAACGACTGCACGACGCAGACACATATTGTGAGCCAGTATCCTAGCGGGAAGCCCCAAAGAATTCGTGCAAGCCTGGGCGGGTTTGGATCCGGTTCCTTGTTGCTACCCCTTTTCAACTTTCTCCACGGCCTCTGATTTCGAGGCGATTCCTCCGTGCAGAAATCCATCAAGTTCATAGCATGCCCGTTACCTTTAATCACCATGACTTCTCTAGACCCATTGCCTGTAGTTAATGCAATAATGGCGGAGTAGTTGTGCCTATAAGGTTGCTTCTCTACCATCCATTGAGGGAGGCATCCCGCAAGTAAGGCTAAGATAGTGCCGACGCCCGTAATAAACAACACCCCCCACTGTCCATGTAGGATTATGGGGAAGGAAGCAATCACTAACTGGAAAAGGGTGGTCGCCAAACCCAGCATGTGAAGGTTGGTATATGAGAAAAAGCGCCTGAGGCTTAAAGGGTCAGTCACCGTTGTCCAAGCGAGACTTACAAAGGTCATCAGGGGAAGTTGCAGAGAAGTGACTTACACTTGATTGTGTGGATTTTGAGCTTCCCACACGGTAATTCGAAGGCTATGTTTACTCTCTGGATATCTACGCGACGTATATGCCTCGTTATCGCGAAGGATACGCCCTATGAGCCAGTTCTTGCTGTCACGGGAATACCATTTGTCGAACACCTTGACCGGATAATCTGGGGGCGGAAGAAGTCTTCCGTCGCCTATTATGTTGATGAGAATCATAAAGGCGTAGCCAACCCAGCCGAAAGAGAAGCATACAGGCGTATACCAGCAACCTGTCGTCTGTGCGAGGGCTTTCTGGACCACGTCCCCCCCAATGATCATCAGCACCGAGCTGACATCGGAGGGGGTTGAGAATTGCGCGGCAAGCTCTGTGATGGTGATACTAGGCATTGTCTAGACCTTCTCAGTCGATACTTCTTGACTACGAACTTACAAAACAAAGATGTGAAGAAGGCTCCCCACATATCATGGTTTATGACGGTCTGACGAGGACGGAGATTGACTGATGCAATGATAGCAACGCAACCTGACGCTCAAGCAGAGCCCCCAAAGCCGCCGCCCGAGTATCTATCACAAGGCGTATTTTCTTCACATCTATGGGCATCCATCGCTTATCAATACCTCCCGTGCGAATAAGCATTCTGGCAGCAGCTAGAGTCCTGCACTTTCTGCAGAGTTACCGTTGCTTTCTTCAGTGGCTGAAAATGTAGTGCAACGCCCGAAGGCAGCACAACGCTCGAGAATGTTAGTTTCACATTCACACCACTCTCGTCTCATTCTCACGACCATGGAGTACTGGCGGCACAGCCACCAAATGATGTGCCCGAACTGACTGATTATTGGTGGGCTGACGGTGCTCAGCCTACCGCAATATGCATGACATCGAAGGGCATTGACACTAAGTACACCCCATCTGGTATCTATTTATCAGCGCTCAAGTGGCACATGCAGACCAGGCACTTGAATCAAGTTCTCATTAGGTATTGGACCCAAAGGTGGTAGTTGCCTTACATTTAAGATGCCAACTTGCGTGGTAGCGAAGAAGCAAATATGTGTGCCTAACCTAGCCCAATAGACCTATCATTCGGGCTCCAGTCAAAGACAATAGCCATTCGTTGCTGGTAATCTACTGATGCTCTGCCTAGTGAAGCCCTCTAATCTGGCGAGTTGAGATACGTACTCATCAATACGCCATAGATACTCTAGTTGATACGCCCACAGGTAGTAGACTGCATGATGGAGGACAAGAATGCATCTACAAGAAGGGGTTTGATCAAGAAACGTTGTCAGGAAGTGCGTACAGTACTATGTACTTACTAGTGGGCTTCTGCCAAGGGGACCTGGTCCCAAAACTCCATTACTTCTACAACCTAATTACACCTACCTATTCAACAGTCCAAGTCTTAATAAACGTACCCTAGTCAAGCATCGAGCGCCATCAGTGGGTCTGTGGCTAGCGAAAGACAAGGGCATTTGGATCGCAAGTACTCGGTGAGAGGTAGGTAGCTGAACCGTGAACGGCGGAGGTCTCCAAACTAGGTCTCCAAACTAGCTCCTTCGCAAAGTAGAGATATGGCGCGTGTGCAGCCCCAACCCCGCAATTACCTGCCTACTACGTACATACCCACCATAGGGTAAGTGGTTCTTCCCCTTCGTACGATATTAAAGAGAACATAGAATATATTGTTATGCCATTACGTTTAGTTTTGATTGTTTTATTGTACGTACGTACTTTAAAGCCAAGCCAACAGTCCAACTCAATTATTTGCATAAGAGATCAAGACCTTTAAAACAGATCACAGCCTTACTCTATAGATACATACATTTAAAACCCTTAAAAAACTAACTCACTCTTCAATTTGGGGGCCGGTAGTGGATAGGGGTAGACTCACTAGATAATAAGGGGTTACCTATTAAGTTTACTCTCGATTCCTAAACAGCGCTGCCTTTGCTTACCTCGCGTGGTTGGCTCAGCTGACTGTGATAGAGTAGAATAGGACTAGGCACTTGTAAATTGGCACTTGGGTCTTTTCTTCACCCTCTTCCCCCATCTCCCAACATCCCCATACACCATCACGACCGTCGGGCGGTTTTAAAGGTCACATTCAGGAGATCACGAGAATGAAACAGGGCTCAAGGCTGCCTGGAGATTGCACGGCCCTTACCCGACAGACAACATATAAGGGGTGTAATTATGGGCTTGATTGTGCTTAGCAAGCTTACGAGAGACTTTGCTTACTACCCTGCTTAACTTACTATCCACCAAATAAGTTGGATGTATGTAGGCTAGGTTAGGTAGTTGGGAGGTGAACCCCTCTGCAAAGAAGAGATATTTACTATTAGTTAGGAAAAAGCCGAAGGGCCTGGCAAACGCCACAAATACAGTATTTTTGGTCGTTCAAGTGGGTATGTAGGTATGATAGTCAATAAATAAGAAAAAAAATAAGCCAACAAATAAACAAGGAGGCGTGTCTCTATGCTACTGTGTAGGTGATATGTATGATACACAATGGGAAGTCTGCATTATATAAGTTCCTTAGAAATGTATTTAAAGCCGCGCTAACATCGGCGGTGGCAAATTTCACATGAATTGACCAACCATAGCAACATCGCATGTACATTAAAACACCCCTGACCCACACCTATCGAAAGTGGGACCGCTCCGGAAGAGATCACCTGCATTTCTTTACCTGACTTGCGATCACCTGCATTATCAATGCATCCATTAAGCCACAGACTTCTAACATAAAGAAAGTGTCGGGTGTGTCTGTAATGTACCTTGGTACTTACCTGACCTAGCGCCGTGGATACGTCCAAAGTCTGAGGAACAAGATACACATGTACCCCATGTACCCAGCAGGTACTGACTTGACATGAGGCTCTCGCTGCTAGATAGCCGCGGCAGGCTGCACGGGGCCAATATAGGTTTGCATTACATACCTTGGGTAGCTAAAATAGAAGCTTATAGCGGGAGTTAAAATTATAAACACTATCTTGGTGTATAAACTTTGCCGCCAACTAGCTACCTAGCGAATAAGATTGAGTATCTATTTTAAAACAGGCAGGCTAGTGGGGCTATATCACCGGAAAAGAGAAACCCTAAATAAAGTATGAAGTTTCTAGATAGATAAACCGACCCTATTTAGAAACATAAGAGATTGTCGAGTGTCGGGCCTAACTGAAGCTTCAAACTATTACCTCCTACATAGTAGTGTCATGGTTGTAGAAGCGCCAGCCTTATCCCCGCCCCTGCTTGATGGGAGGGATACTTGATACGGCAGAAAAGCACAACTAATAATCATTAGGCAGAAAGTCAATTCAAGTATAACAGTAACAGTAGGTAGTCGCGGCATTCTTAATAATGAAATATGTTAAAGAACAGCCTCTGTGGGTTACTAAGTAACAGGGACCCAACATAATTATATATGGACAGAAGCAAGGGGTGAGTTCCACATATAGCCCCATTCTTTTCCCAACAACAATAACAACAAGTACCTAATCATGGGGTTGGACTCGGTAATTCAACTGGGGCGGTGTGATGAGCACTAGTAGAGGTGGTCCAACCAGGAGCACGTGCCAGTCCCGGCGCTGTGGACATATTAAACACAGGCCCGGCGTCGGGAGCGGGAGCGGGAGTGGGAACGACCTCCCGGTACTGCGGCGGCGGCGACTGGTTGTAGCGCATCAATTGAATGTTGTCTTGTCCGGGGTTGTTGCGATATCCGTTTGTATTATTATTATCATTAGCAGGCGCGTAACAGTGATGACTGTCATCTTCATCGTCGTTGTCATTGTCTTCAGATTTTCGGTCTCGCCGTCGCTGTCGCTTTTTGTGTCTTATTCGGCGCAGCTTCAGACAATACCATAGCAGTAGCAGAAGCAGGAACAATAGTAACAACCCGCCAACGACGCCGCCGGCGACTAGAGATGATGATAAAGGTATTAATATAATTATGCACCTGGCTATAGTCTGAGGAATATCTATACGGGTCCCTTGGAGTGGGCAGATCATGTTTAAAATGGGAAGGAACTTGAAGCTCGAAGTTGAGAGGCTGAGGGGATACAATGGCTCCGAAGGCTACCTGGGTACGTGAGGAGATAAGAGAGAACAAAAAAGGGGTCACTCACTGGCTCCTTTCATATCCCCTTTTTTACCGTCATGACCATCGTCATTGTCGTCATTGTCATTGTCATCGTCGTCGTCATCGTCATCATCATCATCATTATCATCGTTGTCGTCGTCGTCGTCGTCGTCCCTTTCATGAACCCTTTCCCGTCTTACAATTGTCTTCAACTTGCTCACACAGTCTTCCCCGAGACATATTATCCCACTCGACTGTACAATGAGGCTGCTGCGGTCTGAGAACGATGCCAGCCCTGGTGATGATGTTTGTGTTTGGACGTGAGAAGATCCCACACTGACACCTGGTACTATGCTCGCAGTTGCATCCGCAAACATGCCAGCTGCCGTCAACGCCGCCGCGAGATTGTAGAGATGCATCGCTCACGCGATGTTATTATCCTCAGGTAAAAACTAGATGATATCGTGGGACAACACAGTTGTTGCGGAATAGCCGTTGATCGCGAAACTGCACAATTTGAGTATAGATATATAGGCTCAGTTGATAATAGTCACAGTGCCTTCAGTTGCCTGGCCATATATTAATACAAATCCGTCCTCACACAGCAAAAGAGCATCGAACAACTAGACTGGAAAATAAGACCGACTCGGAAGCTACGGGACGAATGTTATGTATGTATGTATAAAATCCATTTAAACTACCAAATAAACATTTTGATCAAAGCGGGATTAATTGCAGTCTCAATTCCTATCGACCTAGAGTTATACCCACAATGCAGGTATGCATCATCCATGCATGGCATGAAACGAAACGCGTCAAGAAAGCTTCCGTTCGTCCTTTTTGAACAACAGCGAATCGTACAACAATGATCGACGGGACCCATTTCGACGATTGCACTGCCCTGACTAGAGCTGCATGGTGATGGGTCAACGTCAACATTCTGCGTTGTCAATTACATACCTAGATAGAGAAGGGTTCCGGTAAGCAGACAACCAAGCAAGTAAGCATGTCCAGTCTTACGAATTCAAGGGTAAAGCGACCCCTAACGCTCGCTTGTCTATTGGCTCCTCCGTATGTCCCCATCAGGAATTCAAAGAGAGTTGCTAAGTTCTATCGTGAGCTTCTTCTGTGGCCAAGCGGGGGTTTGGTGCCCTTTCTAGCTTTAGGCACGTGGCTGAGCACCTTGGTTGTCCGAATCGTCACCAGGTTACTTCGAGTCTACGGCTGCTACCTAGGTATGATCAATCCACAAGCGGAGAGGAAAATGGAGAAGTAAGGTAAACGTATGTGTAGAAAGGGAAAAGAACAAAATAAACAGTGAAATATCAAGAAGAGTCGGATAACACGGTATCCCGTACCGGTAGACAGACGCAATTAATAGGTAATCTTTTTCATTTCATTTCAACAGCAGTAGGTTATGCTGTCTATATCTCTTCGTCAGCCAAAATAATCGTCAATAATGATCTCGAGAGCAACGCAGGCCGTTGGGATCGTCAGAACGCTTGATATGCATTGCCCACAGGTATCTCCCAATTCCCCATCTCATCTCCCAAGCCGTAAGTAACGTGCATTGACACGTGTAATAATAGTAAATAAAGACCCTGCATCAAGTAAGTAGGGCGAAAGCAAGGTCATGATACTTGGCATAGCCTTCGATGCTGGCACCTATTCCTCTGTATCTCCAACAGAAGAACTAGCCTCTTCTGATTCACTTTCTGAACTCTCAGGCTCCCTGTCCTGACTGCTCCTTCCCCTGAGGCCGGGGAACATAAGACGCTCCGCCTCTTGTTCGTCCAAAAGGTCTTCTGGCGGCACATCGCTAAGATCACTCTCATCATCTGCGGAGTCATGAACGCTACCGGGTTCGGAGCTCGATTCCCGATCGGGCTCTTCATCCTTCATGTCCACATCGCCATCTCCATCGCCTCTTTCGCTTCCCTCGTTGCTTTCTCTCTCGCCGTTGTCATTTTCGTCGGCCGCGGGCGTCTTGCCGCTTGAGACGGAGCCACGGGTCTTACTATTCGTGGGTTTGGGCCCCTCCTGCGCACGCAAAACTACTTGTTCTGCTCTGCGCAAGACGTCGGCCCTTCTAATGCCAGCCTTCCGAGGTCGGGTACCATCCAAGTTCGTAACTGCGGAATCTGCGGGCCCGCCTTCGGTTCCCGAGTTTTCGTGGGACTGAGGATTTAAAATACCACTAAACGGATTCAGATGCTTGTTATCTGAGCCGTCCTTATCTAGAGGTTGGGTTTCGTGTTGGACACGCTCTTGGTCTTTCTCTGCAAGTAGCCCTGCAATATCTGGGCCTGGCAGCGACTTGCCTACGTCGAAATATAGCGCCGTGTAACAGTCATTTATTAGATCATCGATGGCACCGACTTTCATCAGACCTCCGTTCAGCTTCTTCAACTCTATAACTTCTTGCAAGGCGCTCAACGCAGGGTGCGACGAGGCAGGGTCTGTACACCAGTCGTTAATTCTAGTGGTGATGATGTCAAACTCTTCAGGTGTCGTCGATTTGAACTCATCCTCGAGAAGCGGGGAGATCTGGTACGCCTGACGAATGAGTCGCAAATACGCAAGGCAGCACGTCTGCCAGAGGTCGCTGAAGTGGTAGTAATCGGCACCCTTTTTGCGTAAGCGCCGAAGCATGGCTTCAAAATTGGTTCTGTCCTTGAGCACCACTAATAGCTTTACCACGAACCTTACGTATTGCTCCGTATAGACGTGGTGCCGGCCGGGACGTTCGGCATCGCACTTCCAGACATTCATCACCATCGTCTTGGTCAGCATGGACTCTTTGAGAACACTGAACGCGGCCATAGCGTGAACGACGCTCGACTCCTCTGAATGCTCATCAAAGAGAATCCTTGCGTGGCGCATGAAAATGCGATGCTGCCAATTCGCCCTATCCTTCTCTCGCAGATGGGTAAGTGTTTTAATCACATACTCTTCCCAGCTTTCCAAGTCTTGTATCTCAACGTGGTCACCATCGTCGATGGCATACGGCTGTCTCTGAAGGATATTAGCTGCATCTTGTGGTTCCATGTCACCAAGCATGACCAGCTTGTGTGTCACCGACACGATCTTGTAATGGGGTTCCAGGATCGGGTCTTGACCATGTCGTGGCTTCGGCAATGCCGAAACCACCTTGACTGACCGCTCAAGAGCATCGACAACCATTTCGACTGTGGGCTGATGTATCTGATCATAGCGGTCGAGGTTTGCTGACGGCGTCATGTACATCTTCCAGACACACTTTGCATACATGTACGGATTCCTCCATTCCTTGGGCTTGACCTCCATGGCCTTTTTGAAAAGCCTCGCGGCGTACTTCCAGACCTTGTAATCCTGCATCTGGGAGTGCACATCTTTCGTGTCGGTTCCGGCCTCGTGAATTACGAAGCGCCTATGGTCGGAATGCTGAAATGGCTCCATAGCAAATGGCTCCCGACTTGAGGCATACATGCGCATGCCAAACTTATGGAAAAGATCATGAATGGCATCATTGGCCTCCTCGTTGTCGCCCAGGATGACCGAGCGCGAGTGTGAAAGCGCCAGGGTATAGCAGTGGATCGCATTTCGTTGGTATTTCACCAGCTCTCCACGCTCCTTGTTCATTTTGTCTGCAGTCCACAGGACGGATTCGTCAAGCTCGTAATCAAAACATTCAGCTAATCGAAACCACGCGTCCCACTGATCGGGAGTAAACTGCAATTGTTGCCGCAGGAATGTTGCACCGATACGAAGATCGTCGGTAGCACCCGGTGTTTGCCTACGATTTAGATCGACCCCTTTAAACTTCGTGAACGCAATCATGCCGAGCAAGAAAAACCACCGGTGCTTAGCAAGGGTACTGTCAGCCGTATTTACGCTAACGGCATCAATGGCGACATTTCCTTTGAAAGCTTCATATAAACGAAGGGGATGGATCGGCTTCGCCATAGTCTGGTTGAATATCCGGAGATTCTGAATAAGCTGCTGGTTGGACTTAGTCTGTCCGATCGCCTGTTGCATTTGATCGATGGTGTTTTTCAGGTCTGATTTGAGGAGGTCCTTCATCGGCATCCGATGAGCCAGGACGGATATCCTGGCGACTAGTGACATTGTGTTGCGGCGCTCGAGCTTCTCGGGGGGGCATCCATGGTCCTGGACTTCGCACAGGCCAACCCCCAACTTAAGACCATAAAGGTCGTAGAGGACTTGTCCTAGATAGTCTTCCCAATTATCAATAAGTTTTTGCTTCAGCAGCTCAACCCGCATCATTCGAAGGAATATTTTATTGGATGACTTGCAGAACTTGCGTAGTCCCAAGACTTGATGGACAGCAGCAAGATAATCTGCTCGATCACTCTCTGGCGTGCGGAAAACCGCCTTATTCTGAGAGATGCCGGCTTTGAGAAGGGTGTAGAGTAGAGACCAGTTTCTACATTGCATTTCACGGAGTTTGTTTATGTACGACTGATATGTGGTGCTGTTAGACGCGTGCTGTGTCATGCCGACACGGACCTCATCCTCGTACATAGACGGAACGTGTAACAAACAGCTTAGTTTGGCAACCGCGGCAATGCTCAACCTCAGATGCTCCTCATCGACAATATCGAAGGCGGTGCTTTCGTTGAGAGCAGCTGATAAGGCGGAAATTAGCAAGTCATCGAGGAACTTGAGCATTTTCATGAATAACGGTAGCCGGGTCTCATCGGAGGCGCCAATGTATGGATCTCGTTCAAAGTCATTCGCAATCATCTCGATGCTTTTAAGATGGCAGGAAAATTGTTTAGTCTTATAACCAATCTCTTCGTAGGCGTCACCAAGGCGAGACCAAAGAGATAGTCGCAATTCGGTACTGGTGCCCTGGAGAAATTTCCAGAGGTCACGAAGATCTTGGCCGGCGGTTTCGGTAATTGGTCGCTGCTCTATAACTGACGATGATGAGGGGCCGTCGACCTCACGGTCCCCATCACTGGTTCTGGATTTATCTGCCGGGTCCGTAGCAATAAAGACGGATGAGGGGTTTAGGACAGGCTCCAAACTTTCTATTACTGAAAGGGGGTTCTTCAAATCGGTATGGAAAAGGCCGAGGAAGAAATCCATCGTGGTGAGTTTACTTATCTCTCGTTCCGCTGCAAATGCAGAGACTTTGGGCATGACTGCGTTATTGGGAAGTAAAATGTCGACAATAGTCTCTTCCTCACTGAGTCGATCGCGAAGGCTCTTCCAGCACTGCAAAACATGATCCCTCTCAGCACCCTCTGTAAGGATCACGGCGAACACCGAAGACCACAGGAATCGCATTGATATTGAGTTATCCCCTGTCTCGGCGCGTTCCCTGCTCAACTGTGCGGCTAAAGAAAACCAACGGCCTAACTTATCCTTCGTCTCCAGTCGTGTAGCAAAGTCAACTGCGCTATTTGGGTTCGTGATACGCTCATATATGTCCAGATGCAGTTCGAAAAGCGTTTGTACTAGCTGATCGACTGTATCTCCTGTGGGGCTGCTATTTCCGACTTGAGAGCAGCGCGAAAGCTCATATTGGGTTCGTTGGTAGATGTCGTCATGTAGGTGTGTTATCATCTGGACCACAGTCGTTTTCAGTTCGTTGGACCAGGTGCTGTTGAGGTAGCTTGCACAAATATGTTGAATCCACAGAAAAGTGACCTCGTGGAGACCCATCCAGCCATTGTTAACTTTCTGAACAAAGGCAGCAAGTCCTCTTGTTTCATGGAATACAGGCCTGGAGCTATGCTGCTGTGAACCCGCCTTAGAATTCTCAAGAAAAGCACTGAGCCCAACCGGTGGTCCCGTCTTTTTAGCCAACAGGATCTTCGCAATTTCGTCCGCAAACTTCGCCAAGGAGTCGCGTAAATCGGCCATGGAGCGTCTAGTTAATCTCGAAGTACGGGTGTCCAAAGCACAAGAATCGATTATTTCCCCAAGACGATCGAGAGTATCCTTATCTTCTACGCCTAGATTCTCAGCTATGTTGCGCGTCATCTGGAAAAGATTTTTGTCGGCAGCCTGATAGGGCTGTAACATGGTAGCCATTAGGGTATTTGAATCTAAAGCTTCTGCAGTCGTATCACGCCGGCGGGTCCGTTTGCTCCTTTTCTGGTCTACAGCTTCATCTTCTGCACCTTCAGGAAGACCTGCGGCGGATTGGGAACGTTTGCGTGATATTGAACTTTTTCGCTCCGGCAAACTATCGCCCAGCGCACCGTCATTGTCGGCTCGAGTCTCGTTGGGGCTCTCGGTCGGATCATCCTTCCCTGTCGTAACTGACTCAGTGGCTGGTCTTTGGGCCGCTTCTTGTTGTTCTTCGTCATGCTGCGCTTTGGGGCGTGCGACTAGCATCTGTACATCATCGGCGACATCTGGTATGTCAGGTATCTCAAATATTACTCTGTCGGCACCCACTCCGTTGGCCACGGCGTAAGTAAGAAGAGCCAACCCCAAGTCTGCCCAGGAAGGTGTTGAGACATGGATAGTACATTGCCGCGTACTTGGCTCCTTCACGGTTGACGCGCAAGGTGTAAGTGAACGGGTCGGATTCGGGAGAAAGGGAAGTGGGTCAACATATTTTTTGAGGGATTCAAGCATCATCTTCTTAGTGAAAGGGCCGAGGGCTGGATGAGCCAGGGAAACTTCGTCAGATAATACTTCCAGTTGAGCTTTCAACTGTTCGCCAGCAAAGCCCTCGGCCAGAGAAGGCGGTTCGACTTCTTCGACAGCCGGGTCATCATCTAGCTCAATAGCCGCCTCGAGGCAATATCGATTGATCCTCGCGCTGCTAAGAAATGCAGCAACGCGAGCAGCCCGTCTCCAAAGTTCGGCATCGGACGGGTCATGGTCTAAAGCAGTACTGAATTCGTCTAGGGCTTTCCATGCCTGGGCGAGAACCTGTCTGTCTTCCAGTAACGTGGTGCCATTTCCAACACCTGCCTTAGCCTTATGGCGGATGCCATCGAGCACAAATTGCCCATGGTTCTTGTAAGTGAGATATAGAGTCTGGGGTAGACTGCTGGCACCACCGTCGATATCAGGCTGAGCTACGTCGAGGGCGTTAGGAAAAGTCAAGTGGGCGGATAAGTCGGGCGCTTGGGCTTGTTTTTCTGTGCGTTCGAACTCGGTAGCGCTCTCGGGAAGGCGAAATATTTCAGATTGGAAAAGGTGATCATAAGCAGCAGTGGCTTCTTCGTAATACTTTGGGCCCTGGGCGTGGAGCTTCAGAGCAGCTTGGAAACGCTTGAGGGCTTCGTCAATGTGAAGTTCGCGAGAGATGTCAATCTCCTCGTCGAGGTTATCCTCAGGCTCGACGTTAATGGCTGCGAAAGCAGGCTGTCTCCACTGTGAGCAAGAATTCACGACAATTATTTATGACGGTTCAGTATACCATTTTGTCAACACGTGCAGGTCAAGCTTGCGACTCTTGATGCGAAGCCAGTCGTCGCGGTCGCATGCTGAAAAGATCTTCTACGACCTTGGTTTCTGAATATATGTTATAGTAAAGCTAGGCCCATATCTATGAGGATGTAACTTGCGACGCCGAGGACGTATGGAGATTGCAGGGTTTGAATGATTCTGATGGATGCCCCTAACACGCGTTGACAATAGAGTTCCAACGCGACAATCTAAGTTCAATTAAGCACTTATAGGGACTACGGTAGCCTCAACCTCCAGCAGCATTATCTGCATGCATATTCTGTACAGTCAGGGTTGGCCATTTAGTATTTAGTATAAGGACTAATTTAGTATATACTAAATTAGTATTGGATTAGTACTAAAAAAAAAATACTAAGTTAGTATTAGTATATTTTAGTACAAAAATTATAATACTAAATTAGTATTAATATAATTTAATAAGTACTAAATTAGTATTAGTATAATTTAATAAATATTAAATTAGTATTTAGTATACTAAGTTAGTATTTAGTATTTTTTTTTATTTTTTTTTTAAATTTTTTTTTTTTTACTTTTAATATATTATTTATATTAGTTATATTTTAAAATTATTAATATATTAAAATAAGCTTATTTTAATTTTATAATATTAAATATAATTATATAATTAATATTATTTAATAGTTATATTTTAATTTATATTTTTATATAGTTAACTATATTTTTTAAAAAAAAATTATTATAAGCTAACCGTTTTAAATATAATTAAACGATAAATATTACTAAATACGTCTTAGTTTGCGCTATTTAATTATATTTTTTAAAAATTAATTTAGTTTTTAAGGTTTTCTTACGTTTTATATTAAGTTTTTTATATTTGTTTTAAAAAAAATTATTGTAAGCTAACCGTTTAAGTTATAATTAAACGGTGAATATTACTAAATGCGTCTTAGTTTGCGTTATTTAATTATATTTTTTAAAAAATTAATTTAATTTTTAAGGTTTTCTTACGTTTTATATTAGGTTTTTTATATTTGTTTTAAAAAAAATTATTATAAGCTAACCGTTTAAGTTATAATTAAATGGTAAATATTACTAGATGCGTCTTAGCTTGCGCTATTTAATTATATTTTTTAAAATTTTACTTATTTTTTAAAGATACTTACCCTATACTATAGGGTAACTAGTTTAAACTTGGCTAACTCTTTTAAATAAAGACATATTAAAACATAAAAAATTGCATTATTTTCGTTATTTTTTTCTTTATACAGCGCATTATATTAAGTTTTATTAAACGTATTTTTCAATTTTTAAATAACTAAAACAACTTTAGATATAAAAATCTATATTATTCTTTATGTTTAAGTGTTTTCTCTGTCTCTATATTTATAACACTCTCTTCCTCTTTGTTTAAATCCTTAATTTTCTAGCTTTTTAATAAAACAAGTTAGCTAACCGTTTCTGGACTAAGTCTATTTCTATTTTTAGTAATAATATTACTTGTTATAGAAAAGACTTGTTTAATAGCGGCTGAGGTAGCTAGAATTTGTAAATACTTTTTTGCTAAAAGTGAAAGTATTGGAAAACGCCCTGCGTTTGATTTCCAATATTGTAAAGGGTTAACCTAGAAAAAATAGTTAATAAATATTATAAAATAATTAATAAATATTATAAAAGATTTTATAAATATATACCTTTTTAGACAATATGTTTTCTTGCAAATAAATATTAATCTCGTCGGATATATTCTTAGTAGTTGTATTTAAATAAATACTATTTTCGGAATCAGAATCGGAATTAATCGAGGAGTTAGCATCTAAATTTAAATTCGCATTTAAATTTAAAGGCCTAATTTGTCGTTGTTCCTTATTAAATATATTAATAATATTTTTAAAAATAGTTTTATATAATTTACTTACTTGTTATATTCGTTTTGAAATAAAGTAACAATATCTTGGCCGATAGTATTATAAAAACACAATATGTTTAAAGGAGAAAAATGTATTATTTTAAGCCGAGGGTCTAAAATAATACTTAATAAAAACAGTTTATACTTAATTAAATCCGTTTCGATTAATTAACAAGGAAAATATTTTTTTAGTTTTAAAATTCCAGCTTAAATTGCTAAAATTAAACTAGAAAATATAGGTTCCTATTAAATATTAGTAAGTTTATTAATAAAAATAAAAATAAAAATAAAAATAAAAATAAAAATAAAAATAAAAATAATTAAAAGTCTTACTGTTGCTAGATCGTTTAAAATATCTGCGCGTAGCCTTTTAACAACTATTTTTAATTTACTATATATTGAATAAATATATAATAAACTAAAAGATAAAGTTGTATATATTTTGCCTTATAAAATTACCGATAGCTTAACAAAAATATTAAAAAGCTGAGTAAGCTCTTTAATAATAAGCCAATCTAAAGAATTTAAATATATAGATTTAAACTCTTGGGTTATAGTATTTTGGCTAATATGCTTAAGGGCAGGTTTTAAGTCTAAAAAGACTTTTAACATCTTATAAGTAGAATTCTATCTTGTAGCATTATTTAAAAATATTATTAATTAGTAAATATATAAATTAAAAATAAATATAAAAAAATTAAAAACTTACTAAGTAGAATTTTTAAAATATTATATTTTTGCGCAAGATAATTAGTTTGTTTAGCAACTTAAATCCCATCAGATAACAAAGTTTTAACTTTAGTAGTATACTTAATTAAAATAACAAGGCGTCGAACGCGGGTTATTAAATCTAAATAAATTAGTATAAAATAAATTATAATAAATAAAATAAAAAACTTACTAGGTCGTAATCTAACAGCCTTATTATTTAATTTATTATTAATATAATAAATTAAATTGTCTTGTTTATTTATAGACAAAATATATTGTTAAAGTATAGAGTGTATAATAATATTTATAATGTGTAAAATACAACGAATATTGTTTTTAAAGTCTTTTAAAGTTAAGCTAAAATAGCTGTTTTTAAAAGACCTAAAAAAGGTATTATTATTGCTAGCATTATCCCTAGTAATACTAAAAATTATTAGTTTATTTATATACTAAAAAAATAAAAATAAAAAAAAATAAAACTTACTTAAAAATAGTATTTAAAGTAATGCTTGGATAAGGTTTTAATATATTTAAAAAGCTTTTAAATATATTTAAACCTATATAGCAGTCTAAAATTTCGTTAAAACCTATTAGCTTATATATTAACTTATAATTAGAGTTAATAAAAGCAACAATAACGCTAATAAAAGCCGTTTGAGAGTTAGAAGTCTAAATATTAAAAATAATAGAAAATTTCCTATTATTTTTAATATGTAAATCTAACTCTCGATTAAAAGCTATTAAAGAGTCTTTAAAAGTCGACTCTAAAATAGATTTAATTTTTTTTTAAGTAATAAAATAATCCCTTTTTAAGTTAGCAAATATTTAAATATTATAAAATAAAAAAATAAACTTACGGCTTTAAATAATATATTAAGTCTTAAAAAGATTCAAAACTTAATATATTAAACAAGAGATTATTATTAATAATAAAACTTAAAAGTTTATTATTAATTATATCCTTAATATTAGCGTCTTGTAAAGTAGCATTTTGAGGCCGCTTTCTAGTTTGCAAGTTAAAAAACTTGCGTTGGCTTAGAAGTTCAGACACTATTAAATTTAATTAGTATTATTAAATATTTTAAAAAATATATTATAAAATAAACTTACTTTTAGTTAAAGTTAATTTAGTCTTTTTATTATAAGCAATATTAAGGTGTTTTTTTTGATAATGCTTAACAAAATTCGACAATTAAAAACCTTTAACCTTAATAGTTACACTATAAGAACACCTAAAATAATTAATTAATAAAAGGTTTTAAAATATATATAGTATATAACTTACATAGTACATTTTACCAACATTTCTTAATCTTTATTATTTTGAATCGACAATAAAGTTCAAGTAAAAAGTTGATTTTAAATAATATAAATATCTAAGTTTTCGTCGTTAAGTTTAAAAGATTTATTATTAAAATTCTTTATAACTTCTGAATTAGACTTATTATTTGAATTAGTATGCATATTATTGTCGATAATAATACTATTATTAGAGTTAATAATAGTATTATTTTCTTTGGAGGCATTAGAAGTAAAGCTAATAGATGGGTCTATTATTAAAAAAATAATAATGTTATAATATTATAATAGTTATAATAGTTAGAGTTATTATTATAATGCTTATTAAAGTGTTTATTATAATGTTTATTGTGATGATTTTAATGTTTATAATAAAAAAAGTAAAAGAAAACCAACATATATATATTCGAAAAAATTTTTCTATAAGATTCTATAAAATTCTATGAATTAATAATAATAAATAAAAAAGAAACAATAAGAATATTATAGAAAAGCTATTATATATTGTTTAATAATAATAAGTAATAATAGAAATTTATAGAAATATTATTATATAAGCATTATTAAGCTTATATTTTTTTAAAGAAAATTCTAAAAAATTCTAAAAAATTTTAGAAATTTTTAAAACTTATAAAAAGCTATAAATTTTATAAAAGCTTATTAAATATTATAGAATCTTTTAGAATCTTTTAGAAAATTCTAAAAATTTATTAAAAGCTATAAAAACTTATAAAAGCTTATTAAATATTATAGAAACTTCTAGAATTTTCTAGAATTTTTTAGAATTTTCTAGAATTTTTTAAAAAATATTTTTTAAAATAAAAAAATATATTAATATTTAAAATACTAAATTAGTATTTAGTATTAGTACAAAAAATTTAGTACTAAAGCAATACTAACTTAGTAT
>Ga0247782_1000063_pt1 | contig 153001 bp, 119 predicted proteins | sample UWRJL019104C5_FD_179928 | JGI IMG/M metagenome (GOLD analysis project Ga0247782, IMG submission 179928) | Plant litter microbial communities from Arlington Agricultural Research Station in Wisconsin, United States - UWRJ-L019-104C-5 | ecosystem: Environmental > Terrestrial > Plant litter >... | reverse complement strand
TTTTTTGCTTATGCTTTTACTTATATACTAGCTTAAATTTTTATTAATAGCTTTTAAGTTAAATTTTTTTTTTTTAAATTTAAGCTTTTTGCTTTTATGCTTAAGTTAGTTAAATTAGCAACTAGTTTTTGCTTAATAAATTTAAAAATAAGTTTAAAAGTTAGTTTATAAATAAGTTTTAGTTTTAGTTTAACTTTTAGTTTTAATTTATATAGTCTTTTAAATATAAGTTTGTCTTATTTATTAATAAATAAATAATTAAAATATAATAATTTTTACTATTTAAAATAATTTAAATAGCTATAGTTTGCTATTGCTAAAAATAAATAAATAAAAAAAGCTTATATTTTAATTAATTATTAAAAGGTTTTTTTTATATATTTAGTAGTTTTAATTATATGCTAAATATATGCTTAAATTAATTATTAAAAATAAAAAAAGTAATTATAGCTAGCTAAATATAAAAAAAAATATATACTTAATTTTTTTTTTTAAAATAAGTATAAGTTGTAGCTATTACAATCTAGCAGCTACTAGCTACCGGCGGCTACTAGCCGCTGCATAAAAGTAGCCGCTAGCTAACTAATTAGATTATATAATAGTAGCTGTAGCATATCTTCTGGTCTAGCAATTACCCCGCTCTTATTTGTCTTGATCAGCCCTAGCACGGCCAACGGTCTCCTACTTGTTGGTCCGTAACATAATTTATTGCTAAAAATTTATAAATAAAAATAAAATAATAGAATTTTATAATATATATGCTATTATAAAAATTTTTTATTATAAAAAAGTAAGTTAAGTAACTATAAGTTAATAAATATTTAAGTTTAATAAGCTTAATAAGCTTAATAAAGCTATTTATATAACTAAGCAATTAACTTAACTTAAGCTTATGCTTATTATAACTTATTAAATAATTTTTAAAAAGGTTTATATATATAATAATTTTAACTATATTAAATAGTTAAAATAGCTAGATTTATTATTGCTAAAATAAAAAAATAAAAAGTATATAGTAAAATAAATTATTAAAAAGTTTTTTTAATATATTTGTTATTTTATGCTTTAGTATATTTTTAAATTAATTATTAAAAATATTAAAAAATAATTATAGCTAGCTAAATATATAAAAATATATATATATATATATATTTATTTTAATAAATATAGTTAGCAGCTACTTTTTTTATTAGCTTTAGGCTATTAAATAAAAGTAGCTATAACAATCTATATTAGTTATATAATTATAGCTTTTTTAATAATTATATAACTATAGTTATATTATATATAACTTGTTTACTTTATTTTATAGCCTGTTATTAAGCCGTACTTTAGCTTTATACTAAGCTAGTTTTATTAGTTTATAATAATATAAGTATAAAGTTAGGTTTAATTTTTAATAGCGCTATTAATTTTTTACACTTTATTTTGTTATTTATAATAAAGCTTTTATAATAAACTTTTTATAATATAGCTTTATATAGCTATATATTGTTTTATATAGCCTTGCATACCTTTATAATATAGCCTTTATAGTATAGCTTTATATTAAAGCCTATATGCTTTAGCGTGCTTATAGTTAAGCAATACTATTTATAAGCAGCTAATAAAACTAGGCTAAAGCAAGTAACAATATAAAATTACTAATTAAGCTAATTTAATTAGGTGCAAAGCTATAGCAAAAAACTATATAAGGATAGCAATATATAACCTGCTATTTTTATTAGGTGCATAGCTTTAATATAAAAATATATAAAAATAGCAACACATAACCTACTATTTTTATTAGGTGTATAGCCTTAGTATAAAAACATATAAGGATAGCAACATATAACCTGCTATTTTTATTAGGTACATAAGCTTAGTGCAAAAACATGCAAAGATAGCAACACATAACCTGCTGTTTTTATTAGCTGCAATATAATACCTTAGGTTTTTTAAAAAATATTTTAACTAAGTCAAACAGCAAACACTATAGTAACCTAACCTATAAACAAAACAAAATATATTAATTATGCCAATAATAATAAGCCAATCTTAGCGGTTTATAGATAGGATGATTGGAGGCTAGAAAAGTTAAGGAAACTAAAGGCCAAGTGGGATCCTAAGAATATAATGCGGTATTATGTCCCGATTAAATAGAAGCGCGCGCAGGTTTTGTACATCTGTATCTGATGGCATGTTTCATACTCAGCAGCTACCTAAGTTTAAACACCCTGGCTAAGGTAAAGTCTAGGTAATAAGGGATCGTGCCCTAGGCTATAGGTGGATCGCCTACAGAAGACGCACTAGTTAGGTATTCAGGGGACGTGATGATCTACTACCATTTTTAGAAGAGAATTGAAAGAGGTGCTTTACGCGTCGTTCTAACCTAGTAAGTTGTTTTTGGGCGACGCCAGATCTGCCGTATCTCACTTTTTTTCAGCTGCCAGACCAAAGATACTTCCTCTACGTAATCTTTCTGTTACAATATTAACTCTGCAGAATCTGTAAAAATATCAGTACTACAAGACCTTAATTTATAATAATTGAGTGTGGTAAGGGTGGGAGAAGGAGACATGTTCTTAGTGTTTAACACTGGCTAATATAAGGGAGGTTGGATATATACCAAAATTTGGTGTATCCCATGTATCATCCCTTTTTGAGTCAACTGTAAGCCAGCTGGAAAAGTAGGCTACAGCAGATTTGCGCATTTTTTTCTTTTACAGCAGATCCAGCGTTGCCCTTCTTTTGTCGCGCTCTCTGCGTAAAGCCACCGAGTAAAAGTAGGCTTGCATTCTCGCCACGGGGTTCTGCTCTACGCGTCAAAGTGAACCCGATCAGCCGTCACTGTCATCATGCCCGTTAATACTCGTCAGGTACGACGCCCTAGAGACATGGCGTTCTTGCAAAAGCCTCTCGGGGATAGGCGCTGACCATGTTGCAGGCCAGGCATATTCTGACTGAGCGACTCGGCAACGCTCTGAATCTTCCGCCGAATGAAGTGGAAAAATTCAAGTATATATGCACCGCGGCTAGCTATTTCCGGCTCCCCGACCACGAAGGTGGCCTCGTGATGCCCGGGACAAAGCATTACCGAAGAGGTAAGGAGTACACGTTTGACGACGTGCCATGGAAGGCTATCTTGGATTCAGCCGAGTCGGAGATAGAACGGAGGGCGGATACTAGTGAAAGGACGAGAATCTTTAGGGAAGTCATGAGGGGTCTACCTCGCTGCAAAAGCAATCCGAGATGGGACAAGCTGCCAGCAAATCCCAATGAAAAACCCACAACGTCCTATTCTTCATACAGGGTACCATTCAACGCTCGTTTTCCGCCCGAATTGTACGAGTTTGCTGATGATGTGCAGACAAAAGAGGGTGAAGAAGCTCCAAGCAACGCGCAAATGCTCGAGTCCTTCGGCAAGGCAGCAGGCTTAGACGAGCGCCAACTCAATTTCGTAAGCGCGCAGATTACTTGGTGGGACGCGATGGGCGATGACGATCGGTCTCCAATGTTAGGACCAAAACGCAAAAGCGGCAACAGCAGTGGCACCAATCGCAATTCCACAACATCTGCGTCTCGCGAAGAATCCCGCTGGGTTGTGACTGGTGGTCGACTGGGTCGTGACCACACTTTCGCCGACGTCCCAAGCCACTACGCTCGCGATCGCCTTGTCCATTATACTCCCACGCAGTTGGGTTCTGACAATAAAGAACGGGTCTTGGCGGCCCTCTGTCCCGACCTTGATCAATCTGACATTGCCGCCCATAGTAAGTGTATCGCCGAAGACCAAGTGGAAGCGGAAAAGGACGAGGCTAATGAGGAGCGTGTTTCCGGAAAGCGTGGCAAGAACCGTGGCCATAAGCGCGCGAGCGAGGGCAGCGAGCACGGTAAGAAGGCAAAACGGGTCAAGGCCCTGAAGTCACGAGCTTGACAACTGTTGGTCCCAAGACTTACGTAGCAGAGCTACTGAGTAGCTAACCTTCACGATCCGTGTACTCTTCTCATCATGTATCACCATCGCAATATACCTGTATTTAACGGCTATCATTCTTCATTAATGCCTTATTCGAACTCTTTACGATCTTTTAAAAGTCGTCTACTTTTGGCTTTTTCAATGACTCCACGGTCAGGGCGCATTCCCACGGGACTTCCACGAGATATCTCGTTCCTCAGGAGTTGAATAACAAGCTGTACACCGTCGACACCGAAGACATTGGCGAACATGAAAGGGCGACCAAGGCCAACAGCACGCACGCCGAGCGCCAGGAGCTTGAGAATATCGGATCCGTACCGAACGCCACCGTCAGCGTAGACCTCGATCTGTTGGAAAATCTCGCGGGTCACCTCGAGAGCAGAAGGGCTCGTCTCGACTTGGCGGCCGCCGTGGTAGGAGAGGTAAATGGCCGGGACACCATTCTCAATAGCTTCTCTGGCCTCGTGTACGTTGGTGATACCCCCAAGCATAATCGGAAGTTTCGTCATATTATGAAGGGTCTTGTAATATCCCACTGTAGTGGATGTCAAGGTCGGTGAAAAATTGCTGGTATACTCGCATTCGCCGCGGCCTCACAGCTACATTCACGGAACCACGATTCTCGCTAGTTGACTGCAGTCAGCAGAAGCTAGTAAAGAAAGTATAGTCAGGCGTATGTAGTATCGAAACCATAGCGAAGGCCCCTTATCCTTGAGCCGTACGATCGTGTGTCAACAGTCAACATGATACCCAGCACGTCCACCTTGGTGATTCATCAAGGTTATTTTAGTCTTCTTCGAGTGTTGTCGCGCGGAAGAACATGGGAAATGGGCTTTGGTACAATTCATAGGGGAATATGGGTACTCGCTCACTGCTGCAAAAGAACTTGATCAGGGGTCTTGAGCGCATCCCAGGATAGCAGGACACAGCGCGGATCAGCTACTATGATAATCATAGAGTGGTTACAGAACTTGGCAATACGCGTTCAGCGTAGTAACATCCTGTATCTGTCTCGGAGTAAAGCGGTAGTTTACGAAGACTTCCATGTTATTGCGGTATAAACCTTTACCTCCGGCAGCCTGACGATCTGAAAAACTGCCAGCCAAGATATGCACGACGTGAGAGCCAGTATATCGTGGCAGACATACAATAGGTATGGTTGAGCGCAGGCAGGTAATTTCGGGCAGCCCAGTCAGAGTCATGAAGACAGACGATGTCGGTGAGATTAGGCAAAGCACCGGCGGCGGGGTCTCCGACGGTAGGGTCAAGACCGGTAACCGGTTCCTCAAGGAACGGGCGTGCCGCGTGAGTGGCCGCCACTAACACTGTGACAATCCTAAGTATGTGTCACGTAGAATATATATATCGTTTTGCGACGGACTGTTCTAAAGATCACTGGACATCGTTGAAAAGGGCATTGGTAATTATTAAACGATGTCATTCTATGAAGTTCTCAAACCCTACGAGCCCCTTATTGCTTAGGAAGCGGGAGACAGAAAAAAGACTTTGTTTTATGACTTACAAGGAGCGGCTGGTTGCCTGCATCCTAGTCGTCATAGGGGATAGTACAGTATTAGTACCGTTTCATGGAGTGATAAATGAGGTCGCCCAAAACAACGTAGCTTCAATATACCAACTCGATTATGTCACGGGCATGTAAGCTTATTGAGTTGACCTATTTATCAGGCATCCAGGTTGCCGGGGAGGGAATGTGTCAAATCGCACGGCATCCCTCGTCGTTCCCAAGTGTCACGGTTCTGATCCGGACTAGCCTCGGCCTAAGCACGGACATGGGCACGGGCTACAGCTTCCCCTATCTAAGTAGATACAGGAAATCCCTGCTTCTCAGAGATATTTTCCTTCCTTATGCAATAACAATATGTCTATACGGACCGCCAGGCAGGTGAACTGTGACACCAAGATACGGAAAGTTAATTGGGAATGATCTGAAATTTTTACACGGTAATTGGAAAGGGCCAATGCAACAGCAACAGATAATTAAAGTACTTACTGCAGATGTATTATGTATTATACATTATGTACTATGTACTATGTATATATGTCTCTTTCTCTCTCTGTATATATGTCTCTCTCTGTCTCTCTCTCTCTGTGTGTGTGTGCTGACATCAACCACAGATCCAGGTCCCACTAAGCGGCCGCAGTCGGCCTTGCAATGCAAGGTTGACGGAATATTCCTACGATTACTACCCTTGGTCTATATTGAGTCTAGACCAGTTATGGCTCTGGATTACATCACCGCGAGTGAGGGAATGTTAGACGCTATTGTATTTTGTTCTTGTATCACAAATACTTCTCGTCCTCACCTCATGTTCCAGTGGTGGTGGAATTGCGGGAAGAGATGCTAAATTATCGCCCTTGATGTATCCTCCGAGACGGCCGACGTAGTAGGAGTGCTAGTCTAATACACATGGGTCTCTGGTTCTCGTCTAAAAGTTTTGGCCATCCTTATAATCGGCCGCTGAAGTCGGGGAATTTACACACTCACTCAGTGACTTCATACACCCCGACCTTTACCAGTGGCATGTAAGCATGTAAGCATGTAAGTTTGATATATTTAGTATGCAGAACAGAGAATAATATGTGATCGGATCTGTAGGTGTCACTGCCTGCTTCAATTTGCTTCTATCAAACCATCCCAGATCTTGGTATGCATGACCAACCTTGGCCAATGTCATGTCCCGACATGTTTCGGTATGTCCCGGGCGGGATCTTTACAATTGGGAACTCGATCGGTGTTGATGCCTAGTGATCCCGCCCATCTTTAATTATAGTTCCAATCCCTTGAGTTCTGGCAGTTCAGGACCCAACTATATTACCAACGGCCGCATCAAGTAGGTGCCCTATAGATTTCCACGACGTCATGCAAGCCTTGCGCTATGATACCTCACCTCGTCACGTCAGAAGCTTACCCCAAGTGCCTGCCTAGCATTGCAATATAAACCTTTCGACTTCATTCTCGTCCGCTAAAATCTTATCTAGGTAGCTTTTTCTAACGGTATCTAATCCTGCTCGCATTATGCACCATTGTCTCTCACAAGCGGTTTTCAAAGCACAACAACCTCCATTAGATATTCCTCCTGTATCTCATATTAAGATGGCTTAATTTAGCCAACAGGCAACAGTTTAGATTCAAACCATTGCGCTCAATCCAGATTGATCTAAATCTGTCAAGGTAGGTGAAGAGTTACCGCAATACAAACTACAGCACCCCGGTCCTAGAGGAAGAGCAAGCCCTGCCGAAATGTGTGTGTAGGTTGGGTTGCATTCCTTAGTAGTGTCGCGGCAATTCTTTCCCTGGGGATCGAACCCCTGTCACTTGGGCTTGTTGCCACGTATTCTATTCCGAGACACAACATGGAAATAAAGTTTACTCCAGCCACAGGCGTGGCCTTGCTGGTATGGACAGCGCCATACTACTATCTAATTCAGCCAGAGGATCTCATTTGATATAGGATGATTCTGAGTATGTCATACGGCCCGACTCTCAAGGTAGCTATGACGGTGCCAGACATTCTCTACAGCACAAACGCACTCATGCCAGTACCCGCTACTCATATGGACACTACAGCATCGAAGCTTCTGAAGAGCAAAAAACCCTATTCAGTCAACCGACCAGTAGGGTTTCACTCTTCACTGTAGTGTAGAAGTCATTCCACTTCGTTTTTACTACTATTACTCTACCTGCCTAACTGCATGTCCATTAATACCGCCCATCTACCTACCTACGTAGAGACATTCTTACCGAGTAATACATATCCAAGCACGCTGCATCCTTTTCGTTCCGCCAGAACTCACTTGGTTTACCAATATTAGCCGCGGTCGCGCTTATTTACCCCATGCAGGCCGGCTGTACGATGGCCAACCCCTGTCAGAAGACCCTGAGAATAAACCAGACAAGCGCCATCGACAGGGTTTTGGGGCCTAACGAGCGCATCTATAGGCTCGCTGTCGTAATGGCGGTTCCCCGCCCGCATCCGCGCCAGGCTTGGCGATTCCATTGCCCCTTGTCCCCTGTATCTTATTTTTTCCAAACGGGAGAGACAGACAGACAGGGTTCCACCTAGACCGGCATTATTAGCACCGTTTCTGCACCAGCGAATGACTGGTTGCAGCATGTATGAGGCTCAACAGAGATTGAGGCTCACCTAGTACATAGATATGCAGGTATCATAGCTAGTTGCTCATTAGAAAGATTCCAGTTGAAATGTACACGGTATTACCGAACAGAGATGGGTTTATGGGTAAGGAATCATTGATCTAGGGTTAATCCAGGTCCTAGTCTCGTCTAGCGGAAGTTAGAAGAGAGTAAGGTATGGACGTAAGGTGAATAAATCCAGAAGTATTAGTGTGTAGGTGGCTTGCTGGATCGGGGTAGCTGACATGATCATTTCGTTTGATGGATTGCAATTCGAAAACTCTGTCCCTGCCACGATGGATTGCACAGAAACCAGATGGATGGATGAACAGGAAGATGGGCGCACCCAAGGGACGCGAGTAACCGAAAAAGAGAGCTAACAGAGACGGCCGACTCGGTCCAGTCCAACCTCAGATGGTGAGGTAAGACTCCAGATATGTCATCCGAGATTGTCATGAACTCTCACAAGACCGTAGGTAGCAAAGGGGATGGAAACTAGTATATACGTCCTATCTTGCAAGAGATAAAAGGAAGGAAGGCGCATCTTCGGAATCAAACGATAGAGCAGCATCTATCGAGCATCTTAGGTATCTTCAACAATTCAAACCGTGTTAATCATTCGACGAACGGGTACCATACAGCCATGTCTGGAGTCATAACGGATACTCACGGCATCAACTTGCCTCCACGATACGTGATCCGACGTCTCGACATGTCCACATTGGACTGGGTGACCGCCATGGGGATAGACGGATTCAGTAAGTAGCGACACAGACACTTACAACATCAACACCAAATACCCAGAACTAACGAAACGCAGTGCTCCGCGATGCCTCCCTCTGGAAGCCCCTGCTCCCTTTCCCCAAGACCGCCAACGCGTTAGCGGGCCTGGAGAAGTTATCCGGCTACTACGCGCAGGCCATAGCGAGCGGTATGTCCTTCGGGATATTCGACACGCAATACCGCTTCAAGCAACCGTCCCTCGCGGCGCGGAACCAGATGCTTCACTGGCGTGGCCCCAACTCCCCGCTAGACCCGGGGCAGACGAGTTTCGAGACGTACGGCGCGTCCCAGATGCAAGATTCCATGGATTTCCCTTTAGTTTGCATGGCGTTATCTGTCGATGCCTTCGCTTCCGGCGATGCGAGGGCCAGGAGCGGATTGTTGGATTTAATTCCCCTACAGCAGCAACTGTCTTCTTTTCTTATTTCCGTATCGGCGAACTATGGCGGCGGGAAGACGAAGGGAAAACGCAAGACTTCCGCGTCTCTAACACTGACGGACTATGGCCAAGTCCTTGTTCGCTCGGGATGCGTCACGCGATTAGGTTACGAGGGCCAGGGCCTCGCGACGGCGCTGAATCACTTCGTCATGTTAGAAGCGAAGGCCGGGGGTTTCAGGGGCATCAAGGTTGGCGTGAGCAATGCCAGTCTCTTGCGCAATTCTTACTCGAATCCGCCACCCGGATGTAGGACGGAGATCTTGGCGCACTGGAATTTCGAGGATATTGAGATGCGCGACGAGTATGGGACGATCATCAGGCCTTATCTCGGCTCTGGGCTCAAGGATGGCTGGGAAGTCTGGTGTGATCTCACGGGATGAAGAGGAGGCTGAATGGCAAGCGTTGTCTGATGAGAAGTGGGAAAGGACATCAAGATTGATATATACCGGTTATAACTCTCGCTTTGACCCACGGGTCACAAGAGCTTGGAGAAGTACTATGTTAGCTGGTTTGAAAGCTTGGATTGCTTGGTCTCTGATGACAGGCTACCCCTGTATTGCATGCATACGCTTTTGGGTTTAGATTCGAGCTGACTTGGAGGATATTGGCATAGCATAGCACTGCATGGCATTTGGTATTGCTGGCGAAGATTGATTTTCCTTTTAGATAGACAAAATATCAGCACTGAGCATTGTATACGACACCCAATATTTCTCAGTTCACAATCGTGTTATATCTGGTTACTTCGAGCCATCACATCATAGTCTACATCCGGAGCAAAGGCCCTGCAAGAAATTTAATATTGGTATACAGAAACATGCGTACAAATCAATAGTGAGACACGGTGACATGGTCAAGAACACTATGTCTCCTTTGTAAGAGCGTCGAAGTAGCTCTTCTTGGCTGCATCGAAGATCTTCTTGACCTGTACAGCCGGGATCTTCTCCTTCCTATCAAACGAGTAGACACCATTGACCTCTTGCTCGATGTCAGAGCTATAGGAATGGTCAGCGCAGATACAGAGACAATGCGCCGTGGGACAATTCGGACTGAAGAGAACTTACAGCTGTGTATACACAAACCCAGTGCAATGTCTTCCCTGGATGACTGCCTTGCAGAGGGCATCGATGCGCTTCAACAAGTCACTGGAATCACTGGCTGTCGTATATCCCCAATCACCCCCACCGCCTTGTGGCTGGACTTCATCTGTTTTTCCTCCGGCTGGTGCGATGTTGACACCGGCGAACTCGGTACAGATGACCGGACCTCCGGGGCGGTGCTTTACGGCTGGCTCGACATCCCCGATCGGGCCGACGAACATGGGCCGTCCCGCCCAGTTTCGCTCAGTCAGGCCCTCAAGGGTAGCACAGTTCTTGGAGAGCTCCGGTGCATCTGTGTAATCGTGGAATGTGCTCAAGTCTGTCAAAACATGCTCCCACCCGCAGTTATCATTGACAGGACGAGTGGTGTCGAGGCTCCTTTGATGAATGAATTAGACACACAATAGAATACGGCTTCTTCGAGTAGGAGGGAGGATAGGGTTTTCTGGCGGAAACATGAATCGTAGACATACTTTGTCAAATAATACAGCGAACGAATATGGTTACGCTGTTCAACGCTCTCCTTGAGGTTCGGATAAGCCCAGGATTCGTTCACAGGTGTCCAAGTGATGACGGACGGGTGGTTGATGTCACGTTTCACCGCCTCAGTCCATTCCTGGTCCATCCTATCCTTATACTCGGCACTGAACTCGTAAGCATTGGCCATCTCGCCCCAGACGAGGTAGCCGAGCTTGTCGGCCCAGTAGAGGAATGCGGGGTCTTCAACCTTTTGGTGCTTGCGACATCCGTTAAAGCCCATTTTCTTTGCAAGTTCGATGTCCTGCTTGAGGCTTTCCTGCGAGGGCGGAGTTAAACCTGTCTCTGGCCAGTAACCTTGGTCGAGGCATAGAGCCTGGAACAGGGGTTTTCCATTGAGTCGGAACGTGCCATCTCCCCTGCTCCAATCGAGGTGTCGGAAACCGGTATATGTCTTCACCTCATCAATGACTTTGCCCTCAGAATCATATAGTCTGATGATGAGATCGTAGAGTGTGGGGTGATCAGGGGACCAGAGAGCTAGCCCGTTATGCCAGTAGTCGGTGTCTTCATATGGCGCAATAGAAGCTGTAGCTTGAGAAGCGCTCCTCTTTTGTTCCTCACTTAATATCAGTGGGAGCATAATATTAGCAAAGCTCTTGTCTTTCGGCAAGTTCTCCTTCTTCTTTGCAATTGAAAACCCATTTAGACTGCCTTCAATCGCGACGCTGTATGCGCGGCCGGCCCTTCGACCTATAACAGAGACTTCCGCATCTAGGACTCCGCTGTAGATGTCGTTAGCTTTCAGCACTGTGCCTTCGCTGCTGTTACCCAGACGTGTAGCTGGTACTACTTCGAGTACAACAGGTTGCCAGATGCCGCTCGATGGTGTGTAGAAGATGCTCTCGGGTTGAGGAGCCCAATACTGCTTCCCTCGTGGTTGGGTGAGGTCGTATGGCGAATCCCGGACGCGTAGAACCAGTCGCAGCTGAGACTTCCCTGTGTTCTTCCGAGCGCTGGTCAGAGCATCTGTGATGTCAACATCGAATGGAACATGCCCGCCCCTGTGGCTCCCGGTGAGGCATCCTGACGCCCATACGGTAACCTCGTAGTCGACTGCGCCAAACCGGACGAGCACACGGTCCCCGGCGTCCACCTCGGCCTTGGCGCGGGGATCTGAGACCGGCCTTTCGTACCACATAACCTCGTGCGCGTCCTTCTCGTGGAGACTCGAAGCCGGTGTCTGAAAGACGAAGGGCACATTGATAGGCTTCTTGAAGTTTTCACGAGCCTGGTGTTTTGGGGCTTGGAATCCCTTTGCGATTAGCTCGGGGAATGCGGCGAGGCGTTGCGCTTCGTCTTCGGCCTCGACACCAGTAGCTGCTTGAGAGCCGGCGACCGAGACCTTGTCAGGTACACCGTTTATCTGCCATGACTCTTTCAGCCCGACATCGTCGTCGTCAAAGAGAATAGTCCACTGATCATTGATCGGTGCCCATCTATGATTCATATGGACAAAATCCGGTCTCGGGTAGGCGTCCTTTGACTGGTAAGCCATGATTATGATGCCTTTCACCAGGGCGTCACTTTGCGGTATCTTTATGGTTGAACGATATGAAAGACAGAAAATGCGAAATGAAGAACACGAGAAAGGGTGGTACTAGATAAGAAAGCTATGCTTGGTTTTCAAAGCCAGGAGCCACACTGAACCCTGGATCTGCCTGTGATCTGCTGGATCTAGTTGACTTTTGACGACTTGTGACTCGAGTTTTGTGGTTCAGAGGGATTGCTGGACCCTGAAAATCATTGCCCAACTTTCATCAATGGCTTGCGTGTCGACGCCAGTATTCTAGCCAGTAGTGCCAATCATAGTCCAACACCGGTTCAGAACTGCAGATGTAGGGCCTAGTTCTAGTCTGGCAAGCGCAATCCAGAGTATCAAAATGCGGGGCCCCTTCACGTCATCCCAACCAGTTTGTTGTGACTAAAGGAGGAGGCAAGAGCTGCAGTGGGTTCGCAACGGGCTTTCCAGATGCATTGAAAATATGTGTTTTGTATGCCTGTATGTAATGAAAACCGGTAGGTACTGGCAGTCGCACCTGACCTCCTGGCCGATATACTGAAGGACAAAGTGCGGGCAAATAAATTGGGAGCTTCCCACTTGTTGTCCCGCTTCTGCTGGTTCGAAGGACGAGGGCCAAGCTCCGGTGAGGGGCAAGCACGCAGATTGGTACTTGCGCAAAACCCTTTACAGCATACAGGCTACTGTAGTCAACCAATAGAGGGTTTCAACCTTTTGAGCTGTTTCCAAAAAGTGAAATAAGACAGTTGCAAGACGGAAAGGAAAAACAAGAGGTAAAATTCCAATTATTGTGGAAATTCAAGAGATTGATTTTCGCGCCGCATAGTCAATTGCTGGCATCCCGCTCATTCCATCACATCCTCGTTAAACAGTGGCATACATTACTTCATTCGATTAGAAGGCATACGCCCCATCCCATAATCTGAACCCCCAGGGTGCCCGATCATCGACAATGCTCAAAATCCTCAGAACGCCACCGCCCAAAACAATACCTCGTTCATAGCAGAATCCTCTTGTTCACTGAGTAGCTAGGCAGTCATATCGGAGGTATCAGTCCAAACCGCTTCTTCAGAGGCCGCTTTAGGCAACGTTTGTAACACGTCGAACACTCTTCCTGGCACCTTCTCCAGTAATCATGATGGCGCCCTCCAGTTCCAATGCTCTCATTGTCTCAGCGAAGTCAGATGACTCGATGGGGATGCTCGAGCCTTCGTTCAACTTCCGGCTCACTTCGCTAAACCGTACACTCTGACCACCACTCGTCAATTCATCCAGCAAGTGCAAAGCCGCCTCCTTCAGTTCGGCCTTGCGTTTTCGCTCTGCAGCGCTGGTGCCTTCGGTAAGTAGACTCATATCGATGCGGCCTTGCGAATCTGTTGCCGCCGTCTTCAATGCAGACTGGATTAGTCGTTCAGCCTCCTGTACATCAGCTTTAGTAACGGTTTGTGAGAGCCGCATCTTCGCATGGGCCTCGGCAAGCCGGATCATAGATTCCAATTGGCGAGTAGTGGCCGTGATTCGCTTCTCCGCGGCTCGAACATCTTGCCCAAGCTTACGCATGTTCACGTAAGCCTCCACAAGAGCTTGGGAGGCATCATGGGATAGGGTCGGATGGATGTGAGCGCGTGCATATGAAAGATAAGCTGTCAAGAACTCCACAGGCTAGAAGTGATCGTTAGTCAACAGTCATAAAAACCAGTTTAGATATCAATTTACCAGAATCTCGTCCTTGGAACTAGCAGACTGGGGCTTGTCCTCCAAGTACATGGACAGGAGATGTCGTGCCAACTTTCGGTCAGTCGACTCGTTGACGCGATCAAGAATCAGGTAAACAAGATCAAAACGCGAGAGCAGAGTCGGGGGCAGATCGATGTTTTGAGGAACGGGGAGATCCGGGTTGTAACGAGAACCAATAGGATTGGCTGAAGCTAGAATACTCGTTCGTGCGTTCAGTGTCGTGATGATGCCCGCTTTCGCTACCGAAACCGTCTGCTGCTCCATCACTTCGTGAAGGACCGACCGTGTGGCGTCTGACATCTTGTCGAATTCATCAATACAGCAAACACCACCGTCGGACAAGACAAGGGCGCCGGATTCGAGCACTAACTGCCGCGTCTCCGGGTCACGGCTCACGTACGCCGTCAGACCAACAGCAGACGAGCCCTTGCCACTTGTATACACGCCTCGAGGCGCAATTTTGTGGACGTATTGCAACAGCTGGGACTTGGCTGTAGAAGGATCTCCACACAGCAGGACATTAATATCTCCACGATACTTCGGGCTGCCGCCGCGTTCAAATGTTTTATTTGTGCCACCAAACATTTGCAGGAGTATGCCCTTCTTCACATCGTCCATTTCGTAGATTGAAGGAGCCAGAGAGCGCGACAGAAGCTCATAGATATCTGGCCGAGCCGCTGTGGCCTTGATCTTCTCCTCCTCCTTAGGAGTGAGCTTTCGTACTTCCTCTATCTGGTTGTCTGTATCATTCGACTCGGGCTCCAAGGTCGAAACATCGGCATCCAGACGTTTGTTGTCGACCTTCGCTACGTGAACAACGTCCACGAAAGTCTTGAAAACACTCTTTACCGTTCGCATGCGAGGATTAACTCGGACAGGGCTGACACGATAAATTCCCGTTATCCTTACACGATCACCGGCTTTACAGAAATCAACTAGCTCATTGTATACGCAAACAGAAACGGAGTGCGGTGTCTGGCCAGCAGGCACGGCATCGGGAGTCTCTTGTAGCTTGATGACCTGCTTATCTTCGAACTCGCATCGATTATGAACAATTTGCATCGAGTTCTTCTGTGCGCACATGGGCCGAGGACACTCGGTGGGCTCTCGAATCTTGCCCCGGTCGAGACCGACGAGCAAGGAATGACTGCAAACGTTGCATCGGAAAAACGCCTGCCTCATGTCGGGAATAACGGGAGTTGTTCGAATCACGAGACCTTTGATACAGATCAATTTGTCCATATCAGAAGGGTTGAGATCCCGCAGATTGATGATCTCATCTAAGCCCCAAGGCCGCGTCATGTAGGTTTGATCCATAACCTTCTCTTCTAATGTCGGGCCCTGCTGCACGCGCTGAGATGCCACAGGATCTTCGCCCCTCTCCGAACTGGGGAATTGCATGTCGGAGCTCGGGACGGAGCTTCGTTGCGTGGCTGTGGCACCGTTGCTCTGGCTCCTCTGTCTCGCCATTTCTGCTTGTGCTAGCTCGATCATAACATCGTGTACAGACTGGTCCATGAGGGGTACAATTTCCTGAGGGTAGTGCTGAATCTGGTGCCACATCTTTCTAGTAGGCGGGTAGAGTTTGAAATCTCGAATATCTACGTAGAGAATTCGTTGGCCGAGAACCAGCATATTCTGTAGTTCTTCCCAGTATGGTTTCGAGGATGCCGTGGAGTCCGCATCCGTCTGTGCTGTGGTCATGCCTTCATGCCACATACGGTACTTTTTAGTAAAGTTCTTCAAGAAGTCCTTGAAAGCAGCATAGGTATCATCAATCGACACTGTTGTACCCCAGATTGTAGCGTTGTCCTGCCCGCCAAGTGCATCGGCATCAGATGTTCCCGGGTTTAAGTTGGAGAAAGTCGCAGCGTCAGAGTGAATCTCGCGAACAACACGGCCAGAGTCGTCAAGAATGACACGGCTACTACTCCGGGCCCCGCCGCTAAAGATCTCAGAGTTGATGTCACCTCTTCGAGGTCTAGCACGAGGCGTACCAGCTGCTCCAACAAATAGGCCGCTGCTTTCGCTTCGGAGATCGGACTGCGGGTGTAATCCCCGACCCGGGCTTGAACTTGGCTCATATCGAATAGGAGACGACTCTAGATAGAAGCGGTCAGCAGTCAGACCTTCACACTATCAACACCCAACTCCAAGTCTACTCCTTACCGCCAATCAGCCCCGCTCTAGATGCCCTTGGTGTCCGATCACCATCGGACTCCGTTGACTGAGTTTGTGTCATGCGCCGAAGAGGCGAGCTCGGAGGGGCACCTCCATTGTTATCCGTGCTCTGGCTTTCGGTGTTGTGTCTCAAGGGCGAGGATTCGCGGTTCATGTTGTCATTGTTTGCGGGCGAAGACTGATAAAACAACGGACTGGAGGCCAGTTGTGACTGTCGGGTATTGCGAGGCGTGTTGGTGTTCTGAGACGCCGAACTGCGCAGGCCACGGCTCGGTGTGCTGGCCTGCGAACTACCAGTCCGCTGGCTTCGGCGTTGTGTAGGGGAGGACATAGTGGATTGTGAAGAATCAGTACGATTCTAATGAAGAAGTCGTATTTATCCCCTCAATGATTGCGAAAGTACGACGTAATAGGTGTCGTTTGGCACTAGATGCTGAATACCAACAGCAGGATGATTAGAAAATCATGTATTGGGCAATCGCTTAGTGGGACGGACGCATGGTGGGTTTCCTTAGCTGGCTGTCGCGTAAAACGAGCCCATTAACGCGTGAGTGGGTACCTAGACAATTACTTTCACGCGTCTTGGGTCGCGTAAAGTGGCCCCACTTTCACGCATTGATTGGTTCACTATATACTTGTATGATAGCTGCATATCAGCTTGATATCTAGCTGATAGCTCTTTATGCGAACTATCGATGCTAGCGGTGCCTTTCAAACAGGTTGTCCATTTGGCACTGTGTCCTGCTCCAGAAAACCCTGGAAACGCTGCACAGCAACTGAAGTATGCTAGTGGCTGGCTTAGGTAGGAAAGAAGTAAGCAAAGCGCAGAAAACCATTAGCGCTGTTAGGAATCGAACCTAACTCCACACTTATACTAACCTCTCTGGCAGACTGTCACAGTAGGTACCCAGCTTGGACTTTCGTACTGCAGGTGCCAGCAGCCCAGCATACAGGGTATACCAATCTCCATACTGCGGCTCAACACAGGCCAACTGTCAATCCATCCTGACAGCGTTCGACAGAATCCCACGATCAACGACCCAACATATCTACTTTCGTATCATCCGCTGCCAGGTAGTATCTAGAAATATACAATTAGGCAAGATGCCCTCCATGTCTTTGCAGTCTGTAACTGCTGTCCTGATATTGAGTATCGACGACGGCGCAGGTAGGCGACCACTGCTCGAACCTCTTTCCGTACCAATGTTCGCCGCAGCAGTCTTTTGTTGTATTTGGCTAATCTTTCTGCAGTAAGTAGATCTTTACGTCCCCAACGTACCTCGTCCCGATATATACGTGGATTCAGAAAGAACAATATGCGATCGGTACACATGTAGTTGACATACAGCAGAGGATATTCGCCAAATATTACAATGCCCCCCACCATGCACCAACAGGCAGTAAGGCCAGCCAAAAGTAAAGCCAGACGTCCAGAGACTAATGGGACTTTTACAGCATCTAGCACTCCCAGCTCCCCCTACCCGGACGTAAAGTCGCAAAAGACGTTCGAGAAGGGCTTACTCGAGAAGACGGCGAAACAGACTGGCGACATAATTCTCTATGACAACAAACTAGTCCTCTACAAGACGGAATCCGATTTGATGATGTATGTTGTCGGTGGCGCCGAAGAGAATGAGGTTCTGCTATACAACGTCATACTCGCGCTGCGGGATTCATTGCATTTGCTCTTCAAGTCAGTAGTGCCCCTTGACCCCTGAAGGCACGTGGCACGTGGCGGCTGGAATAGTGATCCTAACAACAGCAATACAGGCAATCCGTAGATAAGAGGACGGTAGTAGAGAATTACGACCTGGTGTCACTGGCTATCGACGAGATTGTAGATGACGGCATCATCTTGGAGACCGATCCAACCATCATTGTACAGCGAGTTAGCAAAGCGCCGACTCAGGACGTCAACTTGAGCCGCATCGACCTTAGCGAGCAAGGAGTGAACAACTTGGCGCAACTAGGAAGAGCCAAACTGACCGACTGGTTACGGCAAGGATTGTAAAAAGGGGCATGATGTGTCTGGCTGAAAGTGACAGAAGAATAAGTTACGACAGGTGGAATTATAGAGTAGAAAGCCCGACGCCATGGTGTCCAGTAAAAGCGGTTGCTTCGCAATGAATGGCGGGCATTTGGAGGGATATCATATCGAGTGGCGGTGTCGTGCATATGATTGCTCTCTACGACTTGATCCGAGAGGCCGCTTTACGTAACCTATTCATGACAGCTGCGCCTATATCCTCGTCGCCTAGTGTCCCCTCTACAAAAATGACATCTGCGCCTCTTCTATCCAACTCCCGTAACGCCGAGAAAAGCCCATGTGCTATGCCTTTATTGTCCTTGCCGATGCTAACGTCCAGCACCTTACCAATCGGCGCGTCGTCGTGCGAATTGCGCAGCTCTGCCTCCCTCACCTCGAGTTCAAGAGTCACTCTGTTGTCAGACCCAACTGTAGCACCGAGATTCTCTAACCCCCCAAAGTTTCCACATGTCAGGCCACCACCCGGTTGCCAGTATCGAGTTCGGATAACCCCCAATATGTTGTCGTTATCCTTGATCTCGAGGTCTTCCTTTTTGATGCCCTTGGATAAATCAGGACAGGTAGCTTCGTACAGAACTACTTGTGCCTTGGGGCTGTAATGTTTGTATTTCATCCCCGGCGCCCTGGGCGCAGCCTTGCCTGTCTCGCTGTGATCTTTATACGCCTTCTCAACGTTATTCCATCCAGGGCATTCCCGCAGCTCTTCTATACTGATTCCACCCGGCCTCAAGACAACGGGCGGGTCGCATAGCCCATCTACCACCGTACTTTCCACTCCGACCGAACATGGCCCACCATCAAGGATAATCTCTATGCATCCATCTAAATCCTCGAGGACGTGGGCCGCAGTGGTGGGCGACGGTCTCGTTGATGCATTTGCAGATGGCGCTGCCAATGGAGATCCAGTTAATTTTATTAGTGACAGTGCAAGGGATGAAGCTGGCATCCGTACACCGAAAGTCGGAAGCCCAGCTGTAACCTCAGGAGCTAGCTTCGACGGGGCCGGGTTGGGCATTAGTATTGTCAATGGGCCCGGCCAAAAGCGTTGGATCAGTGGCTTATATATTTCGGGGATATCGACACGAGATTTGTTTTCCGTTGATCCATTCTCCTGAGTTGCAGGCTGGATAATATGACGGAGCATGTCCAGGTCGGCGACATGTATAATCAGCGGGTTATCCGATGGCCTGCCCTTTGCAGAATATATCCCTTTTACCGCAGCCGACCTTGTCGCATCAGCGCCGAGGCCATATACGGTCTCGGTTGGCAACGCAACTGGGATGTCCTTCGTTCTTAGATATACCGCAGCCTCCTGCAAAGTTTTGAGACTCTGTGACTCGGAAACCTCCCACTGGCCAATCTTCTCAAGACTGTCATTCTCTCTGAATTTCCCAAGCTCGCCACCGACTACTTTTAAAACCTCAGTCTTCCTTTTGGCTACGTGTTGCGGCAGATCTTGCGACATGGTACTGCAAGAGCTGAATAAGACCCTAGCAGATTTGAGTCTGGCGAACAGAGCTCTTGAAGCCAACTTGAGGACTGAAGTAGACAAGACCAAGGGAGGGATGGAGACCTTGCGTATAGAGAACGTTATAATCTGATACTCGTATAATTTTTCTATGTCGACCTAGAATCACATCCAGATATCAGGATCGTCTCACCAAAAAACTATGACGAGTGTTTAAATAAGACGTTTGAAATTCCAGGTAGAAATCTTCCATTTGACTCATTAAAATGTTTGCTGCATGTAATTTGGGAAACACGGAGAGTTGGTACGTAGCTATTGCCTAACCTGGTAAGTACTTGCCTCTACAGATGTATAGCACGGAGAAATTAGGCCTAGACGGCCCACCCATAGCTCTATATTGCTCTGTAGTCTGTCCAGCTAGGTCATGCTGATTTGGTACTACCTTGATAGAGAGACACCACTCGAATTGGGCAAATGTCAGAAGCACCAAATCTTCATACGAAACGACGAGATAAGGCGGTGCTTAAGACCTTACCTCCGGCCCTGGCGTCTTGCGTCGATATGCGCCTCTCACCATCAATGACCCAATGTCCGCCAATAATCTTCCAAATGGCGACCTCTCAGCCCATTCGACGCACAAGCCGCCCGATAAGCTGAAGCACCACAGCTCGACTTCATACCCCTCCGTTCGCGATGCGTCGTCCATAGCCGACGTTCGTGCGAGGCTAGCCGCCCTCCACACACGAGAAACCACCATAAGGAATCGATTAGATAGCCTTATTTCCTCCCAGGCCGACCTTTCTCGCGAATTAGGACGACTCGACCTACTGCGCGCCAATCTGGGTTCTCAGGTAATAACGACGAGATCGATCAGCAATGGCATGCTTGCTTCAGCTGCCGAGACCGCCGGCCGACTCTCCAACCGCGTTAAGGAGCTGGACTTGGAGAAGGACAGAGTACAGCAGACCTTGAAAGTTGTTGAACAGGTCGCCGAACTGAAAGCTTGCGTCCATGGAGTAGTTGGTAGTATGGGCGCCCCCCAGGATTGGGAAGCAGCAGCAGGCTACATCTCGCGAGCGAGCAAGGTCCCGCAAAATATTATACGGGGCGGCTTCGCCGCCTCGATAGTACCGAGTGTCGAAGTGCCAGATGCTCCCTGGGTGACGCTTGAGAATTCAAAAGAAAGCTTATGTGGCCTGTTCCTGCGAGAATTCGAGAAGGCGGCCAAGGAGGGCGATGGCGCCAAAGTGACCCGTTTCTTCAAACTATTCCCATTAATAGGGAGAGGTAATGTTGGGTTGGACGTCTATGGCAAATACGTATGCCAGGGCGTTGCAGGAACCGCTCGGGCAACTCTCAAGGAAGTGCCTGGTAGTGCTGGAAGACAAGACGGTTTTTTTTATGCGAATGCACTCACCAAGCTATTCGAACACATTGCCCAAATAGTAGAAAGCCATGGCGGACTTGTAGAGAGGCATTATGGCGAGGGCAAGATGATCAAGGTCATTGAGAGATTGCAAATGGAGGCCGATATACAAGGAGGCATCATATTGGACTCCTGGAGCGACGACCGAAATGTCGACAGGCGTCTCACAGACGTAAAAAGCTATCCCTTCTCGTTTCTGGTGAAGAGCTTCTTGCCACAGCAACAACAAAAGGCCCTTGGTGGGACACCCCGTGTGAACTCACCGGCAGTTGGTGGCGGTACCAACGCTCGTGACAGTGAAGATGAAGGCGTCAATATGAGGGAGGTCGATGGACTTCTTAATGAGATTTCTGTTATGCTTGGCCGTTGGTCTCTGTATACTAGATTTTTGACTGGGAAATGCAAGGTAATCATTCCTCCACCCCATACTCTCTGGTTTCCCCAGACACCCCGGTTACATTCAAATACTGACTTTGTTACAGAGTCCCGGTGCTTCGGAAGATACAGCGCTATCAATACCAACCGTTGTAACCAATTCAAATCTTCGAAAGAAAGTGGTAGCCAAACTCATCGAGCCGTACAACAACATGTCGACATTTTTTATTAGGAGATCGATCGAGAAAGCATTCCAGCTAGATGAGTCCCCGGCTGGGTTGTCTCTTAATCTCAACAAGCTTATTGAAGCTAATGCTCCTTACATTATATCAGCCGTGGATGATGTCATGTATATTGTGAACGCAGTGATTCAAAGGTCAATATCTACGTCACAGCGAGAAGTAGTCTCCCAGGTCGTCTCAGATATCGGCAGACTATTAGGCGCTGATTTTATCGGGATGGTCCAGCGGAAGATGCGTGATGAGTCGTATCCGAGAGCGGCCGTGCAGGGGAACCTGCCACCAGAAGACAAAATCGTTGCGTTTATTGTATTAATCAACAGTCTCGACGTTTCCAACGACTACCTCTCCCGGATTATGACGACACGGCTAGGCAGTCCGGCAGAGCAACCTAACGGGGCGTCTCAGAACAACTCGCTCCTCACTTCGTTCCCCTTTGATAACGATGTCAAGCTTGTCGTGTCTTCTCTCAACAGCCTGAAGCTGACATTCACGGCGAAGTCCACCGAACTTCTCAATGAAGGTTTGCAGGTGCTGTTTAACTCGGTGGTTAGATTGAGGCTACGCCAGCTGATGACGGAGACCTTCCGAGATGCTGACTACTGGCGGACGGAAGAAGAGCTAGCCGAAATAGCCCTGCAGAATGACGAGGACGATAATGAATTGTTGGACCGTATACCACGACGTTTCGAGCAAGGTTGGGATGCGCTGATGAAACCTCTGGCTCGACTCATGACAGCCAAGCCTTACAACAGTCTATTAGAAGTTACAGCAACACATCTGTCCAAGAATAGCTTAGAGAAGAGGATATGGAGTTACAGCGGGAAAACCAATGCATATGGGGCGATCCGCATGGAACGTGATTTCAACGGCATCATCAGCACTGTGTCTAAGGATAACTACAGCGTGAGAGAACTATTTAACAGAGTCACGCAGATCCTCATGGTGGCCAATATGGAAGACGAAGAGTGGGAAGAGTTGGTGGAGGCCGGCGATGAAGGCGGCATTGAATGGGTATTAAGCCAGGATGAGAGGCGTAGAGCACGGAATCTCGTCCGAGAATGAATGTTGGCCGGTGTTGACAATTCAAAACAGATGTATTAGGTAGTCTGGTCCAGTAGAATATCCGGTCAGATTTATTAATATGATAGCTGGGAGTCACTACCTGCCTTGCTCCCCTGTCTCAGCTATTATCATGTCTCATTCTTATTTCATTTCATGTTTGGATACCACGAACTGCTTGATATCATTAACCTCTCAAGGACCGGAGGCATTCTACAAGCTGTAAAGGAACCCGTATCAGTAGTCTAACAATAACCATTCGCAGAAGGCAAGTACGTAACTCGAGAATATCAGAAAGATGAAAGTGATGTGACGCTACAAAACTGAAAGTCAGATTAGATGCCAGTGCAGCTGTACATAACCTACAACCACCGGGTAGGTTTTCTCCGTCATATCTTTAGCCATGCATCTAACCGAGCTCTGATTCAGCACTTTATTATCTGTTATCTGCATCTACAATTAATTGCTTCAAGGCTCTTCCGCAACTGAACCTGCCTAACCTTAGGTTAGTACACAAAGGAACCTCTTCTACATCTGTAGCTAACCCACCTATACAATTAGTCCAGAGCCAAAACTATCTCTCGTCCGACGACCGTACAAATCCTCGCAGTTATCCTTTATATCTCATAATAGACCACTGTGTGGGTGAATTAGCAATGGCAACACAACACTTCGGGCTCCTTGAGGAGCGCGAGGAAACAGAACTGCACAAAACACGTCTCCTAGCCGTAGAAGAACGACCGTTCAAGCGGTTGACAAAACGACTCGTAGCCCCAGGCGCCTTCACAAATCCCAATCCAAGCAAGAAGTTACCAACGCCGCCGCCGGAAAGCGGCGCCGGAGACTCAGCAGATGCTGCCGCGCCCACAACACCATCCCTCTCCAGCGAGGAGATCACAGCCCTGAAAGAAGACATCGTCCTCGACTTCGCGGCCTTCGACTCCGCGATCGCGCGCTTGCAGTTCCTGTCAACAGCCAACGCTGCCGAGCGGGAACACTACGCGGCCGCCCGCCTACGGATCCTCAACACGATGGACAGCGTGCGCGAGTCGAATGCAGCGCTGCATGTGCGGCTAGCCGAGGCACGGGATACGTTGGCACGCCGACGGAAATTCGACGAGTTGGCCGACAAGATAACGAGTAATCGCATGTTGCGGACGCGGGCGGAGCAGAGCGTGAATTTGGCGAAACTAGCCGAGGAATGTGAGGAACTGCGACGGGAGAGCGAGGCGTACGGAAATACGTGGCGGGAACGACGGGCGCAGTTTGAGAGACTCGTTGATGAGGGTCGAAGACTACGTGCGCTGATTCGTGACGAGAAGGAAGAAGTAGAGCGAAGAGAGGGTATGGACTCCGATGCGGAAGATGGCGAGGCGGCACCTACGCCCGGCAAAGGTCTAGCGAGCGGGAATGCGACGCCCAGGCCAGACAGGGACAGTAATGCCGTTTCGTCCACGGCCGCCTCTACGAAAGGGGGAATTGACGCGGGAAGCGCGACGCCTAGACCGGGAAGCAGTGGAGGTGAACGAACACCCAGACCCGATAGTCCCGGTGGAGCTGCTGCTGTGGGCGGTGAAACGCTGAAGCCGAGACCTGATGGCATTGACAGCGGTAGCTTCTCGAGAGCGGGCAGTTCGGCTCCGAGTGTGACGACCGGAAGCCAACAGCCTGAAAGCAAGGAAAATGGGAATGGTGGCGATGTCGAGATGGGTGAATCAACTGCTGCACAAACGCAACAACAGCAGGGACAGAACACTACACAACCACAAAACGCCGATACGGTGATGGCAGATGGGTCGCAGGGCAGTACCCAAGAAACACCACAGATCACGGTCGATGCGCCAGAGCAGACGAAGGGTGAAGATAAGATGGATACGACATGATCGGTTACTTTATCTTCTCTTTATATTATGAACTTTGTTACGAGACGGATTGAGCCCTTACAGCATCATCCAGCATTGAGAGATGCTTGTACACTACTACATTACGCTACAGTAACGAGACCAGGTACTAGGTAGTCCATATACCCAAAAGAACAGCTCTAGGGCAGGGCTAGGAACGACAGCAATGGAGTTTCACTTTTTCTTTCAGGGATTGCTTAGGAGAAATAGACAGAAAGAATTTACTTCATTCCCCCTGACTCTAACGAGAAGATCTTGCTCATGTGGTATCATTTCATCATCCGTTATCGAGTGTCCTCAGACACTCATCAAAAACTGGGTATATGTAAGTCCGTCTTCTTTCGCCAGTGTTCTCCTAGACACATTTCGCAGTTCTGTTGTCACAGTCATTTGCCATACGCCCATCATTGCAGAGCGAAAGAGGAGGAAGTCTCGGCAGCGAGAGCGGAGAGCGAGTAACTGCCTGTAGTGTAGTGTAGTCCAGATCTCACCTCGCCTTGTCTGTCTCCTTCATATCTTCTTCTCTCCCCCTTGCTTATTCATTACACACCGTTTTTCCTTATTTATTCACATCCACCATAATCACAACCCCTAAGCAGCAGAAGCGTTTGCCTCACCGTTAACCGGTTGTGGTTGGCCAAGCGCCAAAGCTTTCTTCGCGTTAGCAATCTCCTCCGCGAGTCCGTTCTCGCTCTCCGCCGTGGCGATCTGCTCTTCTAGGCGCTGAACGGCCCCGTCGATGCGTTTGCGTAGGGGGCCGAAGACGGCGCGAGTTTCTTCTATTGCTTTTTGCTATTTCATTTTGTTTTATTTATGTTAGTCAATATTAGCAGCAATGGTAAGAATGAAGATGCCGCCAGAGCTAGATACTACAGGTAGAGAAGGGGAAAGATATAAGAGTAGGAAAGGAAGGGGTGTCGGGCACAGAGTCCCAGGATGCATTTAGGTAGGCAGGTATGTCAGACAATTATAGAAACAAACCTCCTGCTTGAGCATAAACTCGGCGTTCCCATCCGCAGACTCCCCCTTCGTCTTCAGGTCCTCTTCTAGCTTCTCAACGCGCTCCGTCTGCTGTGCCAGTTCCTTGCGGTAGTAGCTCTCTTCTTTAACGAGGCGCTGGACCGATTGGACCGCGATGGTGAGAGGCGAGGGGGCTGGCATTTTTTGTTGTCTTTCTCTTGTCTTCTGTCGCGCTGGGTGGGTTGTCTGGAAGTTGCGGTGGGTTGTGTATCTGTGTTGCAGTCCAGAGAAAAGTTGGTAGGACAGGATATATGCAAGACGTCACAAACACTACAGAATGTACTAATCAGGGTTTAAGAACAGAATCGAGCTTTTTCGTTTATAGCGCATCTAGAATATAGTTGCCTAGTTGTCTAGGTCATTCGATCCAGCAAGCAGTTGATGTTCTCGCGTTGATTGATCTCCCTAAAGTAGCACTATATTTTGGTGGGGTTGGCGGGGTAGAACCTACTTAGGTGAATATCCTTATTCCTTCAATACATACCTGTGTATAACTAAACAATCCATAGTATATCCTTACACAAACTGGAGGTTCCACCGACCCATATTCTCCACTAACCTCTTCTCTGCAATCTTGGCCTCAGCAAAGAGCCCAAGTTCCTCCAGGAGATCAAGGACATCATACGGGTCCCCTTCCCCTTGGATGGCCTGTTCACACTTTGTCAATAGATCAAGAAACTTGCTGGGCGAGGCGTATAGCGCAAACCTAAAAAGTCCCACGCAGATCTTGGCCCACGTAGTGACCCATTCGGCGTCGATGGATGCCGAACCAAACCTCACCTCGATGGTGCGCATGGTCATTCTTGGGGACTGCAAGGTATCGCACCGGTAGCCGGCGAAGTTGGTCGCCAACCTCTCTCGTTGCGACCACAGGAGCTCGCCCACGCTACAACTCACCGACCGCGCGTAGATCTCGGCCGTCGCCTCGAAGGTGTCGACTTCGCGGGGCCGCTTGTTGAGGACCTCGGACACCAGCTCATGCGCGACGCTGATCCCGTTCCGCTGGAATATCTTGTCCACTCTCAAGAGATAATCTTCGTCGTATAGGGGCAGCTTGATGCGGGGGGTCTGGCGAACGCTTTCCACGCTATTATCATCCGGGTTTGTTGGTGCAGTATTTGCTCCCGTCGCTGCGAGTTCTATCTCCGCTAGAGCGATTCGAAGGTCTACCTCCTCGAAGATGTCCCTTGAAAATGTGTGCGTATGTCTCGAAGTACCGTTCTTGTAAAAAGGTTCAAAGTGTCCCGGTCTCCTAGTTTCCAGGAAGTCGTCAACGTATACTTCTTCGTCGTCGTCCTCTCTGGTACTCAGTGGGGGTTCGCCGTGACGCAGGGTCTCTCCGATGTATTGATAACATGCGGTGTACAACGTGCCGCTCTCGTGTGGCACGGGCGGCCTGAATTCTGTGTTTCTTTTAGTGTTAGTGCCCTTGTCGAGATATTTGCCGCTGAGAAAGGAGTACAGCCTTAGAGGCAAACTATGCCTGTTGGTCACCCGCTTCGGGTCGTGCAGTGTGAAAAGCAGCGGCTCGACGGCATAACTGAGGGCAGCAATTCTCCGAATGTGTTCCACAGATAGCCTCTCTCGCCCCAGCCCGATGTGGACGTGCAATCCGCACGAGTCGTTCACGAGGCAGCGAAACCTGCTGGTCACTGCCGCGATGGCGAGGCATAAAGCCTCAAAAGCATCCGGAGTCGCATATTCAGCTGGGCTTTTGATTTCCACCGAATAGTATCTGTATTCATCCGTATTCTCAGCAACCGACTCTTCCTCCCCGACCCCCCAGAATCGATATTTTTCCATGGGGGTTGGGTCTGCCTCGGCCGCTGTTACAAAAGACGTTATTGGCTGGCCACGAAAACAGCCGTCAATTACGTCTTTGACCTTTTTGTGGACGACGGCCTCCACTTCTTTGGTCATCTTCCCACGGAGTTGTTTGTTTGTTATTCGAAGAACCGGTGGGAGACCTGCGACCCCCCTATGGGGGTCTCTCATTCCAGGATGGAGAGCGGCGATGAGAAACTCAATCTCGACGCCGAAGCTCAGGTTTGATGGCATCATGATGGTACTTGAGGACATCCTTACTGAAAAGCTGCTATTAGATTGTTCTTAAGCGTGAAGGTGCCCTTCGACGGGAGCGATTGAGTTTTGCCAAAGCGAGACCTAGATATATACGATAAAGGATCCAGTAAACAACCACGGTGTTTATAGAACAGTCTGTTGCAGGTCATCCCGGTGTCTCACTTAAAATCAACTGGGGCAGCGAGGGCCAATGACTACCCACTCAACTTCATTCTATGCAAACTCATACAATCGCGTTGATTTGGTGGTTACACATTGACTAACAAACAAAAAGGGAACAAGAACTTTGATTCAACACGCAATGTAACTGTTTCTTACTCCAAGAAATACAAACCCATTGTTTAAAATATAAATTGCTCTTTAGACCACCCTTATAAACCTCTTTAAAGCACAGAGCTTCCTGTACGTCAACCCAACCGAGCATCAAATAATATATTTAGAGAACTTCAACAACAACAACAACAACAACAACAACAACAACAACGACAACAACGACGACAACGACGACGACGACGACGCCATGGCATCCAATAATAGCAATAAGAATGGGCACAACGGCTCCCAATACTTTGAAGCGGATTCAAACACGAAACAAGCCCAAACTCATTCCTATGTATCTGGGAGCGATGCAGGGCAGAAGGGCAAGAGCCTGGGTCGCAAGATTATGAATTCTGCCTCCGAGTATCTCGGCGCAACATATCTACCCGCCATGCAAAAGGACAAGGCTGCCTACCAGGACAGGAAAAGGACCAATGCTTCGGAGAGCAGTTACAACAAGCCTCACAACGACCGAGCGTGAGAATATCTTACCTACCTATCCATGCTCTCGACCATCAGCACATGGTAACGAATGGCACATTAACATGTGGCCCAAGGTTTACGTCAGGATCATATCTAGATTGGAGGTTCTCGCAGAATACTAATATCAAGGGCCTCGTTCTAAATCCCTACACCTGGCGATGTGACAGTCAAGAAAAGAGCGCCTTACATTCCCTGCATTGAATGAACCATATACTTCGTGAAATGCCTCGAATTGAATGCCCTTCACACTCTTACTTTGAGAGATAACATGATTATTCCATAGCAATATAAATTATTGCATTGCAACAAAAGAATTCTCTCGCAGGTCAGAAAGCTCGAGCGCCCAAATAAAGCAACGCAATCGCCTTGTATAAGCGAAATGGAACAGATAAAGGCATTTGGTATTGTATATATCACGTTTTGAAGGAAAAGTAAGTTGAGAGACAATAGTATATACTTCATTTTGTGCCCCGAATCACGACATCTTCGATAATACCAACACCAACACAGTATCTCTGACCATGCCAGAACGCCCGAAACCTCATTCTCATCATTGATTATTCCTACGTAAATGTATAGAAAAAGATTAATTCACACACCATCTCAAGTCATCGCGCGACCTTGCATCTGAAAGGTGCTACATACTTAAACAAACAATAATACACAACACGTCCTAAGATGCTACCCGTCCTTCTTGGCTCATCACTCGCCCGTCTATCTACCTATCCATCTACCTAGAATATCAAATAGGAAAACTACAACAATGGTGAAAAATAAGGAGACAGTAATCCAGTAAGTGAAAATTATTGTGCCTCCGTCCGACCCTCAACCTCTCTCTCTCTCTGTGTGTGTGTGTGTGAAACAACCCTTGTAAATGAGAATAAAAGAGCACCTACACAGACATTTACATGCGTAAGACTAAGACTAAGACTAAGATACTACAGACAATATATATATATATACCCATTGTTACATTGAGTACGAATATTTCGTTCTCTTATTCAAAATGATAATAATACAAAAAGAAGGTTCACGCACGAACGCACAGTTATGTGTAGATATGTCTCCTTAGCCCATTCTCTTTCTGTAAAGCCCCTCAAGAATTGCTTTATAGACCTTGAAACAGATCCCCCTCCTTCTTTCCATCTTACTTTATGTCACACATCCTTCACCAGATTATCGACAGAGACAGATGTGTAACGGTCATTGATTGGTATTCTTTTACTGAGTAAGCCCTAGGCGACCAACCTCTTACCCGAGAACCAAGCCCCCCCCTTTTCTCGTGATACGATCAAGCGGAAAGAAAGCACGTTCCCACCAATCTTTACGCCTTATGATTGCTCATGCTGATCCCGTCGACCTTACTGGTCAACGGCGAAGAGAAAAAGAAGTGAGAATAAGTACACCGCAAACGTTGCGCATGCGAGTTTTTTTCCTTTTCCATAGCCAAAAGCGCCCCTTTCGTAACTATGTAAACTTTTACCAAGGATTTCAAGGTGATGGCTTTGTCTAGTAGACCTTCTTCTTCTCGTCGATGCTGAACTGTCCCGGGCCGCTGTTAACCAGCAGGAGGAGGCCACCAACGATGGACAGGATCTGGAAGAAATCGTACTTGGCAAAGTCCTTGTGGGGGTGGTGCTCGTGAAGCTAGGGTTGTCATAGTTTAGTACGACATCATATTTCTGTTTTGGCAAACAAGGTGACTTACAGTCCAGAAGTTGTTGACTAGGATGTTGAAAATGCTGAGGATGACAACGAGAAGAGTAGCGCTGAACTTGGCCTTGAAGCCCACGACAACCATGACACAGGCAACAGCCCCGATAGCAGATACGATGATTCTGCCAACAGTCCACTCGCCGCTGAAGACAAAGCCTATGAACAGGAAGATGAGGAGCACACGACCGGCCAACTGAAAATACATCTTCCGGTCCTTCTCGTCGAGCGTAGGCAGGCCGGCGAAAGCCTTCGTCTTGCGAACCCACGAGTCAGACAGAACCATGACAAGGCCACCGATGACGGACAGATTTCGGAGGAAGAAGTTGAGGTCGAAAATGAGACCATAGCCAAGAGCCTGGGTAACGACCACACCCATCAAACCGGCAACGGCGTAGTCGGAGTATTTACGGATGATGACGAGGGTGGAACACGAGGCCATGGCGATAACGTTTACGATGAGGAAGAGATGCGTCAAACCGTTCGGGACTACGGGAATTTCGCTACGTTAGCTACGAAGCCCCTGAATGACCTTGTATAAAGCTTGCGGGGAGCTTACTGTGCCGGTATGAGTTAAGATAGACTAATTGATCGCTCCATTGTGTTATGATTCTCAAGGCGTCTTCGAGGAATGTGACCACGATCAAGAATCGGCCAATAGCAGGGAGGTATCTACGGGGGGAAGCGCGTCAGTTTATTATGCCTCCTGTCAAATTGATGTGGTCATATAAAGGCCAAGCCTTTTTTCGAGTTATTTTATCGCTTTCTCGTCCTGTGCTGCGCTGCAATGGATAGTCATAGTAACGGGAATGCAAGGCAAGGCAAGGAAAGGCAAAGGGACTACACAAAGGCAAAGGGACTACACAAAGTAAACGGACGGGGGTTCGGGTTGGCGGATGACGTACGGTTTCACAGGCCCGCTGACCGAGTCCATAAGGTCCTCGATCTTGCTGGTTTGCGCCCTTATGGCGTCGAGGGGACTCGGGTCGCTGCTCTCCATCCTGGGGCCGCCGAAAGGTGTTTGATTGCTCAGCTGGTAGCCGGCCGTGCCTCTAATTTGGGCCATAGTGGGTGTATGTATTTGTTTATATAGAGTAGTAGTAAAGTGAAGTTGCGCGTGCAGACCTGCTGTTCCGACAGTTGAAAAGGAGAGAGTTGTCGAGTAATCGGTCGCTTGAGGATATACTGATCGAGCTCGGTAAGACGGCAAGTCGAGAAGATTCGGGTGAGGGTGAGGTCCGGCTATGAAATCAGCGCAAGGGAGGATTTGCGAGTGGCTTAGTCAAGCTAGGTAGGTACCGTGGGAGGTAGGATATGTAGGTAGGATTTGTGCGCGCTGCGACAGAAGAGAAGGTGGTATGTATGGAAACAACAACCCAACCCAACGCAGTAAACAGCAGCACCACTATTTCCCTGTCTGTTGTTGCAATTGTGTCGAGCCGAAGGCAGAAGAAAAAGGAGCTCTTGGTAGAGTTTGAGTCTGGTGAAATGTGCAAAAAGGAAAGGATGCCGTAGTAATAGTCAGCGTGATAGTCTTATGTGGTCTGGCTCGTTCCTGCTAGACAACCGTGTCCTCAATTACGAATGGGGGAAGTATGCTGTAATGATGCAACAATATTGGCTATGTTCAGTTGGCTTGGCCTGGTCTTCTCCAATAGTGATTCGTCTATTGGCGTGCCTCCCGCTGATGCTGGCGCACTGCCATGGTACTTACTTTTCTTGGTATAGCTCAAGTACCTACGCTAACCTTATTTTCCTATCTATAACACACATACTGCACAAGCACATAATATCACAGAACTGTGCATATCTACCGTAAGAAAGTGTCTCCTAACCTAGACTCTAGTTAGTCTACTAGTACTATGTACAAGTACTTCAAGCTGCAGTGCGGTACTGTCACAGATGCTGCAGATTCTTGAGATCTGGTAAGGAATGTAGTCGAGTAGACAGAGCAAGATATCTAAGCCTCATCTCCATCTCATTGCCCGAGCTTCTTGCCCAACTTACATAGGGCGTCATTATATGACGGATTGGCCAATTAGGGCTTGAGTCCTGTTCTCATGTGAGTGTGGAATACTGAATACTACGTAGCATACAGATAGAACACCAAATAACATGAAGTCACACAGGCTTTGGGCTCGACAGCAGACATAGAAACATTTATACGATGCCGGGCCGACGATTAAGAGAACAAATGAGCAAACGCAAAGTGTCAGTTTAGACCAACACATATATTACTTATCATCCTGCCTGTCTGTCTATCTACTTTTCTTTCTAGAATGATGCTTCATCTTGATCTCGTCGGTATTAGGTAGGAGATAAACGCACAGTAAACTTGGGTAATAACTTGTGTTCCTCGCCTGCATAGAAGTAACATAGTACTACCTCCATAAAGACATGTTTTTACCTACCAAGACATACAAACATGTCCTCGACAGAAGACCCTGCCATTTCTAGAAGGAAAATTCCTGTGAGCCACAGAAGTTCACCAGCACGTAGATAGACAACAACTATTGGCTCGTTCATTCATCTACGTCACTCAAACTCCAAGACCAAAATCAAGAGGCCTGGCACAAGGCCAGGCAGAGTGGTAGGAAAGAACGAAGGAAGTAGAAAAGACACAAAGGTGAAAGAGTGTCGGCCTGGTCTAAAAATAAACAACACTAACTAGGCCGGTCCCATCCACAAAATCCGCACAGTTAACAAGGCTCTCTCATATTTAACAAACTAACCTAACTACTATAGTAGGCTTTCTACCTACCACTTCAGACTAGCACAGTACATATATATTACTAGTTATAGTTGTTGTACAGGAATAGAAATAAGATATGCAGTTGATTAAATACTAAAATGAAAATAAGAAAAAAAAAAAAAAATTCAAAGCCAAAACTATAAAGAAATAAAGGAATAGTATACTGGGTAGGTAGTATTAGCGGTTTGCTTCAGCACTTCAGATTGTCGTGGTTGTATACCGATGTGCAGGACCCAGATAAGCCGCAAGGAATATATTAAACTTGCATGAGGCCACTTTTCTGTTCTCCCAGCAGCTTACTCCATCATAATATATGGGACGAGGGAAAAGATCTATACAAACGTAAACTGTGAAGCTTCTTTGCTCTAACGCCATAACCTGCTAGCCTCTCCTTGTTGCTATCGGGCAATATATCTTATGAAATGTATTCTGTATATGTACATATAAATATACTTAAGACCGCGGATGAATGAAATGCATGTTAGTATACCAAGTGTAAGGGGTGGTATGCCAAGTCTGCCTGCTAGAGTACACATTGTATAACTCTACTCGTGACTACTACCTTGACCAAGTCTTTGATCTAGTCTAAGAGATTCTAGTATAAGTACACTGGTATCGACTTCGCCCATAGTATAGTAGCAATATTTGCTTAGGTCAAGTTTATTACTTGTGCTTGCCTGCTTTCTTGCTTCCTGTATAAGCCAGGAATTGTTAACAGTGGATATCTACAGGCCGCTGTTAGTATTTGGGTAGTTTAAACTGACATCTTGGGTATTGGGTGAGGACTGACCTTCAAGTAATTCGTGATACACGCGGACTGGATGCCTAGTCTGATATATGTGTTTTTTGATGCTGGGAAAATACGCAAAGCAGCAGACCTCAGCAAGCTTCAGGTTTGGGCTTGACATTCGATTGGGGTTTGCAATAATGAAGGCATAAACAGCCAAACACAACACTTCAAGTGACAGGCAGTACCGGGACCACAACAAACCAGCTGGCGTTCTAACCGGCCGGCCAGCAAGCCTTATGCAATACAAAGCTGTTCAACTGACGACCTCGCAATTGCAATGACCTGCTGGCAAGTCGGCTTCTGGCCCGGTTTCGCAGCGAGGCCACAATGCGGCTGCTGGTAGACGCCCGCCGCGACCATGGCATCGAGGACCGCATGTCTCGCCTTGGATCTATTCTCCATCATCAGGACGATGTCCTTCAACCCGAGATGGAACGGATCAACAGCGCTGCCAGAATTGCCATCCCCCGAGATACCATAGACGTCCACCTTGAGTAGCGCCCGTACGGTAAGACGCCACATGGCGGGTTCCATCTCTCTATGCATAAAGTTCCCATTCGCGCCGCAACCATCTGCTTCGCCTAGACGTCCCCACATCCCGCCAAAACCGTTCAGTTTGAAGACGACTTTCCGCCGCTCCGCGATCGCGCGCTTCGTTTCGTCGTCCACCATGTTGAGCATCTGCTCGTATGCGTGCACGATGCTCGGGATTAGCGTCGCTAACAGCATCAGCGTCTGGAAACCGTAGATCATGGCTGGCGAGGAACCCGAAAGGTCGTGGGCTGCTGTCGCTGGCCCCCCGCGCGCGGAACAGCTGGGACAGTTCACCACTTCGTAGGCAACCTTCGCCGCCAGTCGGGCCTGGCGGATCGCAGGCTCGACTTCATTGGGCAACCTCTGCATCGAGTTTAGGGCCAAGTATAAGTTTGCGAGACAGGCGCAATCTGGTCCAGCAGACGACAGCGACAACGTTGTTGCCGCTGCAGGTGTGCTTGTACTTAGACTTGTATCGCTGCTCTCCGGCGAGCCCGTCGTGTTCGAAGACGGGGAAAGCCCGGGGACTTGTTCCGTGGTCGGGGGTGAGGTTGGGTCGAAATCACTCCACGTGAATAGCGCAGGGTCTATATTGGTAGACGAAGCAGACGGAGTCTGAGTAGATGGAGTCTGGAACTGGACGTCGTCGGCATTCGGTACAGAGTCGAAGTTGACGTCGCCGAAACTGTTGTAATCAAAGGGTTGAAAATATGTCTGAGCCGCCGTCGCTTCCGAGGTAGAGGCAGAGGCAGAGGCTGCGAGGAATAGTGATGGCGTGGCGGGGTCCAGGTCTAAGTCATCGCCCAGCAACATGTTGATGAATCGCATGCCTGGATCTCCCGTATCGGGTGGGAGCTCCATCATGGACGTCTTTGTCGGCGGCGCTGTCCCGGGCGTAAAAAGTCCTTCGTCGGGCTCTCGAGGTCGTTTTCGGGGCCGCCCCATGGGCTTCTGCGGTGAGTAATGGCATGGTATGTTCTCACGTTTGCAGCGGGAGCAGCCATCGGGTTCTTTTGTGCATGCGAGTTTCCGGGCGCCTGTGCCATGTGTAAGTCGCGCGAATCGATACCCAAGTCACCCAGTCATCGGAAAGGCTTGTGGTCTCCTCATTTCAACATACGGCATTCGTCGCAAGCCCGGTGCTTTTGGACACCGGCATCGCTCTGGTCCATCGCACTAGGCAACATCAATCCGACCAGAGTCTCTAAGTACCTAAGTGCTCGGCGTATAAAAAGAAGACTTATGCTTGGATAGGCAGGTAATGATCCAGTTTGTTGTGATTTGGTCCTTTTCCTCTTGATTTATCTCTCGATCTACAAAGAACAACACTCCAGTGTAGTATGCATGAATTGAGGTAGTAACGAAGACAAGTGCGATCGGAAAACGATTACAAAACATTTCATGCGGCATGATCCTGATCCTGCACGTGCTGCTGCGCAAGTAGTGTAGTAGCACCCTTTTGTCCAGCACCATGCCAGTGGTTGTGCTTCGTCAGCACCTGAAGCCTCCACACGAACACTACTGCCCACCCCACTAGCCTAGCCCAAATTCGGATCCCCAAGTCCCCAAGATCAAGGTACCATATTTCTTGGCACCATTAGTGGTACTTTGTGGTGATCCAGTAGACTTACAAGATAAGTTGCTGTCAAACATACGTACGTCAGAGAGGTATTCTGATCTATCGAATTATGCCTGCTCAGCAGCTAGGTTACCGAGAGTGTAGCACAACCGAACCCAGATATATAGGCTCTAGGGTCACAAGCAGTTAACCCAAGAGGGTTTGGTAGATATTTATGCCGATATTGCATTTGACTGGCTACCACTCTGAGCCCGTCTTATGTCATGGGTGACTTTGCGTGATACCTAGACTTTCCGTCACCTAAGCCTTATCATAAACGATGACCCGTCCGGTTCTGGGCTCGTTGGCGCCTCCTGCTCTCAGCCCGTCTCTCCCTGACCCGTTTATCTAGTTCTGCAAGGCTAGGTTCGTTGATATCTTCAAACGATCTCAAGTCTGCGAGAAACCGCCGAATACGCAACCCCGTCTTGTGTCGTATGTAGGCGTCATACAGGTCGTCTGCCGCTGCGTGGGTCGCCACCCGTAGACCTTTGATAACATCCCGGTCTTTGATATCCGCGTCGTCGTACTCGTTGAAGAACACATCCAAGTCTTTGAGCATCTCCTCCGCTTTGGTCAGCTCCGCCACCGCGTTCTTGCGCTTACCCGTTAGCGTTCGAGGGGCGCCTGTGGCTTGTTGGTCTGTCTGAAGAGCCTTTGCATCGGAAGCCTGCCCAGGCGTCGTTCCTATTGCAGGCCCAACTGGCCCAGGCTTTGGTGGCAAAGGTTTGCTCATTGTTTGAAGCGCCTGTGCCTTGGCCATGTCTCTCTTCACGTATATGAATTTGTCGGTTGACCGTGGCTTACGAGGAAGCGAAGAAGGATTAGCAGAAGGATCCGGCTGAATAGATGGTGGTGTCTTTTGACTTTGATTTTCCACCTTCGAGGAGCCCTGAGCTTGTTGGTCCTCTTCGTCGATCCGATGGCGTGCGTCATCCAGTGCTCGCTGCAGGGATGAAGCAGTGCTGGTGGCCAATTTCGCTGCGAATGGAAGGGAGGGAGCCGTTGACTCTTTGGTTGTCCCCGAAGACGTTGTATCAGGTTGAGGACCAGCATCTTCCACGACAGTCGCTACCTCTTTGCCCTTTGGCGAAATCGAGTTGGGACTCCGGACCTCGCTGTCGAATGGATGTAGAGCGCTCTCTATCTCCTCGTCGATAGTCTCTATAGCATCTGAAGACGCTCTCGGCAAGACCCCTTGTGTTATATTTCTCTTGCAATGTAAGTTGAACTTCTCTAAATGTGGCCTAGCATCGAATACAGTTGTGTGGTGACCAGTGTCTTGCTCCTGGTGAGCACCCCGATCGGGTTGATCAAATTGGGCAGCGGCCAAGGCTACGCATGCATTTCTTTTGGGGGTGACATATTGGATAGGGAGAGCAGGGATAGCCTTGAATCTTTCAGGTGTTTTCTGTAAAGTAGAGCTGGGGTTCATGCGCGAAGGTCGAGCTGGACAGTTACTATGGTGGACAAGCATCTCACTGGGTTTACTTTGCTCCTTTCTCGATCGCTGGCTTCGAGCCGGAGGCGGAGCATGCTGTTTATGGCCATTAATTGGTTTGCCTGACGGCTTCTTGCCAAACCAAGAAAGAAGACGCCTTCTTGTAAGGTTGCATTGTTTTGGTTTCGCAGTAGCTTTTCGTGGATACAACGGATCGACAACATGGAACCGGGGCCCTCTTCCCGGGCTAAATTCAACATACGATTCCAAGCTGGCACAAGATTTGGGAGTCGATGCCCCAGAAGGGGCGTCGCCGCACCTCTGGAGTACCTTTTGCTTTTGTGACGAGCTGTCCGAGTGTTGGCGTGGCCCGTTGGGTCGGGCCCGAGTCCCTGGACGAGGTCTGTCAACTAAGCGTCGGCCCTGCTCTGCAGAAGTGACCGCAAGTCCTGCGGCGGAAAACTCATCTTTGTATGGTATCAGTGGCTTGACGGTATGGAAGGAAGCTTTCGACTCCGATATGGTGGGCGTCATGACTGGTACCTTCCTAACAGCACCGGCGGCGTCAGCGTACTTTTCGAGTTGTCTCGTGAAGCGGTTAAGCGTTCTCTGTTGGCTCGAATTGCGTGATGCTCCGTCGTTGTATTCCTTGGCAGATTGCTGCATCGATGCGTCTACTGGGGGGGTGGGACTGGTCAGGGCGGACAGCCGTTGTTGTTGCATGAGTGTTCTGTTGATGACGTCCCAAGCAACAGGATCTGCAAGCCCGAATCGCTTTTGTCGTTGAAGTGTTGTTCGCCCAGATTTTTTCGGGGCCGGGGATCCAAGGTCACAGAGGATAGAATCAGTTGTTGGAACGGGTTTATCGTCTGCGTGTTGGGCCTCGCCATTATCGCTACAAGCTGTATTTATCGGGGAATTGCCCATGGGACGACTAAGTCTCGACTTCCTACGGGATGCCGAAGGCGAGTACAAGCTACCCCAGTATGGATAATGCATAGACTGCTGCTCTTGCGAGGGTAGCGAGTGGTGGCCGTCAACAACAGGGAGCGACCCTCGGCTGGCCCTTGTGGGTATAAGTCTGCTTACCCTCAGCCCATGTTGATTTCGGCTTATCCTACGCTGTCTTTGGGGTTGTGATGTAGCAAATGTTTTGGGTAGAAAGGATTGATATTCTCTGTTTGTAGGCCAGCCAGAGTGACTTACTCCGGCATCGGCAGGCAACGAACAGTTGAACTTCGTCGGACGATGCGGACTCCCCTTCTAAGGCACATTGAGCAAAGGCATCGTCTATATTCCAAAAAACGGTTCCAAGAAACCAAAAGAAATTATGCTGTGAGAAAGCTGTTGTACCTTGGTGCCAAACGGTGATACAAAGATGAGATATTGACGGCAGCTAGACCGATACCGAGAAAAAAACTTCCTCGACTTGAGAGCTGTCACAGCTATCGCATCGTGACTGCTTCATCCCAGTATATCGATCAAGTGGTAGGGCTTCAGTCGCAACAGCCGGAGTTAAAGCCGTTGGCCGTCTTTACTGCCGTGCAAGGCGAGCTGCGCATCGATTAATGCGCGCTGGACGCACATGGGCGCTCAAAAGCCAGATACTTGGACAAGGCACGGCGGAAGGCGCGAGCTTAAGTTAAACTCTGACATCTTTGATTCCGGGAGCAGAGTACGTCTCCAACTGGCGCCGGCCCTTGCGAAGGAGGTATTCAATAGCGGCAAAGTCCCTCCTATCGATCATGATGTTCTTATTGAACTCGGCTCTATGAAAATCGTGTCAACGTACAGCTCCTACCATTCATTTACTCATCCATCTATCTACACTCAGGACTGGACGAGTCCAGGCGCGTAAGTAGGTACCTTGCGAAAGCTTCAAAGTGAGGTCGTGTAGCCTGGATGTTTTTTCGAGTCAGCTTTATTATTCTTGCATGGATAGTAGATATGGAGATGCAATGTAATCTTGATATCTCGCAGTGTACTAGTAGGTGGAAGAGACAAGTAGGTGGACAGCTGAGAACGAACCTTCGGTTTGTTGCGGCTTTCTCGGAGGCAGCTCCTATACAGCGAGAGTACCTCCTTCTGTATACCGGAAAGACGCATTTTTATTATGCTAAGTCTTAATCTTGGTAGCTAAAGTTCGCCTCCGGATAATAATACGCTTGGATTGTTCTAGAAATAGTCGCAACAATGTAATAATACAAGAGTGAAATCGTAGCAAGTAGATTTTAATTTAACGGAGAAATTGTCATGATGCAATGTTCAGCTTGTCGTTGTTGAATGAGCCGACTAAACACCCGGCTCGGGCCGTTATTGGGTCTATGACAGCTGTCCTTGTTCAGTCCGGCCTTACGGTACGGGAGGTAACCTTGGTAGGAACCTTGTATACAGACGCTACAGCAGTGTATTATCCATTAATTCAAGACTATCTGTATGATATCTTATATCTGTCACGCTGTCTATTTAGAGTCCGTTCATTTGTATCTCAAACCTGTCAAGTCTAAGGTTTTAGCATTGTAAGAGATGGCTGAATTTGCTCTCAAACGGTCTATAAAGAATTGATTGCCAAGGAGCACGTGAAAAGGGCCTGAATCAAAATCAGCCATTTTTTCGAGAATACTTAAATACATATCGTATAGCATACCTAGCTTTTTCCCATGCGTATTCTGTATACGGCCATCTATCTCATCTTAATATTACACCATATGATCACACAACACCCAGGTATCACAAGTACCTTCCAGCCTTGTATCCGTCTATTATGACCCGTAAGATAAGGTACCTGATGGTTGGTTATACAAGTGGGCTCATCTCATCTCATCTCATCTCAACTCCTCGTCTCACCCCCTCGTCGTCCAAAGAACGCCCTCAGACCGGTAATAGCAACCCAGCCGGCGACAATGACAGATACGGCGATGCGCAGCTCACGCGCCGCGGCCACGGTCGATGCGTCTAGTCGGATAATGTGGATGTGCTGGATGGCGCCAGCATGTTCGGCGGCTAGGCTGAAGGACTCCATTTTCCGCCAAACTTGTTTTTATGATGTGTATGTGTTGTTTGCTATGCTCCCTTTCTTGTGTAGGTGGTTTTCCAGATCAACCAGGGCTTTATAGTCGCCAATGATGATTGCTGCTTGGCGCTGAATTAGTTGTTGCAAATACGTGATTTGGCGCTGATGCAATGTGGGTTGGAGGTTGGTGTACACAGTTACCTACTTAAACCTCCAGCTTAAAAGATAAGGTAAGGCTCGTTAGGTACCTGAGCACTGGCCACAACTGGCGCCGCCTGGGGCGCTTGGCGGATACAGCGTGATGAGTAAAAAGCCTCCCACCCGTTCAAACGTGTGTGTACCACACCTCAGCTCACAGGTAACTCCTATTGGGCAAGCAATATCGAGAAAAGTACCATGGATCATCCGTTTGCTGTCTCAAAGTGCCTCCTTATGAAGCTAGATGTTTCATTATTATTGTTGCACCTGGTCTACTAATACTTTGCACGTTTACCTATATAAGCCTCATTGCCCAGGTCTCAGCTGCCCTCCCTGATCTCGGAATAGTAACGCCAACAAAGAATACTATAATGTACTTGTGCAGAATTTGTTGTAATTTTTGCCCTTCTCACAAGGCACCTAGACCAGACACGTATACGTGTATATGTACATCTGGACTAGATTATCTAGTAAAGAGGTATGAAGTATGCAGCAGGTATAAAAAAGAATAGACGGATATCTGGCCCAGCAGCTTTGCTTGCGCACAAAAAAAATATGTCTTTATGCCTTAGCAGTGATCTCGTGACTCTCGCGCGCGACCTCGTTCTCGACCTTCTCGAGGCTGACGTGGGCGACCTGGGCATCGTCGCCATCGATGACCTTAGCCAGCTCCTCGAGGGTAGGGCCCTTGGTCTCGACGTACATGAAGTAGACGAAGATGAACTCGAGGCCGATCCAGAAGGTGTAGATGATGTAGAGCTTCCAGGAGTGCGCCTGGCCGAAGGCCTTGAAGGCCACGGGGTTGGCGTACTCGTTGAGCAGCAGCGCGATCTGGATCGTCAGGTTTAGAATCATGAGGCCCTTGGCGCGCAGCTTGTAGGGCAGGACCTCGATGCCGTAGCCGACCAGCAGACCCGACCAGGCGAGCGAGTAGGCGATCTGGTACAGCCAGATGAAGAAGATCAAAGCGTTGTTCGAGCCAGGAGCCTGGGCCCGGTGCTCGCCGTATAGACCCGATGTCAAAGTCCAGAAAATGAAGATGACGAACATGCTACCGGTCGAAACCAGGAAAATCGGTCGTCGTCCAAATCTGTCGACGAGCGTGGCCATGGTGATGGATACGATGAGGGAGAGACTCGTGGTACCGGTTTGCAGCTATACAACGCCAAGCCAATCAGTCAATTTGTAACTTCATCTTGCTGATACGAGGAAACGGGTGGCACTTACACCAAATTTCCGTTCCGAGCGCGAGATGCCTGCCTCCTCGTAAAGCATATTGGAGTAGTTAGAGATAATGCCGTTGCCTGACCACTGGGAGAAGAGACCGAGCGAGAAGAGCACAGCGAGGCGGTATCGGTTTCCCTTGGTTCTAAAAAAGTCCAGGTACGAGGTGTTGCTGTTGGCCTCCATCTCCAGCTTGATCGTCTCCTTGATCTCGCGGAACTCGAACTGCACTGTGGGGTGGTTGGCGTTGCCGTTGCCGTGGTAGCGCGCCAGGATGTCGAGGGCTTTCTCGTGCTTGTCCTTGGCAATCAGGTATCGAGGCGACTCGGGGACCCACCAGATGAAGATGATCTGGATGACGGAGGGGAAGCCCTGCACGAGGGCGGGAATACGCCACGACCAGTTCGTGGGGATGTAGTTTGTACCTAGCGACAGAATAGAGACGACTAGTTTTGAACCCATCCGTCAGCTTACGTTTCTCGGGAAAACACTCACGGCCAGGCGCCTCCGCCAGAAAGAGACTTACCAATAGCGCCGGCATTCCACAGGCAGTTATACACTGCGGTAAGACGGCCACGATGTTGGGGGTGAGCAATCTCTGTGAGCAACATAGGAGAGGCAATCTGAGCCAAACTGTTGCCGAAACCCATGAGAACACGTCCGCCCATGAAGGCACCCAGGCTATTAGCTGTGCCCTGAAGGATAGCGCCCACGATCATGATGACGCATCCGATTATGATGGGCACTTTTCGGCCGAAGTTGTCGCAGAAGAAGGGCCTACAGAAAGAATACATTAGACGCTGGTCGCGTCGCAACATATCTATTCCAGACTCATTCGGGAAACTTACGCCAGAGGAATGGAAACCACACTGCCGATCTGGTATAAAGCGACGAGAAGACCGAGCTCAGAGCCAACGGGCGTCCCGAAGTAGTCCTGCCATTGCTTGAAGACCTGGACCGCGTTCAAGAAGGAGCTGTAATAAAGAGGTTAGTTCGGCGCTATATAATGAGGGCAAAGCATTCTTTGCACGCAAGGTGTGGAGACACGTACCCGTCGTATCCAGTCGTAGCAGAGGCAATACAGAGAATGAAAGCATAAAAGTATAGCTTCCGTAGGCCGGGGTCCTTAAACCAACTGACCTTCTCGAAATTAGGTGCTTCCTCTGCAGCAGCAGCAGCCTCGTCCCTCCTGGGAGCGCTGGTGGATATAGCAAGAGGCATTGTTGTCGAACGGCGATACAGCGCAACTCTTAATCTGACCTAGGTAAGAAAAAGAGAACAAAAGACCCCGTGTGTAAAAACAGACAGACTACACAAGTAAGGTCTATCTATCTATCTCAAGTCCAGAAGGGCACTCGAGTGCGGAGAGACCTTCAATTGGCCACTCGACGGCGAGGTTGGGTTTAGTCGAGGTGAAGGAGGAGTGGTGGTTCACGAGAAACGTGAAGATTTGAACACTCGGAGACCGGTCAGTCACCAGAAGATATATAACTACAATAGCCAAACCACTGGACCTGGTATACCTACCACACAAACATTGGCAGACGGGCGAGCGGACCGGTAGACTTGACGCCCTGGCTCTCATCCTGCCTGCTTGCTTGCATGGGTTGGCCCAAACTACAAGCCTTTTTTTTCTGCTGGGCGCGGACGGGGGATCTCGAACGGGTTACAGGGGACAACACCATCGTGGCAAGGTTGCTCACATGGATTTTCTACCTACTTTGATTTAGTGTGAGGGCCACATCTTACCCCATCCTACCCCATTTGGGGGGTCCCCAAACTAAACTAGTACCTCACCTTCCCCCAGACGATGAAGCCCGGGATGGTAAGATGTGGTGTCAAATGGTACTTTGACTAGTGCTAGTATGTAATGCAAGTGGGCGGGAAGAAGAAGGGATTGGGTATGTACCTACATCTCTACCTGCGATGGTACATGCGCACCTACGGACTAACTAACATACGCCGCTGGGAACTGAATCCGGGCAAATCTCACAGATCGGTTAACCTGTGTATATCTCACCTAGCTTAGTGTAACGGACTCGACGTTCTGGATCTTTTATTTATTACCAGATATTACGACTGGTGTGTAGGCGAGTTATGTAGGTATAGCTCAAGACGCCGACTAACGCGTTTCCCACGTTTATTAGTAGAGACAGGGGTCTGCTGTGTGGTTTGTATGTAGGCATCTATGTGCACGCTTCTAGCCATACAGAGCTTTATGTGTCTATATAGTATGTATGTACGTGAGATACGCTTAACTGGGTTCCTGGCGCGTGTCTGTCTTACTTCGGCTCCTCTCCCGAACCAAGTCTCCAAAGGATCTAGGTCAGGTATCTCCACGAGGCAAACGAACAACAAAACCTCGTCAATTATAGTACTATTCTGCCCTTTCCCGGATTAATTTCTATTGTTGGCGGCGTGCACATAGAAAGGTTATCACGAAATTCCCTCAAAGCGAGTAAGACGTATGCAGACCAGCAACGGCGATCCTGATCCTAATTATATTTCACGGAACAAAAGAGTCCACAGCGGGATGATGTTCGGTCGTACCTCAATAATATATATATTTCGTATGTATGTAGCTTATGTGTGTCATGTATGTATGTTCATGCTGCGACGTAGATGGGAGGCATAAAAGTCGTTGTGGACGGTGCATGTGGGGAGATAATCTATTCGAGGGGAGCTTGGCTGGGAATGGGGATGGGGGAGACTTTCTACGAATCGCACTCTTGAGAGACTGATGCTCTCAGAGAGTGAGACTGAACTGCGGGGAAATACTTTTCAGTAACACCGACTTATTGGAGAGCATTGGAATACCTACATACATTTCCCACGCCGATAATCGCAGACAAGCCTTTTCTATGGGAACATGCAAAGCAGAGGGAACAGAGGTGAGAATATAGTGCTTGCTTGCTGTTGGCCATTGCCATTTGCCCATTCGTCAATGGTCAGTCGGTCTTTGGAGGATTGCCGACGTCTCATCGCTTTTCATCGTTCCCATCCCATCGTGATATCCCGCACCTTGGGTACTCTGGTTACTGGGGTGGCACTTCCACGTTTTACTTACACCCTAAGGGTTGCCATGTACGTGGACTAAGAGTCTAAAGGGTCATTTGTTTCGTCTAGTACGCTGGACACCAAGGCAGGGTATGTGGACGGACATACATGTGAACTCTACTGCATAGTATGTAGGTACAGGGCAATATGATCGCTTCCCGACCTGGTGGTTCCATATCGACAGACATGGTTTGGGATGTGGCCTAGAATATTATTAGCTTGCTTCGACGGTATTACATAGATGACCGGGAAGGCAGGGTTCTACAGCAGCAGTGTGTCCAGCCGTATATCTAGCGCATAGGTTTACACCTCATCAGACAACGAACGATTGATCAATCTTATCTCAACTTTCGGGTGCTTAAGATTGAGAGGCCCACCCAATCTACCTAAGCTAGGTACTTTCTATCGTTCTATCCAAGGGCAGAAGCCCGGGGGCACTACCGGGGTGGGCATGGTGGTGTTCCGATGTTCGACTTCCGTTCCAGAAGAAGCGTGATGTTGGTTCGTTCGTTCGTTGGTCGGTCTTCGTTTTCTTTGTCTGTCTCTCTTTCCTTCTTTTCTTTGCCATGCCAAGAAGCATCGTTAAAGAGGCGTTGCAGTGCGGGCGTAAAAACGGAGCCGTCTCTTGGCGGGCCACCCACACCACACCCCGGCCGTTAGCCCTGATCAGTGTAATTAGACGTTCACGTATGTACATACAAGCCTGTTTTCCTTGGAGGTGTACATATACATTACCATGCGACTGTACAACTCGATGTTGATAAACAGATTATTATGGAAAAGGTTCATAGGTATCTCTCTCAGACTCGAAGGTGTAAGTCTCAGACAGATACTGAAGAGAGCTGTGGAGAGAGTTTGAGTGACGGTAAATAAGTTATAGGCTACATACGCTCGATGCTCACGCGGGACATTTTCCTGAGGGGTGCCGTACGAAGTAAAGGTGGCGTTTTCCCTCGGCTTGGGACGTCGGTAGTGTCGGCACCGCGTGGCTGACTATTTGGACAATAAGTGACCAACGCACTTTATGGAGCATTAATCTTTACATATAATTATTGCCAACTTTTCAAGAGAAGAAGAGATTCATGACGCTTCCCTTTTCGCTAGTCTAAAAAGGACGTCGTCAGGATTATGATGAAAGATGATGGAAGGAATCGGAAAACCCGCTAATACACAACCAGCTCAGCAGGCAAGACTTAGCCTTTTCGGCGCCTCATACTATTTTCGCGACGCTTCTAACGGATTCACGTCCCGAACTGCCGACCAACGCCCTTTCGGCCAGAACATGGGCAAGCCAATATCCCCTTACGAAGCGCCAGCCTGTGCAGCCGGTGGCTGGAGCATACATATGCTGTGTCAGGCTAGCGAAAGCGAAACTATCTATTATGTTTTCTTTGTGTTTTGTTTGTCGAGACAAGATCCCGTTCGGTTGTGCAGATTCTTTGTAAGTGTAGGTCGATTGGGTCAACCCAGTCACCGAGGGAAGGCAAGGATCTCAGTAGTGTCAACTGTCACAGCTCCTTGGGATTATTACTCCTCACTTATACATAGATGGTGACATTTTTTTTAGTTAGGTTGTTGATCACTTACAGCTTCTCTATCTGTTGTAGTCATTGTTAGGTAGTGTCTGGTAGTGTATAATGCACTTTCGTAATCTCTACCAAACAACGAATGTTATCTGCTGGTACATATAGTTACTTACATACTACGTACATCCTATAGCCTGCGGTGATAAGGAGTGCCAATGTCCAAGTATCTAGCATCTGTCGAAGATGAGAATGGGGCTGATGGCAAAGCAACAGGAAAAACTTTACTGCGGCGCGAATGCATGCATACATACATACATACACACATACATACACACATACATACACACATACATACACACATACATACATATATATCTGCATACTACAGATGTATACGTGCATGCGATCCCTTACCAACGGGCGCCCAACCGTTGGTCAGCAAACGCTCTCGACTTCCATTGGCTGCGAACATACCTGTCACAGGCCAATCACGAACAATCCGTCTGCCGTATGCCTGTCTGTGGCGCGGCTCCTCCGCAAGGGTGGGAGATATACCCCTTCGCAACACTTGCATGCAGAGGCCCCTTGTCGGTTGCATTTAGCCTAAAAGCGGGAAAATAGATAACCTAGGTCGCAGGGCTGATCGTAAAAGAACGTAAGTACATCTGTACGTACAGCACATACTGTACCAAGCCTTGGGATGTATGTACCTACGTTTGAAAGATGGCATTTCTGGACCTGAGCCTGCCGAGTGTATCACAGACTGCCAAGGTAGGTAGTCAGCTTAGATTCTTGTTACACATACCAACGCGTAAAGTTCGGACCAGAAAGAGATCATCGACTAGGCATGTAAGTATGGATGGCTGACAACAGTAATGATAAACAATAGTATCTACCGCTATCACATTTCTACGCCCTGGCACGGACAAAAGCCTGGACCATCTTGAGACCATCACAGGTTCTTGCACAGGCACATGATCCCTTCAACCTGGTACTGGCTAGCTACAAGGCAGATTTGATGCAAATCATCAAACCATGTGGCCAGCTAGGAGCCCATGTTAAGGACCAGGTACTGATGTTCTAGGTAACCTGACACTTCCCTTGTTCTGCTATTGTAGGTATCCCAATTTATAGACGACACACCACTTACCATCCATGGATATTAAGTAACAACATCTTTTCAATGCCATTCGTGTCTTACAGCAATACCGTAGTTTCCGTTATGTCACGCTTGAAGGACGCTCCCGGCGATCTTGTTCCTACAAGACCAACCAGCGCCTGACAACGAGATGAAAACGAGACACCTTACGAGACACATCTAGTCATCCTATCGACGAAACCTCTGACCCTGAGCCGGATGAATTCATTGGTCTGGTAACTGTCCCAGTTAACCCGTAAACATCACGAATGCCGAAAGAAGGCTTGCGCGTTTCCCATGGTCCGGTATGTGGTCCATAAAGGTAAGAAAGAAGGAGGGGTACGAAGGAATTCTCTATTTAAACTGAACGCCACCCAATGCAATGCAACCAGTCGCCACCCGGAAGCGTTTCATCCATCGTACAACCAACGACGCCCTTTTTCTCGTTGATCGTCGCGCCTAGGCGTATCGGCACATCTTTTTCGTTCTTTCTTCCTTTGTATGTATGCAGTAGTATACACGGAGATGGGTGATATCGACAAAATCGTCGCTTTTGTATATCTTTCTATTCGCAGGCCATTATTTAGATCTTGAAGCCGTATCCCGCCATGCAAGACTTATACTGTTCGATGATAGGCTTGCAATCGCTCGCGGGATCGTTCGACTTAGAGAAGAGCATACAGTCGTCTCGTAGCGCTTTCTCGTCCTTGCATACGCAGCACGGCTACAAGCCATCAGCCACAGGTCAGCAATTGTTTGGAAAGGCGCAGCAAATCGAAACGAGGAGGCGATATTCAACGGGCAATGGGCATGCGAACCTTGGGCTTGGACGCCGGTGCGCTCGCGATCGCCGAGGGAGCCGCAGACTCGGCCTTGGGGATTGAAGCTGCGAAAGAGAAATTAGCGGATCGGTCGGGAATTGCGATAAGAGAGGCCCTACGAAGAGATATGGAGGAGGACATGATAATCTACAGCGAGAGAAGGACTTGTGTATTAGTCTTAGTGATTTGGCAATTTCACTATGTCAAAAGATATAAGCAGACATTAGTACAGGTAGCTTTGCGCACCGCTACGCCATCGCAAGCACACGATTGAGATGCCCGTGGATTTGTAATGGAAAGTCTTATCAGTAGATTTGATAAGAATACAGTCAAGCCACAGTCAAGCCACATAATACAGTTATATGTGAACATCTATACGGTGTCCCGACACTGTAGGATATCGTGAGGAGGAGTTGGCTATAACAGGCGTAATTCAAGTAGAGTACATTAATCGACGACTCAAAAGTCCTTTGATTCCATTTCGAGGCAGTCTACCGGTAGATAGACGTCTTGACACATGGCTCTATCTAAGGGAGCTATGATATAGGCTGATGAACACGTGGTGAGGAACGAGTAAAACGTAAGCCAGCATGGTTGGCGTATGTCAACCCAGACAACTAGCATATAAATATTGCTACAATATATTCTTGAGCTTCACTGCTTGAATAGCCCCAGGCGCTTACGCCTCACTCTGTCCGGGCTTTTGTATATGACGTGTGTTCCCAAGGGAATGGCTCATCTCGAAAGAGGCCCCGATGCCTAAGCTAAGTAATAACCAGACTCAGGGTGCGCCGTCATGAACACTCTTTGGTACATAATTCGAGCTCGAGGTACATTGACAATATTTACCTCCCATGATAGCTGGTATTGCTGGGCCTGAAAATCACGCCAAAATCAACCTCTGACGAGGCGCTATTGGTCTGAATCATGATAAAAAAGAACACTTTGTATGCATAAACTGATTCACTGGTTGCCCTTAGATTGTTGCGAGGAGGATAGCCTGAGAAAAACCTGATCAAAATAATCTTTGGTAACCTGATGCTACTTAATCCCAGGCATGCGCGCATAGATTCTATTTCACTCTCTCACTTTCTCTTTGTTACAACAGACATTCTTCCCTCCTCGTTCACAAGTATACTTTTCCCCAGTAGCGACATAGACCTCGTCTGTTCCGGCAAAACGATCATGATGATGTTCTACTTGGTAACAGTGTTGCTAGCCATAGCCAACCTAGGGCTATCCGCTTCAGGAAGGAGTACTTCTTCCTGTGCAGTCCCGACGCAAACACCAGGTGCTTATAGTTTCAGACCTACCACTGACTCCGAGTCTGTGTGCCTGGAGCTCAAAGCAGCTATATCTGGCGTAAACGGCACATTGACTCCCTCCGACGGTGCATCCTACGAGGACTTTGAGGACCAAAACTAGTGACTTCCCTTGACTATCTGCATCCGAGTATGTTCCTGTTGAGCTAACTTGATCACTAGTTCTGCCTTGTGCCGCCTACCAGCAGCATGCATAGTGAACCCAAGAAGCGCCGACGAAGTGGCCACAGCGCTCAAGATCCTGGTCAAACATCAGACAAAGTTCGCGATTCGAAGTGGAGGACACAATTACATTCCCGGGTTCGCAAGTATCAATGAGACCGGGGTTCTGATCTCCCTCTCTGAACTAAATTCCATCCTTCCCTCCAATGATAAGGAGACCGTTCACGTCGGCCCTGGTAACCGATGGGATGCCGTGTATAAAGCTCTCGCACCGCAAGGGCTGACGGTGATAGGGGGCCGAGTAGGACCCGTCGGCGTCGGCGGTCTCATCTTAGGAGGTAATCGAGTTTTTTTTAAGTCAACTTGGTGTGAGTCCTGAGGCTAATAAACAACATCAAGGTGGTATAAGCTACTTTTCATCTGAATACGGACTCGTGTTCGACAATGTCAAGTCCTTCGAGATAGTCCTAGGCAACGGCTCCGTTGTCACTACATCGAGTGACGACAACGCAGATCTATACAAGGCCCTACGCGGCGGCGGTAGTAACTTCGGCATTGTCACGTCTTACGAGCTGTACACCTACCCCACGGGCACCATATCGATGGACGCTCGCGCCTACAGCATCAACCAGACAGACGAGTTCCTCCAGGCGCTCGCCGAGTACCAGAAGCGTGGGCAGAACGACACGAAGAGCAGCGTGACGGTGCAGATCCTTCCCACGGGTCCTACTGTTCTCCTGTTATATGCCGGTACGGAATTATACCCACAGGCCTTTGCTCCGTTCTACGACGTGAAGCCATATGAGTCCCTCGTGGAACCCTCGAACAACAGCTCGATGATGGATGTGCTCAATCTTAGCGATTCACGCTTCGTAACGGGTGATGATGTCAGGGTCTACGGCGAGACATTTAGTCATATTGCTGATGCGGACTTGCTAATTGAGTTGTTCAATATCTTCATCAACGAGACGTCTGGCTTGCCTCCCAACGTCACTGCTACGTGGGTGCCGAACTCGATCTCTCCAAATGTGGCTGCGAGAGGTCGAGCGCGCGGTGGTAATATTCTTGGCCTGCTCGAGTTATCACAAGTCTGTATGTTGAACATCCTTTCCACACACATTCTTTCTCATTCTCTATCGCTTTACTAACGGGATTATAGGGTATGAATCATTCATCACATACCAGGATCCAGCGCACGACGATCTGGTACGCGAAGTCACTAAAAGTTTCACTGAAAAATGTATCGCTGCAGCCAACGCGAGGAACTCTTTGGGCTTGCCGTATCTGTTTGCGAACACGGCCGGCGGGAGACAGGAGGCTCTTCAGAGTTATGGCAACGAGAGTGTCACTTATATGAAAAGCATGGCTGCCAAGTACGATCCGGGTTGCGTATTCCAGAGACTACAGAATGACGGGTTCCTCATACGGGATGTTTAGTCTCCCTGCATAATCATTGTATTTCACATTAGTCATCGGGGTATTATCTGATGCCTTCATTCATTCCGATAACAAGTTCGGCGATAAACCTGAGATTACAACAGCATCCGAGGGCAATACGATATGAATTGGATTTCCCCTGAAGAAGAGATCGTTGTTGTTTACTTATAGCTCCATTACGACCGACTAAGACTGTGAGATCTAGTCTGAAGATATGACTCGGGTAGTGCAATTTACACGGATCGGACGGGAAATCGTCTCTTTTCTTTACCTACAGACTCTCTTCGGGATCACCTAGCTTCACATAGTTGCTTTGCTTTGTTTTAGCAGCCAGTTGTGAAGTGGTGGAAAATCAAGTGAATTACACCGGCTAACTGTGTTACCTTCATCGGCAGCAAACACATATGATATGACTACCTACAGCATACATAGGTAGAGAAGTAGGTACCGTAACGGGCCGTCACGGGTACCTTACCTACCTAACCAAAACCTAAATCGCGCGCGTAACCAATCAACGTTAGGCTAGGCCAGTTTATCCTAAAACACCCCTACAAGCTCCCGATGCACCGAAACCCCCAAGCAGTTCCGAGGTGTAAAAACGAGGAAAGCCTGGAGCTTTGCGAGGTGGCATTTTTAAGGAGGAGATTCCTACCTAGCTCCTCAAATGCAGACGTCAAGATGCCCAGATTACGATGGCAGCTGAGGACGCGACTACCTTCTCTAACATCGACACCAACAAGACTGCTGCTGCTATTTATAGGCGCCGTAGCAGTATGCTCATTGCTCGGGACGGTCGAAGCCTCCGTTGGTGATCGGTTGCCTGGATTTAAAGAATGTGTCAAGGTTCGTTCCACGCAAACATTCGGCACAACATAATAAGACATGCATGTTCTGGTCCTGCGAACTAGGAATGAAGGACTGCAGTCATACTTGAATCGAATTGGGCGATCGGTTAGCGAAGGGAGAGCGAGACAGTTGCTTACTTTTCTTTATATATTTATAGGTTTGCGAGCGCGAGAACTGCGATCCGGAGAATGACCCTACGCCTATTCGTAAGCGTCCACCGCCTCCATACTATCACGCACAATCACCGTCGCCTACCACACCTTCCTCTACGTGACCTTTCTTCCAACTTGCCAACCTCCCGCATGTCGGTCCGATCTCAACTACATTCGACACATACAAGGGTATACACAAAGCTAACACCTCTGCCGCACAGCTTTCCACCTCCGCCTTCTCCTCTGGACATGCGCCCAAGAATGCGACTACACATGCCAACACATAATCACCTCGCGGCGCATCTCGTCCACCCCGCCGCAGCCCGTGACACAATTCCACGGGAAATGGCCCTTCATCCGTGTCTTCGGGCTGCAGGAGCCCTTCTCCGTGCTTTTCAGTCTCGGGAACCTCTTCGTGCACTATAACGGGCTCATCAAGATCCGCGAGAGTCTACCTGTCCACCCTACCAGTAGTGGTCTCCACCAGCAATACCCGATGCGCAAGTTCTACGTTATTTTCGCGTACTTCGGCCTCGCGACCTGGATCTTCAGTACGGTATTCCACGCGCGAGACTTTAAGTTCACGGAGGAGATGGACTATTTCGGCGCCGGAGCGAGCGTTCTGTACGGGCTCTACTATACCGTCGTGCGCGTCGCGCGTCTCGACATCGCCACACCTCGACGGCAGAGCTTCCTGCGCTTGTGGACCGTCCTCTGCATCGCTCTCTACATGGCGCACGTGGTCTACCTAAAACTCTGGAAGTGGGATTACACGTATAACATGGCTGCGAACCTGGTGGTCGGCATGTTGCATAACTTGCTCTGGACCCATTTTAGCTGGAAGAGGTGGATTGAGACGAGGCAGAGCTGGACGACCTGGCCGAGTGTCTTTGTGGCGTGGGTCACGCTTGCTATGTCCCTTGAGCTTTTGGATTTCCCACCGCTTTGGGGCGCGGTGGATGCGCACAGTCTTTGGCATGCGGGCACGATCGGGCCGACCATTTTGTGGTATAAGTATGTCTGCTATGATCTTCTTCCCCGGCCTTTCATTTGGTGTTGGGTTTTTGGTTTCTTCCGACTGACTACGTGTACAGCTTCATGATCAGAGATTCCCAAGACTTAGCTAAATCGGCAAAGTTAAAAGAGAGCAAGGCTTAGCCGATACGATGATATGAAGGGTTACGTAGGGCCGGGCGGGTAATAATGGGTGTTTTGATGTTTATATAGTTTAATAGGTCCCGTGCATACGGTAACCAATTCACATAGAATGTCACGATTACAGACTGAGGGTTTGAACGACGAGAAGTCGACTTTCATTGGAGCTATCTATGTATAACTATCTGCAGGAGAACTTTGGAGCCCGTCCGTACTGGTACGCTAAGCCAGCTAGAACTGATAACCAACCATATAACCCTCCAGAGCAGTGAGTAACCAGCTAGCTATATTCCCCTTGAGTAGACGTTAGCAATGACTTCTGTAAGGAAACATCAAGCAACAAAAACGACGAGACATCTCTAAAAAAAAACATCCAACTTCAGAAACCAGATTATTATAAGCATAACAAACATTCCCCACCTCCACACCGCGCCTCACAAGGTCCCTACAACGCCCGCCCAGCCAAACACGGAAAGCATGTGACGATGCGACATCGTGAGCCGAGCGGGTTTCGGGACCAAGGTGGGTCAATAACGTATGTGAAAGCCGATGGAGTCTCTCCCCCTTTCGTCCTCTCCACTTGTCTAGAGTGAAGGTTGGAAAGGAGAAGATAAACTCGAGGACGGTCTCATACGGCTCTTCCTATGAGTTTTGTTTTGGTTCGACACGTTTCGCGTCTGAGTCATCATTGAAGGATGTTTTGGAGAGAGTGAAATATCAAATGGGGAGACGAAGTGGAAAGGAATGGGTGAGGATAGTGGAAGGAGGGATGATGGTAGCGAGGAGGCAGGATGAGGAACGGACGGAGAGTGCAGACAGAAACAAGACAACATTCTCCTCGAGTAAATATTAGTTGCTCACTCACCTAATAAGCTCAGGACAGGTAGCCAGATAGCTAGGCAGCTAGATATACCTGGTACCATCCATACCCAGCCCGATTCGAACAACCTACCCCGGCTTACCCAACCGCTTTGCAGACAGATAAGATGACGCGGCGAATAGCAAGACGCTGCAGTTTGAGCAGATCTTGAAGAACAGGAAACCCATCTCGTCAGTCACGCGCAGACAGGTCATCCTGGCTGTAGGGAGTGTGTAGTTGAAAACATAAAGGACAGCTCTTCGGAGTCTGATAAGAAAATAGATGGAAGCAAGAGTAAGGTTCTCAAAAAAATTCTAAAGCAAGATTTAATAGGCGTTGTGGCAGGTGGGGCGCTAGCCAAACTTGGACTAGATGCTTTCAGCTGGTGGCAGATGGAATGGATATTAGGTAGGCGCGTACCCGGCCCGGCCTCGGGATTGAACCTTCTCTATCGAAATCAGCGTGAGTGCTGGACTCGGTACATGTTTAATGAAAGTCCAACGTCACTTTGGTTTGCAGTTGGATATTCGGGATGTCAAGGATCAGGAAGCGAAGACAATGTCTTTTTGTACTATTGGAGGAGAAATTATCGCCAAAATGTTCGCTCCCTAGAGACCTAAAACGTAGGACCATTATCAGGAACCATTAATCTGCGTTCCACCATCGGTGTTAAAGCACGCTGCTGCACGAGCGGTTGTTGCTGTTGTTCCAACTTGCCGCAGTCATTCAGAGTGCCCCATAATCATTTGTGTGTGTGTACAGAAACAACATAATACTGAGAGACAAATAGTTCTCCAACCCTCTTGCCGTATTCGCAACAATCTGAATATCGACTTTCGCACTCCTCCCGATTTACCCATCGCATCATAACATCGTTAAGAGGAAAACATCTACCCATTATGACAAGTACAAGTAACCAGCTAGTAAATTGAGCCCCGAAGCAAAAGTGTAGCTAATACGTCTTATACAAGACCGACTCAGGTCTACTGCTGTTCTGGGAAGCCTTGCATGTCACCGGAAGCCCAGTCCATAGGGAAGTCCATGTTGAAGTCTTGAGATGACGGCTGCGTGTAACCAGCAGTCAGACTTGGCGGCATGTTCGCGAAGAGCGCCGCGTCAAAATCGGTTGACTTCCCCATGTTGTTCGATGGGAACAGGGTGAAGTCACCTCCGAGCTGGTCATTGCCCATCGGTTGGAAGTCGTCAAAGCCCTCGTCGACATCAATCATCGACGTGGGCGTATACAGCATCGTATTGCCGTGTCCAGAAGGAGAAAAGTGTGGTAGAGGTGCCGGCGGACACATGGCTGTAGTGAAGTTATTGAACGTTTCCGGCATGGTCTTATTGTATGCAGAATAAGCCGGAGTGGGCACCCTGGCGAGAGCACCGTAGATGTCCTCCGTCTCCCCGAAATCAGGCGTCATCTCCTGGTAGTTGAACTGGCCGGCATCCGTTGACGGTGTGCCGTTGTCAATCGGAGAGAAATCGAGCGAAATATCGTCAAATGGCGGATGATCATATAAGCCAGCATCGAACTCTTCCGCACTAGGATATCGAGGGAAGAGGTCATGATTGTCATCCAATGCTGTAATGAAGTCATCATCGGGGGGAGTCATCACTGTATTCGCCTGATCACTATCAGGCGTAGGTAGATGATTCAGCGTTGGTGTTGGGTTGGCAACACTGCCGGCCTTGCTTCCCTTCTTGGGGGCCTTGGTGCGGTTATAGGTCCAGCCGTGGGCCTTCTCCATGTGCTGTTTGCAGTTCGATTCACGCTTCGACTTGTACGGGCAGGGCTTGTATTGACATTCATACATGGCAGGCGCAGCGGAATGCTTGTCATTGACGTGGCGACTCATTTCTTTTTCAGTTGGCCATCCGTATTCGTGGAATTTGCAAGTGGGGATAGGGCATTTCCAAGGGCGGGAATGCGTCTTCTCGTGTTTTGTGAGATCGCAAGGCCGCTTGAACTCTTTGTTGCAGCCCGGGTGTGTGCATTTCTTGGGAGCAAGCTCTTCGGGTGTTGCGTTCTTCTTCCGTCGTGCCATGGAACGCATGATTTCTTCCTCATCTTGGGCTTGCTCGCTCATGGAGCGCTTGAACCGGACTGGGCCGACCGTCTTCTCTTCTTCTTCCAAGTTATCGATCACCCTACCGGTGGCGAGCGAGATGGCTTTCCCGTTCTTCTTGACGCGAACCATCTCGGCTGGCCGACCAGTCTTGGCAACACCACCAACGAGTCTAATCTCGTCGGTCCTAAGCATAATGTGAGCAGGTTGACAGTACGAAATAAGGTGTCCTGATACATACGATTCGGCATCCATCTCATCAAGCTTGTCTCCAGCAGCCAACTTGTCCCGAGACTCTTTCAGTTGTGCTGCGTGTTGGCGGATCTGGTCGACGAGGTCAATAAAATAGCCGCTGGTATAGGGCCGGTCGTGAGGTCGTGTCTGTTCCCGGTCGCTAAGATATTCGACGGTTGCCTGAATGCATCGGATGGAGGTGATGCAAAAGTCGAGGTACATTTTCGCAGAATTGGCCCTCTCCTTCAAACACAAGGAACGATAAGTAACTCCCCACACGCCACCGTCTTTCAGAAGTTGACTCACCGGTGCCATAAAGATCAATGTCTTCTCGAGGTCCCTTAAACAAACAATCTGCTTCTCCTGGATCCTTCTGGGGCAGTCTTGGACAATGGGACGGAAATCCTTCAACGACGGCTTTGCCAGCAATGGTTTCAACACATGCTCATGAATACGGCTGAATGCACGCGAGCTGAGATGTGGAACACTCTCGGTCTTGGATGTGTTGACGGAACGAGTGATAGTGGACGCGCTAACAGAGCCTTTGCTATCTTTGAACTTTTGCACCGTTGAGGCAATAGATGTTCCTAACCCGCTGTCCGATTCATGGTGCTGAGACCGACGACGAGGACGAGGACGCAGCACACGTCGCTCGCTATCCACGGCGGGGGCGTCTGAAGCCATCATGTCACGACGACCGAAGTCTAATAAACAGAACGGGCTCTCGTCTTCCAGATATTCGCTAGAAGCAGGTCTGCTATGAGGGGCAGCAAGGCTGTCTTCGATCCTGCCGATGTTCAAGGCAGCACGGCGCTTATGGGCATCGACAACATCATCCAAGGTGGTGTGCGAGCGGCGAGGCAGTGTGGGAAGCTTGAGACAGTTACCAGACTGTGGGCTGGACGGCGGAGTGATCGGAGAATGGAAGGTTGCTCCTTTGCGTAGCGCCAGATTGGATTTTAACTTGAGATCATCCCGGGAAGGAGAGTCGGGACGAGTGACAGCAGGAGTTCTGCGAGGGTGGGAGAACGACGACATGATGGATCAAGTAGGGTGTTCTCCACCTGTGTTTATGTACTGAAACGGCGTCTGTTATTGACTACTGTATAGAGAACCAGTAGGTTAGCACCGCTATGCAGGGCCCAGCAGGCTTGTGAGTCACTCAGTCCTGCACACCGAGTGCAGAATGGCCTCAGGAATCAACAGAGATATCACTATTGTTGGGAGGACATTGGCCAATCGACAGGGCGTGGACCGGGGGAAAAGTCCGGTAGGAAAAGAACGAAAGCCAAGTTGATGTATGCCGAAATCGAAAGAAAATCTCGGGGAAGAGATAGCAAAAGGTTCTTACTCGACTTTGGGCCGGCACAAGAGTGGCCTCAAGTTGTGTGTGACCGAGCGTGTAGGTGTTGAGTGTGACGAAGACTCGGCCCCGACGAAAAGAAGCTCGAGTCGTCTAGGTTGGTCGCGGCTTACTTGTTTTATGTTTTCATCAACGGGTAAAACAGAAACAGAAGTAGCGAAATCGAGTAGTTGCAAATACAGGTTGTCGCTTCACCATCGAACAGAAACAACGCACGCCCGCTAAGATGCTAGCTAGATACGACAAAGAGACGATGGATGGATAGGGGTGATGGACAGCAATAGCTATGTGTGTGTGGTTCTCTTTCTCTCTCTCTGGATGTTGTGGTAGCAGGTGGGAGAAGGTAGATGGGAAGGAAGGGTGGGAATGTGCTCAATATCAGTCCCGGGGGTCTCGGACGTAAAATAAGGTACAAAACGACCAGAGCCAAATGCTTCATTCAGATGCGGTCACTGGTCACAGTGGTAAAAAGGAAAGAAAGGGATGACGACCCGGGAAGAAAGTGATAAAAGTGATGGAATGAAAGCGATGAAGCACGACGAACTGCCACAAAATGAGTGGGACACTCGACGGCGTGGGATTTTAGGCAGCAGCGGTTGGCATTGGGGGAACGCCTTGGTCTTCCTTTGCACCCCTGTCGTTCGCTCTAAGTCGCCTGAGATGGTATGGTAAGTATTTAGAATCCCACGTTTGGTAAACACCCTACAGATCTTAGAGCCAAAATTCCACTTCTCGGCAGGCTTGTGGCAGTTGATAGCACCATACAAGTGCATACACCTATTTCCTTTATGTACATGCATATGCGACAGCCAGGTAAGTCGAGTCTCACAACCTTGCCTTGATCACATGAGCAGCAAGCAGACTGACTTTTTCGGTAGATAGAAAGAGGACGTCAAAACAACATTTTGAGAAGAGCAATGACAGACAAAATACTGGAAGAGTTTTGGCTGTCTCTGCTGTACACGATGGCTCGGTCGGTACAGGCATGCCTAATGGATGCTACCTATCACAAGTCCTAGCGGGGCCAAATAGAACCCGCAACGACTCATCACCGCCTCAAGCTAAACCGCTTCGGAGCCCGATCTACTACATACTACAGTCGCTAATCCTCTCCAGTGGAAACGCTCATTGCTCTTGTGCTGTGCCGCGCTCGTCGCAGTTGCGACCCACGACGAACACATCATCGTAAGGGTGCAATTCGAATTGGATGTCTCCAATGCGCAGTGCCAGTAATGCATCACATACCAACTTAACATCTGCTTTCTTTCTCTGTCAAACCTGTCCCTCCTGAAACTGTCGATACTGTATAAGCCATGTCCAACAAATCAACGTCAGTTACTTCAGTTCGTTCCCATCGACTGAGACATACTATAGCGCTGCTCGCTTCAGGTGTATGCACCATGAACAGCAGCTGATTAATTCATCCTTCTTTTCGCTTCCCAGTTTACAGTGCTAATAATAAGCAATGGAAATACCCTACTTAAACAAAGAAACAAAAGGTCAGCCTTGGACAGATTAATAATAAGGAGATCCTATTTGGAGAACCCCTACCCCAATTGGGTGCCGAATTCATGGAAAAGTCCCCGTGTTAATTGGGTACGCATATAGTAATTACTGTATGTAATCGTGCCGATGGCCCAATTCATGAGCGGCGTAGGGTAAGTGTGTGTTTATCACAACTCTCTCAATGGTTATCACAATCCATGTTAGCCACGACTTCAACACAACATTCAATAAAGTTGAAGTAGAATCCATTCATGTTCCTGTTAAGTAGATCTATATACTACCTACCTAGGTATAGCGGGGGCCTAGAAAGTAAGGAGTTCAGGGTTCTGTTCAAAGGTTTGGTTTGGTTTGGCTCTGGTGCTCAGCCACTACGGCGGAATGCAGCTGCGTGTGCTAATAAACCGTGTACCTATCCATCCACCAATCATGGCAAGGGACGGCTGGCTGCCAAGGCCCGTAGCCACAGTCGTTGTCATTAGTTAGCCCGGATCCACCTATATTAGATGTTAATACACTATGTAGGTACAGATGTACTACATATATACTACTACTAGTCTACATCTCACCAATCGTCCAGATAAGATTGTACATACATAGTAAGATCTCATACAAAGCTCCCTCTTTCGGTTCGTATTTCACTATCAAACAAATCTGGTGTTGTTTTAAGGTGGAACTAATCAAGTAAGCTTCATCTCATGCTGTCAGTACAGATACTACAAGGCATACTGTAACTTACCTCTCGTCATGTGGGCTGGGTGCAGTACCTCGGAGCCCAGGGTACGAGGTGCTACGGTAGAAATTCATCCAGGTCTCTTTCGTTCCATTCGATGTGTATCGCTCACGGACCGCTTCGTACTCACACTGTTATGAGGCTCAAAAATGTGACAGGCCACATTTTCGTTACACCATTTGGACACGAACGCGAATCAAGGGAGACCCGACGCTCTCAGATGGTGCGTATTAAATGGAGACAAGTAGTGTGGGCAGCGCGGGGATAGGATATGCAGGACGAGGATATAAGGGTAGCTGCAGCTGTAGTGTAGTCAGTTGTCTCTGGATTGACTCACACATGCTTCTATCAGGGTTACATTTGATGCTTGATTGGCCCTCATACCCATTTCCATGCCATCACACTACTCTCGATGCCACAGTAACAGCATACATACGGCGTAGACTCAGCAGCAATGGATATAGCAAGCAGGAATTCGACCGTGTCTCCTCTCCACCTTGGGACACGTATGTGGTACCTATCTACCTACCTAAGCCTGTAAGTTTGTACTTATGCGGGCGTCCTGCTCGGTCAGAGACCTGCACGAAACAAAATCGACCCATCAGCCCTACAGGATACCGAGGCCAAATCATCACCCAATCATATCTTCCCGAATCCAGATGCCTCCGATCCCTTACGCCAAAGTCCCCTCTCCTCTCCCTTTCTCTCTTTCCCCCGGGCGGCTGAAAAGCGCGAGCGGCGTATTTGTTCATTTTAGCACAGAGGACAAGGTTGCAAGAGAAGAAGAAAATGTTGGTGCCTGAGATGGTTGCGTAACCCTCGCGAGGATTACAAGCGATAGTTGTTTAGAGGAGACGTAATCTACCGCAAATGACATACGAATCTGTGATTCATTTCGTCACGGCTTTTTAGAGATGGCCTTTGTTGGCGAAATTGTTCACTTGGCAACGGGTGCTTCGGTAGGCACCGATTTTATCGCAATTTTTCTCCGACTTCTAACAAACGCCTCCCCATCCTATTAGATAAGGGAGGGGGGGACAAAACCGACGATGTATTGATGTAAGTCACGCCCTACTAGACTTGGCAACCCTGCGCTGTACTTTCCTACGCAACATAAAGAGTCATTGGTTAGTAGCCCACCACTAAGATAGCGTCTTATTCGTAGGGCAGAGCTTGCTGCAGCAACACTGTAGCAACAACGACGTGGTCACGATCCTTCTCCGCATTTTATTTTGAACGATATGCATTTAGTGCTGCACGTCACTCCTTCGGAAGAAGTGATTAAGTGAGGGCACACCCCATGAAATGGCTCGTCCAAGGCGCGAATCCCCTAATACCGATGGAACGCCCGTGCGAGGAAGCCAGCCCTATGAACCCCCACGATGATGCATAGCATCGGGCGTTAAACCGCAAGGGCACAATTGCTACCTAAACTACCTCACACTCCAATACAACGTGTTCCAAGTGCACGCACATGCCAATCTCTTGCCGTATTGCTATGCGCATGCCCTGCGTGTTGACCATCTCCTGCAGTCATCCAAATCGTCCACCCATATGAGCGATACCAACATTGATATCTGGCCATACAGATTAAGATATACAAGCTTACCCGGCTAACGGACCAGATAAAACTACGGACACTCTAGTCGCGCTCGCACGCCAGACGTCGTTCAACAAGGTATACTTACCCCACAGCATACCAGGGAAGATCGAATTCAGTGGCCATCGATGATCCGCACTGACACCTGGGGTATTCTTCAATTGCGTTAGCCCAGTCTCTCTCGCTGGGGATCCTGCGAGTATGGGCCTGTTGGGACAATCCCACCTCTCTTATTCGTGTTTCTATGCCCGAGTCTGTGTTACGGCGACGCTCACATCCCCCCGACGGTCGACGAATCAGTGCGCATGGTTAGACCACAGAAAGCAACCTCCTTTAATACCGCCTTTCTCGTTAAACATATTATCCAGAATTACAAAGACCGCTCCAGCGAGCCTTTGTCTCTTGAGAGGGAGATGACGAGGGCGTCATTATAGCCAGTAGGTTATGAATTCTGCGAACTAGTCAGGTAGTAGGTAACAAACTGTGTACCTGGTCCGATATCTCACAGGGAGCTTCATTCGGATTAAAGTAGATGCCGAATTCAGGGACACCATGCTCTAGTTGCTGCCAAAGTTGATGATAAGACCTCTCGTTCACAAGCGAGGGCTATGTTTCCATTATGACCGACTTCGTGTCACATCACTCCGAGTTGTGATAACTCATTTCAGCTCACTTGTTCTACAAATTACAACGTATTTATCTCATGTTCGGAAGATCGAGTCTCCGCTTCGCAAGTATTCCTCATCGCTCGATATCAGCTATAATAATCCACGGTGTGCGTCATGCCAACATTCAAAGCTCCGTGATCAATCGGTGTTAAACTCTCCACTTCACGCAAATCACCCTTCTGCTTGCCCTGCATACGTAGAAGGGCATGTTCTTAAATGAACATGAGCTAATACGCTAGACCGATCAGACATTTCCAGAATATGAAAGACCGTGATGCTTCGGAGTCTCGTAATGAAAATGAATGCCACCTTCTCTCTGAGGTAAGAATGAATTTGTTATCTTATCGCTCTATTGAAGAACTAAACCACGAGAGAAACTATAAAACCGGACGAACACGTATACAAACAAAACCTCTTACCTGGACAACGCCTCAAGCCGCGTCTCTTCTGTTAGTTATGCCATCTCGTAACTCTTCCGTCCCATTTCATGGATAGCAGAATGGCCAAATCAACAGGCACAATCACCACAGACGATGGCGCCATCCTTCACTACGAGACAATAGGCCAGCCATCGTCTAGACGCCCATCACTCATATTCCACCACTATTACGGGGGCTCACCATCAACATACAAACACGTCCTCTCTCAGCCCTGTCTCAGAGATTACTACAAAATCCTCTACCACGCACGCGGCTGGCTCCCCAGCACCGGCCCCTCAACTCCATCTCAAAACACCAAAGCATACGGCATAGAAGCACTATCATCAGACCTAGCAGCCGTCATCTCAGCAACAATACCAAAAGGCGCAGTACAGTCACAGTTTGTGATAATAGGGCATTCGATGGGCGGGAAAGTAGCCCAGCACTGCGCCGCCACCGCCACCAGTAGTAATATCTCATCTTTGTCGTCATATTCGTCATCGATACCTGGACTGAAAGGCCTCATACTCGTAGCCCCGGCGCCATTATGCGGACTGAAATTCCCCGAAGCCGTCAAGAAGCAGCAGCGCGAAGCGTATAAAAGTGCCTCAAGCGTGCGTTTCGTGCTTGAGAACGTCCTCGTAGCTGGCCCAGGAAGTCTAAGCGACGAGGATCTACAGCAGTGTGTGCGCGACTCCATGCGCGGCAATGAGGAAGCTACGGCTGCGTGGCCGGAGTATGCGTGCGAGGAGGACTTCGGGGAGTTAGAAGAGAAATTGACTGGTGAGAAGCTCCCAGTTGTGGTGCTTAGGGGGGATAGGGATTTCGAGAGAGATTTGGTCGGAGATATGGGGAAAGAGAGGGGCTGGGTTAGGAGGACGGTGAGAGACTGTGGACATTTGATCCCGCTTGAACAACCTAAGATACTTGCGGATGAAATTGCGAAGTTTGTAGAGGTTTTGCTATAAAAGGGAGGGGGGAAGATGGCACAATGGAGTATTGTCTAGCGGTAAGATGGGATGAGAGGCGAGCTCCGGCATCATTCTCTAGAGCTGGCAAGTTCATTCCTTAGACAAGGTCTGCATTCATTGTCAACATGTAACTCGAGTTCATATATCCATCCCAATCCCTTCTCCATCAAATTCTGCACACATATAAGCTACGCATGTCCCGCCTTAGCAAAATCAACAGCGAACTGAATATCCTCCATCACGGTCTTGCCCGTAGGGTTCCACCCCAAGCTCTCCCTCGTCTTCTTGCTAGAGGCGATATTATCCGCGCCCGCACCAAACTGGAACCAACCAAAATGCTCCGCCGCCTTGTCCGCAGAGAGGCTGACGACGGGGGTGTTCGTCAACCTGCCAATCTCCGTCGCGATCTCCTTCACACTCACACTCTCTTCGGCAACGGCATGGAACGCGGAGCCCGAGGGTGCCTTCTCGGCAGCTAGGACGTACACTTTCACTGCGTCGTCGCGATGGACGCCGCACCATCTATTGGTTCCCTCGCCCACGTAAGCTACCGCCCCCTTCTCGAGGGCCGTGCGCGCGAGAAAGCCGACGAAACCACAATTACCTGGCCCATGGACAGTAGGAGGGAGCCTCACGACGCTCGTGCGCAAGACACCCGGTTTAGCGAAACTATGACACAGCGCCTCGCCCGCTCCTCTGGCCGCAGCGATAGGATTACTCAAATCGGCGGGAGAGTCCTCATCGACTAGTTTTCCGTGCTGTAGGAGCATCGTTCCGGAGGTGATGACAAGCGCCTTCTCTTTCCCCTCAGCCTCGGCGCTGGCTACCAACGCCTCGCCGAGGGTCGTGATGGCGACTTTGTCGGCGGCGCAGGCGGCAATGAAGTCCGTGCCGTGGTTAAAGGCCGTGTGGATTACCGCGTCGACTTGCGAGGCCCCGTGCTTGAGGATCTCCACGTCTTCGATGGTGCCCAGGAGGGCTTCGGCGCCTTGCTTTCGTAGGGAGGCGGCGCCCTTTTCGCTGCGCGTTAGGCCGAGCACCGAGTGTCCTGCGGCGTGAAGTTCTTTGACGACGCCCGTGCCGACGAAGCCGGTTGAGCCTGTGACGAAGACGCGCATGTTGTTATGATGTGAGGGTAGGCGAAGCAAGGATCTAGTGAAGTGGTATGGTTGTTATGATGAGTTTTGGTGATATTCGACCCTTCTTGTTCTGGTCCTTGTTCTTGGTGTTCTCCTTTTTCTTCCTCTTACTTACATTTGTCTACTTACCTCTACTTATAATGTGCTGTCTGTGATCAACGGAATGCTTTATCTCCCCGTCTTCGCGGACTTTATGATACCTACACTCCATACTTTGCATGAGCATGATGGAACAATTATCTAACCCGACGATGATTAAGACCGATGGTGCCCTCCATGGTGCGACTGTGCATCTACCGTAAACCATGCATCCGTAATATAGAGGTTTATTCCGTGCTGGTTGAGGTTGGCCAGGCAGGAAGTTTCTGGGCGGTGGGTTGTTCGGATACATTCGGAGATAAATACACCAAAGGAGATAAAGAGGAACGGGTTAACATTTGCGTATCCTTTCGACTCTCAATCATATCATTTCCACCTTTATTTGGCCGTGTCTACTGATTATTCAAATTCGATCAAGCAAAGTAATTTGCCAACAAGTTAAGAAGATGTATAATTCGTTTGCTCTCTATCAATGATTAATAATGAGTAGGTATATTGTAGTGTGTTATCAGGTCTTGATCTTGCCAAGCTGCCCCAGCCGAGCATTCTGCTAACCCGACTTGACCAGGTAAGATACGTTGCTCATCACATCCGACCGGTCGAATCGACAACCGTTAAATCCATTGAAACTTGAAGTGGGCTTTTACCTACATCAAGCTTTGCATCAACTATCCTTTTGCTTCTTGCAAGTACTCGATTCTTTTCCCTCCTCACTCTAGTTCGACCACTATTCTCCTATTAGAGGGACTTGAGGAATAAGCTTTTCATAAGTGCAGTCTTGGGGATGCTTAACGATATGGATAGCGATAAACATGGTCGAATAATGAAACATGATTATGAGCAGTGCTGCAGTCTATGAGTCTCGCCTCTAAGGGGTAAATCGGTCTGTCTCGATTGGCTGTTGCGCGTAACACGGTCGAGTCTTTAGGAAAGAACGCGATGACAACTCCAGCACTAACATGCGCAGCATTACAATCAAAGAGGAAACTCAACTCTCGGTCAAGTCTACCATTCGCCTAAACCTGCTAATTTTCCTCTTCGCATACCAAGAAAAAGGCATTTGTCCTAGCGACCGCTCGCTGCTGGCCTAGACCACCGGAGGTGCCATGGCGTGCTTAAGATTCTGTCTCTTGTTTGTCGATCTCCCGCCGAAGCTTGGGGCGACTCAAGAGACAAGAAATCAAAAACCAAGCTGCCGGGACTGAGAGATCTGCGCTCCGGGCGGAATGCGGGATGCAACCTTGAGCCTTGCACGCGAGGGCAGTGATTACCCGAATTCTCCGGTGCCCCTTAGATATCACCAGCACGTGATGTATAGTACGGCCACAGGAAGAGTTAATTATGGTAAGGCTTGTGAAGAGGCACTCACGTGAATGTGAGCCGTTGGCCCCTGGAGACCGAGCCAAGGCCGCAACAGACGCATCTACTTCGACTTGGGTTTATGGACTTTGGCTGCTAGTATCTATATTCCGCTATTGCTTGATCCGTAGTTAGATCCTTCCTGGCAAAGCTTGATTGTGCCAGTGGCGCTCTTTTGCCAAGGGGGACAGATGCAGGAAATCTCAAGATCTAACTCACCACACTAGCGACATGAGAAGGCCCGTCATACGTGAGAAGCCGCTTCGTGCCACTCCGCGAAACTTCCTCTCGTGGCATTATTGTCTTTAGTCTCACATACTACTGGTCTAGCAGTACCTACCAACCGAGATCTAAGCGAGAACAACCGGCTTGTGCCCCCGAAGATCCGGCGAGCGCGTACGATGGATTCCACGAGAAGCACAGCGAGAGAACCATCGTGTACAATTTTAGCAAGGTGGTTGCGGCATACAGGGGGAATAGCTCACCGGTTGGGTGCCTCCGAGGTCCTCAATCGGGGTTCGCTCCGTGGACGTGGGGATCCAGGCCAGAAGCGTGATTCGCGGAAGGTGGAATAGCCTGGATCCGTGAACCCGGAAACCCTTTCATACATCGCGTTCATCAAGGATCAATAAAACCAAGGTAAACTTAAACTACAGACATATAAATACACAATGTGAAGCCAAGATGTCGGAGTTGAAGATCTTCGTCGATCAAGCGCGGCGATTTGACCCCTGAACGTCACTATGGCTCCAAGCTTCCGAAGCGTGTTTGCGGCCGCCATCATATTGGCTGGTCAGCAGCTTGTCAATGCTCAGAATCCCGATGATCAGGCTGATCGGTACGTAAACAATGTCTTTTGATAGCGACGAATTTAGTCGATTTCCTTTTCGTTCTCTTCAATTGTAGATACCCTTTCGAGTACCAAGCTAACGTCTGTGTAGTAAGTAAATCCGCAGAGCTTCTCTCAACCTGAGAAGCCGGAATCACCACTTTATAACTGAAAAAGAATATCAGCCCCTGCTAACATCTAATGCTAGAGCACCCGCCTCTCACTGTCTACAAGTGCACGACAGCAGGTGGTTGTGTGGCCAAGCAGAGATCGGTAGTCATCGACTGGAACTATCACTGGTTCCACACAGCGGACTGGTTATCCTGCACCACGGCTACCGGCGGCGTGAACTCGACCCTGTGTCCCGACCAGGCAACCTGCGCCAAGAACTGCTTCATCCAGGGCGATGCCAACTACACCAACAATGGCGTCTCGACATCCGGGGATGCACTTACCATGTACCAGTACACGATCAACGAGGACGGCGAGGCACAGAACGCTTCGCCGCGTCTGTACTTGCTGGGTGATGACGACAACTACGAGATGCTGCAGCTTTTGAACCAGGAGCTGACGTTCACTGTGGACCTATCTACCTTACCCTGCGGCGAGAACGGCGCGTTGTACCTAGGCGAGATGCACAAGACCGGCGGGCGCAACCAATACAACACCGGAGGCGCCGACTACGGTTCCGGCTACTGCGACGCGCAATGCCCAGTGCAGAACTGGAAGAACGGCACGCTGAACACCGGGGGCGAATCGTACTGCTGCAACGAGATGGACATCCTTGAGGCAAACTCGCGCGCCAACTCCTTCACCCCGCACCCTTGCAACGACGAGGACTGCGACCGCGGCGGCTGCGGCCTGAATCCTTACGCCAAAGGCTACCAGAACTACTACGGACCCGGCGGAACCGTCGACACAAGCAAGCCGTTCACAGTGATCACGCAGTTCCACTCCTCGGACGGGACCCAGAACGGTGTCTTGACGAAAATCACGCGGAAGTACATGCAGAACGGCAAGGTGATCGCGAGCGCTTTGCCCGACGGCGACATCATTACTACTGAATCTTGCAACGCGGGCGACAGCAGCGCCGAGAAGTTCGGCAGCCTGACGACGATGGGTAAGGCCTTGGGTCGGGGCATGGTCCTGACCTTCGCCATCTGGAACGACGCGGGCCAGTTCATGAACTGGCTCGACAGCGGCGCCAACGGCCCCTGCAGCGAGACGGAGGGTGACCCGGCTTTGATCGCAAAGAACAACCCGCGCACCCACGTCGTGTTCAGCAATATCCGCTGGGGTGACATTGGGTCAACTTTTAAGGACTCTGGCTCCGGAACCACGACCACGAAGACAACAACTACTACTACGAAGACGACTACGACCAAGACGACTACGAAGACGACTACGAAGACGACTACGAAGACGACTAAGACGACTACGACGACGACCAAGACGACGACGTCGAGTGCTCCCGGAGCTACCCAGACGCACTGGGGACAGTGCGGTGGTATTGGGTACGCCGGCCCCAAGAACTGCGTTAGCCCTTATCAGTGCACTCAGATCAATGACTAGTGAGTCTTCCCATATTTAATCTACAAAATAGCAAAGAAGAGAGTGCTAACATATCCCAGCTACTACCAATGCTTGTAGAGAATAGGTGCAGATCTGATTAAGGGGTCATGGGCAGAGAGGGGTAGATTCGACTCTATTAAGATGAAGAATTTGTATATACGTCTCATTCGGAACTAAAAGGCTATCTAAAGTACTAGAAGGTCCCATCTAAGAGAAAACCGTGAAATCTACGGTGACGATCTGGTTCGTGTGAGTGGTTCATTCTGAGACCGAGCAGTCCCATATTATCGCGACATGTGATAATATGCGACACACGACTCCAACCATGACCGCAGCTAGCCGTTATTGAAATAATACCTATTCTCTCAATCGATCTTCTTAATTTATTTTAATCTCTTATCATACATACTGATATTCATATTCTGATTCGTACATCCCCTTTCCTTTGCCACTGAGGTCCTGCTTTCTGTCCTAATGCGGCAGGAGACAGTAGACGGAGGACCTTGCTCCGTCACGCAAGGGCAGGGTCACTTACATGAACGACGAGCCTCACCGAGCAACATCTGGTTCCGTAAAAGATCGAGAATCTTATAAATACTTTCTTCTGGTATCGATCGATCTCGGAGGTACTGTGGCTGTTTCTTCTCTTCTCAGGCTGAAGGGCTAAAAGATGTATGGAAGTGCGATTGGTATCGACTCAATTGGGGATACTCGCACAGGAATTTTAGTCTCATAAACTCCGTTCAAGCTCAGAAGCTAGACAGGATAACACAGAAAACTTCGGGGACGACTCACTTCTACCTCTCGCAACACAACACTAAATCATAAGTCCATAATGAAGTTCACCACACTGCTACTAGCAAGCATAAGCGCAACCGCGCGAGCCTTACCCTCACCCCCTTCACCCCCTCATCATCAACACCACCCTCAACACCACAAACGCCTCCTATCCCCCGTAACTCGCGTCAACACAACCCTCCTCGCGGACGGCAAACCCTGGAAAGCGGTCGGCCCAAATGTATACTGGCTTGGTCTCGACGAGAACGTTACCCCCTCTTCTCCAGATGAGCCATTCTACCCTCCCACCAAGGCCAGCTACCCCAACAAAGAACGAGTGCGAGAGGTCATGGCCGTGGTCAACGCTCTGGGGGGTACTGCCATACGCGCGCATACTCTGGGGGTCAGCACGGGAAATCCGTTGAGTCTATGGCCTGAGGAAGGCAAGGTGAATGGGGAGGCGTTTGATAGTATTGATTGGGCTGTTTATCAGGCGGGTCTGTATGGGGTTAGGCTTTTGGTGCCGCTTGTTGATAATTATGTGAGTATCTCTTTCGTATCTCATCCGTTCGTTATGTAAAGCGTTTCGTCTATTCTTGCTGCTGTTAGTGGTACTCCATTTGTTGTTTATCTACCTTCAAATTATTCGACAACAAAGAGCACTACAATATGACTAATTAATACACATAGGACTACTACCACGGCGGGAAATACAACTTCCTCCGCTGGGCTGGGTACAACCTCACCCAGGCAAAGGATAGCAACAATCCCGCCATCCAGCAGTTCTACACGAACCCCGACATTGTCAAGACGTTCAAGGAGTACATCACGACGCTCCTGACGCATAGGAACAAGTACAACAACCTGACTTATGCAGAAGAGTATGTCATCCTATCTCTTTCTTCCTCTCCTTTCCCTTGCCTCCGTCTCGTCCCTCTTCTCATGCGCTGAATAAAATAACTTTCGCTTCCCCGTTTCCAACCCCTATTCCGTCCAGATCCTCACCCAAAACTCCTCACTGACCACATTTACATCCCGCTAGCCCAACCATATTCGCCTACGAAACCGGGAACGAGCTCCTCGGCCCCGTATGGGGCGACATGAACTGCCCCGCAACCTGGGTCCGTTCCATCGCGCAACATGTCAAGACCCTGGCCCCCACCAAATTATTCGTAGACGGCACCTACGGGATCAACAAGACGCACTTGTCGATTCCGGAAGTAGACATCTACTCGGACCACTTCTACCCCGTCGACTTGACCAAGCTAAGGTCTGGTATCGAAGCTGTCAGGGCCGCTGGGAAGGTCTATCTCGCAGGCGAGTACGACTGGGTCGGTTCGGGCGGTGGCGATAAGCTCGAGGACTTTTTTGATATCCTTGAGACCAGCGAGGCCGTTGCGGGGGATACGTTCTGGAGTCTTTTCGGGAGGAATGGGGTTAATTGCTCGGTGAGTTTTCTTCTTCTTAGTCTTTCTTTCTTCCACCCTTTCAAACTAACGGCATATATGATACTCGGTCCCAGACATTCGTAGATCACGCCGACGGCTTCACGCTACAGTACGATAACCCGAAGAATACGGTATATACGAACAGCAGGATCCAGCTCATCCGGAAGCACTTCATAGCCGTGAGCCAAGGTAGGAAGATAGGCGCTAACGAGACGCTACCTGTTGTTTCTTGTCCTGCGCCTCCGCCCGAAAGACGGTAAAGCGAGAAGCCCAAGGGTGGTAAGATAAAGATGCCGCGTGTGACAGATTCGGGAGCATAGAGTATGTGATAGTTCTGTTCTGTAGAATCGCAAGTTTATCTCTTCTCAGACCTGAAAGGGTAAAACCTCCTTATATCCTGTTTTATCTTCTCTTTCTGACTCAGGACCTCCATCACCAATGTCCTCCACTTCATTCGCCCTCAGCCCGGCAAATCCTCTTCTCCCGTGTTAGGCTCATATATCGCCTCCCTGTCATGTAGTAGTACTGATGTACGCGTCCCTAACAGGCGGTCTACCACTGACTATGTTTGACCTCTATCTATGTAGTATGTAGAGCGCATGTCAGTTAGCCCTGACTTACTTCTCATGCCATGACATGCTTACGCTATGGCATAATGCAATAGAGTCATCTAGTCTGCTGTCTAGGCCTCTTCATGGCAGTCCTCGTATAATATCGCTTCCTCCTCTCTCCTCCGCACGTTAGGCTCGTCTACTGCCTCTTCAGATGTTGCCATTTCGTCCTCCCCCGTGTTAGGCTCGTCTACTGCCTCCTCGGATGTATCTCTTCCTCTTCCTTTATTGCGACTCTGGATATGTCCGTGCCTTCCGTAGGACAATATCCAAGACATCTACAAAAGGATGTGAGGGATCATCGCCGCTGTTAACGCCGCTGTCATCACCGCTGTCATCACCGCTATCATCTTCATCATTATCGTCATCAAAGAATATCCGCTCGCAGGATATGTATAGGTCCATGACACCAATAGCCGTAATAGTCAATTCATCTCGAGGTACAGACATTTCGTGTGTATACCTGAGATCTTCCCAACGTCTAAGCATCCACGTCTTTGCTTCATCATCGGATACAAGAGTTGATGGCTGAAAGTACTGCATAGTAATAGCAGGCGATCCGGATTCCTTTATCCCGAGCAACATATGGGCTAACGATTGATGTGACTCTGTAGAAACAAAGGTGTTGAATCCAAAACTCAATTTCCCACAGTTCCTGCCCTGCGCAGGATCACTGTGAGGGTGATCTAGATCATTATTGCGCATGGCCGTAATTAAGACTTGATGGTGCTGACTAAGGCTGTACAAGACACCAAATAATACACCCTCTGCTTCGCGAGGGACATGGACCCAGCCCTGTGCCGTAGAAGCATTGATATCTTCTGCATTATAAACAGTGGTAGCATAGGAGTGGTGGTAGTGTCTTCGTATCGTAATACTTCCATTTGGCGAACGAAAACTCAAGGCCCGCGCAATGGAAAATTTACGTATCATGTTAGATATTATTCCGGTTGTATATCGCTGTTGGGTATGCTCGCTGTTGACGATCATCTCTGGCAACCGGGAAAATTGTACAAGGTCAAACATTCCTGGGATGGCTATGTAGTGAAAGTCTGTACGCGAATGGTTCCATCGTCCGCATAAGAGAATAAGGAAATCGATTCGCACTTGTTGAACTACATGCGGAGCATCTGTTAATGAGGCAAAGAAATTTATCATTATCGCACTTGAGCCATCAAACGCATAGAGTTGGCCAGATGACAGATAAGTACTCACCAATTCGAGGGCGGCGCAAGTGAACATTGATGGAGGATGGATTTGTAAAGGAGAGTGGAAGCTCTACACGTGCCACCTGGCCGACAAAGGCGTGAATTAGGGGTTGCGTCATATTATAATATCGATACTTCATCGACAATGGAGCACACTCTAGCCCACCAGAATCCCGGAAGTCTTTGGAGCTTTCGGCAAGAAAGCCTAAAAATTCCTGCCCACTTTGTCGGGATTGTAGTTTACGCGGAGGGGCCCTGATGCATGTAATTGGTCTTCGTCTTTGACCTTGTTTGGGAGTTCTTCGACAAGCTTGCCCCACGCAAACAGAGTGTGGTCGTCTGGGTATGCCAGGGCGATGGTCTCTTGGAGTCGTCTGAAGGCGCTCGTCCCCTCACCATAAATAAGCGGCATGTTCACATTGAATATGCCAAGTAGACAGTATGCCTCGTCTTCCTCTCGCAATGTGGAGCGTTTCGAGGCCCAGGACATGCGCTTTGCGATGCTGGCGTGTTTAAGGCTTTTCCCTGTCAGAAACGCTTCGTCGATGCCGGTGACAGCAGCGATGTGGGCTGAGAATTGAGAACGGGTGCCAAGTGCTTGCCACGTTGCCGAGAAGAAAACGACCTCACGGGGAGCAATCAACTCCTGTAGTGTCCATCCCCGCGTAACCCATCGGCTTCTTGCTAAGCCGGACTCGATATCGCTTGTCACGTCGCAAAGATATGCGTAGCAAATGGCGGCGTTTTGGTACCATTGGAACATGGAATTAATGGCTTCAGTCAGCTCGGCACTACTGCGCTTATCGATGCAACACCTGACGGCAGAGTTAGCAACTATGTGTCTCCACGGGTTGTCATAACACAGCTAAACACATTTTCAATCTTGTACAGGTTAAAAAGACGCCCACACCACCATTCGAGGTACCTACGTGTCAATCCAAACCCACTCAAAGCCATCGGCGGCGGCCTGTCGACAGCAGTTCTCGATCTTACTGAACCCATCCATCTTCTCGACCTCCTCTTGCGGCATTTTCCTCCAGTCTTTAAAGGCTACTTCTTCATCGGCCCAGGTGTGAGACAGAATGGCATAGGGCGGCGCATTCTTGTGAGGCGTGAATTCTTTCAGTTCCCACGTACACGAATTGAGGAGCCGCATCGTTGAGCAGTAGTTGCCTGGGCTAAAAGGAAGTTATTTAGGTAGATATGTCGAGAAGGGCACGCGGAAGAGCGACCGACAGACAGCAGGACCTGAGCTGTGTATTAATCGGGCTGAAGAGGAAGGGGGGAGTCGTATGCCGACCTGGTTGCATTCGGTCATGGGCAGTCCTACCTGATTAGGCGCCACCGTCTCGCCGTAAGCCTACATACTACCTATTACCTAGTCTGGTAACATGTATAGGTAGTAATAGTACCTGCGATTCTTTTTCTGCTTGTGCCTTCTCTTGTAGGAGCCCTTCGTAACAATTTGTTGGCGAACATTTGAAGGGGAACTATAAAAGTATATTCTTTGTGTCGTTCGGACGCAATCCGAGCTGACCCTGAATAGGTAAGCAACTTGGGGAATACCACGAAAGTAATAATTATAGGATCCATTGCACGTGCTAGCTTAAATCATTGGCTCTACTCCTAGTAAGAGTTCCTCATCTCATGTCACCGCCTCGAAATCTCACCACAGTAGTCCCAGGAACCAGAGAAAACATGAGAACATAGCATCTTTATCATTAAGAATCAATCAAAGGAACCCCCCAGCGCCCACCATTATCCCCCCTTTTCATTTCATTTCATTCCCTTTTCTTCCTCCTTTCCTCCCGACATCCCAACCTTAATCCCCTTCCCCAGCCTTCATCTCCGGATCTCAGACCTACCCACAGGTAATTAGTGACCAGAAAGCTGCGGCGGCGGCTCGACGGCAGGGTCGATCTTCTCGACGATGGCCGCGGTGCCGTAGGCGCACGACTGAGCGAAGCCATCGATCCCGCCCGATTCGAAGCGCAGACAGATTATGGCGTTGCCGCCGCGGTTCTTGGCCTCTGTGACTGCGCGAGAGATGGCGTCGTTTCGCGCTGAGTAGAGCTGTTGTTTTTTGTTCACCGTCGTTAGCTGTATTCTCTATTATCGAGTCTTAAGGAGGGTAAAGGTAAGGTATAGCGGAGAGGGCCGAAATATGGGAGTAGTAAAAGTATGAAAATAGAGGAAAGTAAGAAGAAATGGGGGAAAGGGGGCTGGGGAGTGTGGAAGGGCTAGAGGGGAAATGCTTACCATATTGGTGAACCACCGAAGCTCACCGCCAGCCATACTCTTCATCACCATGCCCAGGCTAGCCGCGATGTTTCGTGACCGCACGGTCAGTCCATAGACCGTGCCCAGCACCCTCACAACCCTATAACCGGGAAGATCGAACATGGTGGTGGTTATAACGCCGTCTGTCTCGGTGTAGCAGTGTAGGTCCGAGAGCTCGGGGGGGATGTTGGCTGGGGCTTTGTGAGACATCGTTGGTGATTGTGTATGTGAGGGAAGAGAGATTGTGTCTGTATAGTGGTCTGGGCTGTATAGCACAGCTTGGATTATGACTGTTGCTCTTGCTGTTAATGTCGATGATAATGAAGTCCTACTTGTCAGATCACAGAGCCAGATATCTCTCTACTTATATATCCTCCACCCATTCGACATCTACAACTACAGCTACAACTTCACAGACAGATACCTACCTGACTAAACCATCTTGAGAAGTGAATGCGAATGCACTGTCAAGACCAAACATGAATCTTTCATCAGTAGGAATACCTCATACTGGCCCAATAATTATCTAGTAAGGTTTCAGCCGTATTGTCTGGCTGCGTTTTGGTATGTAATTAAGTAATAATGAGGAGTTTCGGCGATGATCTCTGTATTCTGATTTGCTATTTCTCGATGGAATTCCCGGACCGCCTCCGTATTTCGTATCCCGGGTCGAGAGCTCAGCCCCACACACCCCGGGCTTGGCTTCAACGGCAGTGGCAGGGCAGTGGCTTATACCCTTGTTCTTGCGGCCTTATTTTGTAATGTTGCGTTAGAAGATAGACATGGCGTTTTATCCCCTCAGATACTGATAGGTGGATGCTATGAAATCGGCACACGCGCGACTTCAATTCTTCAACATGAGAGCGGCACAATCCGCGCTCACATCAGTCGCCGCGGAATTATGTAGGTACACATAAGTCGACCCAGCGCGTTGAGTGCCACTGCAGGGCGACCACGTCGCAGTGTTATAGTCGCATAGTCCCACCACGGGACTCACCACACTCTACTGTTAAAATAGCGGCTTGGTATCAGTTCGATCCCATCACGACTGCTCTTCTCATAATCAACTCCAACCTAAGCAGTGGGTATATGACAAAGATGTTAGTTCGATGGTGATTGGACATGCTGGTGCCGGTGTCCCTAGGCGACTTCGGGACGAAGCAAGGGGCGACGGAGTTAAACAGTTCCCCTTTTACTCAACGGTCCGTGACCTAAATCGCCGTCCCGTCGTGAACCGACGGCATCCGTGATTAATCGGGGATTCTTAAATCTTCAGTCGAATAATACCCCTCAGCTGGTAGCATATATAATAAGCATGACTGTACTCTGACAATATTATTCTAGCTTAGCAATATTCAAGCAATAAAGACTTTATATACCCGTTGAGAGTGTCATACATACATATCCCACCAACATGAGTTACCCACCAGCATGGACGAAAGATACCGATATTTATGCCGTCCGCAGCTTATTTGCTAAGTTGGCAGCAGTTGACACGCGGCTTCCACACGTGCTAGAAGAAGACTACGTCGTCAAAGCTCGGGACGGGACCAACATCGCAGTTCGCGTGTATCGTCCTCGCAATGACGAAGTGAGTCGCGAAGGCCGGCCGGCCATGTTGGTAATACACGGCGGAGGATTCTGTGTCGGCGGCCTCGAGAGCGGCGCAAGGCAGAGTCGCTTCTTCGCCGAACGCACGGGCGGCGTAGCGGTCAATGTGGAATACAGGCTAGCGCCCGAGTTTCCATTTCCGACAGCTATCTATGATGCATATGATGCCTTGGAATGGGTAATCTAAACCCCCGTATATTGGCCCAGTTCACCTCGTTCTCCTTTTCGCATGGCTGTGTTCTCCGCTGTGCTGCCGGGGGTTTACTTGATATTTATCTACTGCGTTATATTAACAGTTGTTGGAATATACTTTGCTAAGAAGAGCGTAGGTTGTCAGCCACACGGATACTCTTGGAATTGACCCGGCTCGCGGCTTGTTGATAGCCGGTGAGAGCGCGGGCGCTGATCTTGCGCTCGCAACCGCCTATCTCTGGGCTGACGGGAAGAAAACCCCTCGTTTGACGGGCGTTTTCTCAGCCGCGGCCTCATCTGCAAGCCTCGACACTGTGCCGGATCGATTCAAGAGTCAATTTGTGAGCATATACGAACATGCAAATGCTCCTGTGATGGGTGCAGAGACTATCGATTTTATTAAAAGTGAGTATTCCTGTAGGATCCCAGCTTTTATCGTGCGGCTATTAACTCAACCGACACCGTGAAAGGTCTCTACAAGCCCGATGCCAACAGTCCGCTCGCATATATTGTGGCGGTACCGGACCCGTCCATCATGCCAAAGACCTATTTTCAAGCATGTGGCGTTGACCCTCTCCGAGACTGCACGTTGATTTTGGCAGAGGTCTGGAGGGAGGCTGGCGTTTCTACGAAAATTGACCTTTACCCAACTATGCCGCATGTTTTCTGGGTCTTGGGGTTGGACAACGATGAGACCAAAACGCATGAGAGGGATAGCGAAGAAGGTTTGCGATGGCTCCTTACTTAGCCTAACTTGTTCTCCACAATGTAGAAAGCTATCTACCACCTAGAAGTTGTACTTTAAACGTCATGAGCGTGATTAGTGGTCGTGGAATACCGACTTGAAGCACAAAACAAAGTATAGGAGGTATACTCATTTGTGGTCTAACGAAATCGACTTGTCCATTCTCGCAGAAGTGAGAATGCTTTCTTTGGCGTTTGGGGCGCGAAGTAGGTTGAACCTACTACGATCTAGCACAACTTCCGAGACCTAGACAAAGCCTGTGATTCGTTGTGCAGGTACATACCTAGATAGGCATGTATGCAGTTCGGCCCGTATCGCATCGCCAAGCGGATTACGAGGATTTGCGGGAGGGGCACAGCACCAGGAGAAGGGTGGGAGTGACGTTGTCCTGCTTGGATGAAACAACATGTAAGCAGAGGCTTGCAAGAAAGTGAGCCCAACTATTGAAACATGTGGCGTTATGTTCACATCCGAATGAGAAGCTTTTATGATCGTTCAGTACTACCTATCTAATATCGAGATAGTATTGATGATTGTCGAGAATGAGGAGAGGACCCGAACATAGGTAATTTACACGCATATACCGTTCAATTAGACAGATAAATGGCCATCCTTTTGATTTGCACTGTATATATGGCGTTCCTTATCTCTGATACAAAATGACGCAGGGGGCCCATGGCATCATATTCTACCGTGTGTGCAGATTAAATGGCGGCATCTGAGGACACGGGGGCCTGCTGTGTTAATGCTGGGTTAGCATGTATTGCACAGTATGAAATGGATATTCAGTTCGTGATCTGCCAAGTACTGCAACAGCAATTTGACCAAAACAGCAGACATTGGCCAGATAGGACTGTCTAAAAACAGCAGTTTAGCCATTGCTCTAGCCTGAATCATACTGGACTCATCAACCAAGTGGATCCTTTGTTCCAGAGAAACCTGAAGAGAACCTTCACAAGCCAGCGATTTTGCCCGAGTGCTGCCTGAGCACGACCTGGGCAGGGCCTGGGCAGGACCTGAACACCGCTGACTGGCCCCCACACTAGCCCCATCCTAAAACAGAACAAGTTTCCATCAAAGACACTAGCAGACCTTCCAGCACTCTACACCTGGAAGTCAATAACAGCAAAACCTTGCCGGCACGCAGTGGCACCACCTCCCAGTCCCGTCAACCTTTGACAGTCTCTCGTTTTCTTATCCAACATCGCCTACTGCTGTACCTAACTTTGTCTTCAAGCATGCAACTCTAATAATATAAGCTTATTACTATCGTTTGTTGGACGTTCGAACCAGCCGACCGGTATCCTATTCGCTTCATTCGCTATCGCAAACGCCCCTATTTTCACTACTCTTATTAATATCTTACATTGGTTCTGACGCGTAATCTCGTCCACTTATCCTACATTGTTGCATCGCCTGTTGCCCGCTGCCTCACAACACTCCAATTCTCCTTCACGTCGACCTGTGCCGGCTTCCGTTGTGTGTTTTTCTCCCACAATTTGAATACGACCGATCCGTAAACCCGGGAAGCCGACCGAGGAATGTTGCTAGCTTGATTGTATAACAACCCATCCACAGGATCCGGCCGTATCCTCGAACCTTGTTTCGCCGACGTTAGCCTAACGAAGACTGCCTAGTTCTCCGCTAGTGACATATTTCACCACGATGGGCAAGAAGTGTGAGTATTTATAAACGAATTTCGTCCTGTTTCTGTCTATCGCTAACTGGGATTTGCGATCAAAAGGGCGCTATGGAGTCATCCTCGACGCTGGTTCCTCAGGAACACGCCTACACATATACCGCTGGCAAGACCCTTCTAAAATCGTGAAGCACGCAGCGGTAGAGGAGTTGAACAGCCTACCCAGTCTAGAAAACCACTATACCAAGAAGATCCGGCCTGGTGTTTCGACCTTCGGCGACCATCCAGAAGATGTCGGTCCCGACCACCTCGAAGCCTTAATCAAGAAGGCAAAGAAGAAAATCCCCAGTGAGCGGCATGCCGACACACCTATATATCTAATGGCTACGGCTGGTATGCGCCTGCTCCCTAAGGACCAGCAAGCTACTCTTTTGGCCGAAATATGCACGTACTTTCGCCAAGAGACTCGATTTTCTCTTCCGGACTGTAACACCCACATCCAGGTTATCCCCGGCGAAACGGAGGGCTTGTACGGTTGGATAGCTGCCAACTACCTACTCGGAGGCTTCGATAATCCAGAGGGACATGCGCATGGTAAGGGCCACCACACTTATGGCTTCCTCGACATGGGTGGTGCCTCCGCACAGATCGCCTTCGCGCCGAATACCACCGTTGCGGAAGAGCATGGGAACGATCTCAAATTGGTGAGGCTTCGGACGTTGAACGGATCACCGCTTGAATACAAGGTCTTCTCTTCGACGTGGCTTGGCTTTGGTGTCAACCAGGCTAGATCGCGTTACGTGAAACAGCTGGTAGATAGAGTTTTGATAGATGGAGAACACGAAGTACCCGACCCATGCCTGCCCAAAGGACTGCGAACTACCGAGACGGGTGATGCAGTCGAAGGGAAATCGAAGGAGCTACAACTTGTCGGAACCGGCGAGTTTGATGAATGCCTACGGACGACGAAACCCCTGCTTGGCAAAGACATGCCATGCGACGACGAGCCCTGCCTATTCAACGGTCAGCATGTCCCGCCCATTGATTTCGATGTTAATCACTTCGTGGGAGTTTCCGAGTACTGGCACACGACACACGGCGTGTTTGCAACGAAGGAGGAAGATCGCGCTTACGATTTCAACACATATCAAAAGAGGGTCATGGGGTTCTGTAGCCAACCGTGGGGAGAGATCGAGTCGACTTTGTACGAGCGAAAGAATGACCCTTTCAAAGAGGCACAAGAGGCTTGTTTCAAGGCTTCATGGTTGATCAACGTACTTCACGAAGGTGTCGGCGTTCCCAGGGTCGGAATCGAAGAGACGCCGATACCCGGAATCAATGTCACGAAAGCAATTGGCGAGGCAGCTAAGGAAAAGGGATTCTTAAACGCCTTCCAGGCAGCAGACGAAATCGACGACATGGAAATCAGCTGGACACTAGGGAAGATAGTCCTCTACGCGGCTGGCCAGGTCCGACCCCATGATGACCTCGCATTGCCTGTCGGGTTCGGAAGCAATACCAAAGGCGTCCCGGTGGACTTTCAACACGCGGGGTCAACATATAATAGCACCTCGATAGAGGATTACGAGGACGACTGGAGTGATACGGCTGAGGACTTGGTCGACCATGTGAAGGCGAAATCCACGTCAGGGTTCCTCGTCTTTATCCTCATTCTCCTGGCCCTTGCGCTATTTTTTAGGAAACGGGATCGTCGTATGCGGCTGTACGGCCGGGTGAATCATATGCTCCGCCGGCACCGTCGGCCAGGGACCCCTCGAAAGAGCGGAGGCGGACTCGCGGCTCTGAGGAATAAGCTGTTTGGTCACCAAAGACCTTATAATTACGAAAGGGTATTGGAGGAAGGTGATGCTGATCAGTTCGAACTCGGCGATGTTTCTTCAGATGACGACCACTCCGAAGGCAGTGTCGCATCCCGGATCGGTCGCACGTCTGGCCTTGCGACGCCAAAGCTGAACGTTCAATCCTTTGACGATCTGAAGAAAGCCGTGCCCATGCCAAGCAACCCTATCGATAGGAGTGGTTTGGTTGTTAGAACAGAAAGCAGGGAGAGATTGGTGCCCCCTCATATGCTCCATGCCGGGAGAAGAAGTCGGACGGCCAGCCCGACGAGGCTGAAAAGTCCCCAACTAGGCCCCCTGACGGAAGGGTAAAAGTGACATAGCAGGTGGAATCAGTAAGCATTCTTTGTATGTTCTTCGTGACCGGGCGCGCCTGGTTCTGTTCATGTTATCTTGTGGGAGATTTATATACTATTGCCGGCGTTTGGTTGGCTGTGTGGGGATTGAAAACAGGCGTCATGGCTGGAATGGGATGGCGGTTTTGTGGCATAAGTTCAGTTAAAAGAGCATTTTTGCAGAGAACTTGTATGAAATCTAATGCTGGAATAAACAAAAGAAACACAATCATTGAACTAAATTACTACCATCATACCTAGTTGTATTGTGTTTGCACACCGCTTTTACTGTCTACCAGGCTGGACTGACTAAGTGACTGATTGGCGGAAGAGCTGTGTATTTATATATTCTGCATTTAGGTAGGTAACTCGTAAACCAAAGTGCTGCCAATAAATAACGCCTAAACTAGATTTAAAGAGTAGATGGGTAACTAGGTAAGTATGCAGGTATACACAAATGCAATATATACAGTCCGTAGGTTAGAGGTTAGTCGGGTATCCAAGTTGTCGAAGTGTTGAATAAGTGCCTAGATAGGTAGGTAGGTGAATAAATCGACAACCTGCCAGTCTCCTCATCTTTCCACACAGCCGAGCGGAATCTTTGATTAGTCTATGACGGCGCATCTTCCGACTGGTTTAGTTTGGTTCTGTGAAAGATGAGGTGAGTGAGTTTGAGTGTGAGTAGGTAGGTAGGGACCGGTTCGCTACTAGCTATCAAGCGCGGGGGGGTTTTGCCCTGGTCTTCTGACGAGGTCGATGAGGTGGATGGTTGATTCAGGTTAGTTGATTGACCGGTTTTGGCTGAGTTTTAGGTGGTTTAGGTTGGTGTTATATCGATTTTAGGACCGGACATCCCCTTTTCTTCGTTTTGTTTACTTGTCTTTCGGGGGGTGGAGGTCCGATGATGGGTTTCAGTACCCTTTCCCCTATCTTTTTTGCGATGATAGCCGCGGGGCTTGCTCTTTTCCCGAGTATGCTCTTCCCTTCTCTTCCCTCTCGGACCTCTCTCTTTCTGCCCTTCCCCTTTCTTCTCCTACTGCCAAAAGGCGAGGAAGAGGAAACGAAATGTGGCACAAGAGACAGATTAAGGAGAAGAAGGAGGGGGATGAGAGGCAGGCAGGAGCCAAGCCAAAAAAAACCGAAATAGGTTTTATTTCAATAAAATCAAATCAAATCAAATCAAATCAAATCAGTCCTGTCCCCTCTCAAGGAAACTCGGGTCCATCTTGATCTTAGCCTCGAACTTTCTCCACCACTCCTGGAACGCCTTCAGCGGCACCACCTCGACGCCGGGCTCGACCTGTCCGCTGAAGCTCGAGAGGAAATTGAATGCATTCTGGATTATCCTCTGCGCTAGCACAACGATCTGCTCGCCTTTTAATCCCGCGCCTGCCCCTGTGGGTACTAGTGCCGTTGATTTAGGCGTTGTTTGCGCTTGTGATTGTTGTGATTGCGCCTGTACTTGTTGTATCTTCTCAGTAACGGTACCCGCATCTTCGATATCTATACCTATCACCACGCCCTCCGCCGCCGGATTATCACCCCCGGCTCCGCTAACCAAGCCAGTTAATTTGAAGACGGCGCTCTCTTTGCCGGACCCGACACCTCCCAAGAACTTGAAATTCGCAGCCCCCGAACCCGTTCCACCCGGCGCGAAAGCTGCCGGGTTTAACGCTACGTAGATCGCAGCGGCAGTGTTCGGGGGTAAGGTTATTCCGGGAAGCAAGAAGACGGCGAGATGCCCGAAGGGCTTAGGATTCGTGTGGGGGATTAGGTACAGGAAGGATGTGGCGTTTGGTTGGGAGGTCGGCGCTGTTATTAGGGGCTGGCCGGCCGGGACAAGGCCGAAGAGTGGTGATGCCATTGGATTGGGTTTGAGTTCGTATTATGTGCGTTTGATTCGTTCGAATAATCGTGTGTGAGGCTTAGTTTTGGTGGCTAAGGCAGAGAAGTCTTCGTTGCTTTGATATCCCCTAGAAAGGGAGGCTTCGGAGATACACAGGCAGGGAGAGGAAGATACGGCAGGCGACGGGGTATACTGAGTAGGCCAATTGAGAGGTAGATCGAGCTTCGCGGAAGCTTCGGGTGGTGTTCAGTCTGCTTGTCTTTCTTTTGGTCTGATTATGAGCTGTGTCTGTCATCAGCTCGGTTGCGTCTCGAACTCGTTCCCAGCTAATGCAGCCTTTTGAATCAAGGTTGAAGCTTAGCTAAGGACTTATGTAGGTCACAGGCAATCCGGTTTCTCTTTTTCTTTGAAATAGAATAAACTAATTGGTCTCACTGTCTGTCAACAGAAGCAACAACTCCTACAAAGCACAAGTTTTACATTATTGTTTTATTGTTGCTGTTTTTGTCCTTGCGAAAATATGTACTTATTATTGCTAGTCGAGAAGCTTCGACGTCACCTTATTTTAAGGTTAGTGTAGCTCATGAGGGGCAGTTTGACAAAAAAAGGATTTCCTTTGCAAAGTGGGATGCAGATATCCCCGCAAATGCTACCCTTGAAGTTCTAGATAAACATATCGTCATGCACAAGCCGAAGGCAACTGCTACCATCTGCTCTCAAATATGTACTTCTAGAGGCTCAGTACGACTTTCTCTATGTCTTGTGAGCAAAAGTCTGCTTCAGATTGTTATCGGCAAACTATAAAGGAAATCTGCATCAAAGCCCGTACCCTCCCTGTTTGCCGGTATCAAGACTGGTACTTTGACTAATATATAGCTCTAAAACTAAAACTGACCCCCGTAAGTCTCGACTTAGTCTAGCACTTGTGCAAACGCATCTACGTATGAACCCTCCTTACTCATCGACACCTTTCTTTCGATACCCACAAAGGCACATTCCAACTCAGATAGACTCCTATATTTGATAGACCTCCGCCGAGATCTGTGTGGACATTTGGAGTACTGGTTACTTAGTCGCGGCAGCAAACCACATTGAATTTCTCAGATTTCAGTCTTAGGCATAAGTCATATATCAACAGCATAAGCGCCAGTCTTTAACCTTGATATGAACATGGACGATAACCAACCCAAAGACTTGTCAGCGGCAAATACCGGGCGAAGTGATACCGTGAAAAGATTCAGTTACCTCGGCGTAGTCAAACAGGCGGACTGGTGAGTTTTCCACTCACCCGCTCCTTCCGTCACAACTTCCATGCCGCATATTACATATCACACACACACACACATATTAACCATCCAGCACAGCTTCCCCTACCCAGACAGAGAGCCAAAAAGACACGAAGCCATATGGAAGACTCTCTACAAGCTACTGTACACAAACGGAGACACAGTAGGCTTCATGCTGGAATCAACGCTGAAGAAACTCCTCGAGCTGCCCGAGTTTCTGCGCGGCAGGGTGGTAATCAACGAAGCCGAGCGGACGGTACGCGCCTTCGAGCAATCTACCGAACAGGAGCGCAACGAGGCCGTCGCAGCGGTCATGTCGCACTGGCGACAGAATAAGACCTTCGGCGTCCTGCGCGGCTGGCGCGACGAGCTGTGGCCCGTCTATTGCAGAGGAACCTATATCGAAGATGGTCTTGCTGAAACGGAAACGGAAATGCGGCCGGTACATGTGGGATACAGCGTCGAGCGCAGCGCCACAGGCATGCTGGGCGTCACACGCTACGGCGTGCACATGACCGGCTACACGCTCGACCCGGGAGCGCCGCACGGGATGCGCATATGGGTGCCGCGACGGGCGGCGAACAAGTCTACGTATCCCGGCATGCTGGACAATACGGTGGCGGGGGGACTAATGACGGGCGAAGACCCCTTCGAGTGCATAGTGCGCGAGGCGGACGAGGAAGCGTCGCTGCCGGCAGACATCATGCGCCAGCGGGCGCGGTTCGCGGGCATGCTCACGTACATCTACATCACGGACGAGCGGGCGGGCGGGGAGACGGGCCAGATCTACCCGGAGACCCAGTGGGTCTACGACGTCGAGCTGCCTCTGGACGTGCGCCCCCGGCCCAACGACGGCGAGGTCGCCGAATTCACGCTCATGACTGTGGACGAGGTGCGCGAGGAGCTTGCGAGGGGTCACTTCAAGCCTAACTGTGGACTCGTTCTCGTTGATTTCTTCGTGCGCCACGGCATCATTACCCGCGACGGCGAGCCCGATTTCGATCAGATCGTAGAACGTATGCACCGCTATCTGCCTTTCCCAGGGCCCCATAGCGCATACAACGCATCGCGTGCGAAACCGGCGCGTCCTTGATGACTGTGACAAGAGATGCTGCATACATAATAGATTCCGTTGCCGGTACCTGATTTTTTGTCTTGCCATACAAGCCCATTTCCTCCCTCTATTCCCATATTTCTTGGTATGCGCCGGTTCTGCATACTTATGTACATGTGATTGATGCTTAGTGTAAAGGCGTCCTAGAGTAATCAAAGGGAGAGGCTCCTAGTCAGGTTAGGTTTATGATACAGACCCTTAATAGACTTTGCACCATTAGTAGCAGACTGATATCCATTCAAACCTGGCCTACCAAATTCTATTCACTTCAGGATTCATCGTTAATACCTTCCCCCGCGGCGCGTGAGCTTCGTAATCTTCGTTAAGGTCTAGGGTCCTTGTGGTAAGGCTGAAGAAAGATCATATCATCATTTCTTAACAAGTAGGTAGGTGTTGTCGACGCGTAGGGGGGTCAATTTCGCGTACGGGCCCTCGAGCATCATGAGCAAGCCGCCGTAAGACACGTATGCGCGTCTAGGCCATCCTATTAGTAAGAAACGCCTCAGAATTTGGGTATGAATTTGAGCAATCTATCCAGCAGCCAGCAGCCAGCAGCTAGCAAGGAGAAAGTGGTGTAGCACAACGAGAAAAAAGAACAAAGGAAAATCATAGGTAGGAAAGGACAACGCACAGAGTCTGGCCCTCGACACCGTCCTCAAACTTGTAGATCTTGCCGTGGCAGACGTAGTCGTACATGTCTGCGAGGGTGGAGTCGCCACGGACGTCGCGCCAGCCGCGCTCCCCGCCCTCGTCGTGGCTGCCGTCGAGGGAGAGGGTGGTGGCGAGCACGACCTGCAGGTTCTCGCCAACATGGCAGGGGAAGAGCTCGATGTTGATGTCGAGCATCATAGTGGTCTGGTTGTCCGTCGAGATGGCTGTGATCCGCGCGACACGGTCGTACTTAGACTGGTCGTACTCTGTTATCGTGAAGGCATCCTCGAACAGCTGCGCGTCGCCTGTAGCCATTTTCGCGGAATGTTTCTAATGGATGTGGTTCTGGTTCGTTTGTTTGAGAAGTGCTGAGTTGAAGCGCAATTGTGCTGTGCTCTGCCGTGCTGTGTGTGCACTTGCTACCTGGGTACAAAGAGATGAGACGTCAAGCCGTATGTGCGCTTCTTAACGTGAAAGAGGCTCGAATGTGCGATCCGTAAAATATCTTTGGCGTTAGTAGGTAAGTGTAGCACAGGAGTGGAGCGAGGTTGCATAGAGGCTTTGGAAAGCAGCTGAAAGCGGTGAAATTCTGAAATAAAAATTAAATGGGGCCTTTGAATTGGAAAGCTCTGCCCCGCTAAAATGATCAACAAACGTTTTTTAAGGTTTCTGTACCTATGGCGGGGTACTCTGAGCTAGGAGGCCACTGTAGGTTTATTAATGTTGCTTTCAGAATGGACAAGTCTTAGTGATCAAATACATTTTCCTCTTGGCACTCTATCCATACGTTCTCTGTACATCTCATGCGGAGACCATGTCATTCAGAAAGAGGAATGCTGTGATTAGCAGCTCTGGCTCATCCCAGACTGCGCAACCTAGGGTTGATAACACACCTATCCCTGGTGTTCGACCCTCACCTGTCGACAGTAGACCAACAACCTCGACAGGAACCGCATCTCTGGATGGTCTCTTAGCTGGCCACTCGGGCTTGCCTCTAGGCACATCTCTGCTCATTGGAGAGCATGGAACAACGGATTTCGCCGGCATGCTCCTCCGCTACTATGTAGCCGAAGGTTTAGTCCAGGGGCATCAGGTCCATGTACTTGGCCTAAATGAGGGATGGCGAGCCGAGTTACCAGGACTGTCCACGGACTCAAAAACGTCTACCAAGTCGGAGACACCGACAGAAAACAAAATGAAGATTGCTTGGAGGTATGAGAGCTTGGGTTCTGCTGGCGCAGCAAGAGGTATGGATTGGCCCTGCTATTCCTGATATCAGCTTGTTGACTAACACAACTTTCTCATTCTCAGATAGAGAAGCTCAAAGAGCTCAGGGTGCATCCAACGCTAGCAATGCTACCTCTTTTTGCCATTCATTTGATCTCACTAAAAAGTTATCCCCGGCCCATGTAAAGGGTCAGATTGGCTTTCACCCAACCATGACCGGTCTCATGCTTGGTGCTCAGCCTAGCCCCCCATTCAAGCAATTTGTCAAAGACCTATCGCTGAAGCTTGCCAACTCGCCGCCAGCATGGGTTCATCGTGTAGTAATCCCAAGTCTCCTGTCACCCACGGCATACTCGAGCCAAGCTTGCCATCCCCAGCAAGTTCTACAGTTTCTGCACGCCCTCAGAGCTCTACTGAGACAGTACGCCAAGTGTCTGACGGTCATCATGACCGTGCCTCTATCGCTCTATCCTCGGACAAGTGGCCTCACTCGGTGGATGGAACTGCTGTGTGACGGCGTGCTCGAGTTCATACCATTACAGTCTACATCTATTCATAAACCCCCACCGTCTTCAAAAAGCGGCGAGAAGGCAGATGAACAAGTCCAAGGGTTGGTCAAAGTCCACAGCCTACCGGTTTTCCACGAGAAAGGAGGCGGGTCCCATTCGGCTCTTGATGATCAGTCCTTCAGCCTCAGCCGGTCGAAGGGCTTGATAATCAAGCCGTACTACCTCCCTCCCGCAGACGGCGACGAGACTCCCGCTGATCCAAGAGATTCTGCAAAGCCTAGCATGGACTTTTAAACATTATGAAGAATTAACTTCCAGGGGTCTTGGTTCTGTGCGCCTGAATAATATACTATCACCCGCGTTTAATGAATATGTGGGTTATTGCATATTACGGGCTAAAATAATTAGCTCCCCACACTTCAACATCAAAACATTTTCTCCGAAATTTACTCCATTCACATTCTTGCCAGTTCCAACCACAAACACCCAACAGGTGAGTAAAGAAAAAAAGTCCCCTTCTCCTAGTCTGTCTACAATGATTACACCTAATCCATATCTGTCAATCCACTGAAAACTTATTTCTGTTGATAACATCTAAATCTGGTTTATGATTATCTGCTCATCTCCATCTTCTTCCACAGCATGCTTTGGTGGAAGTGTATACTGACTCGTTCCCAAGTAGCTTAGCCACGTTCTATATCAATGGCATCCGACGTGGCCCGTGATGGCTCCCTGATAAGGATAGTCAAGGTGGCAGGGAGATATCTGCTCTTCGACATAGACGACGTGATGTACTTGCGCAGAAACCACAATATATGCTCCGTCTTCGTGGGGACAATACCTCAGAATCCGCAGCAGAACGTTTTCATGGGACTACCTCTGGAACTCATGCCTGAAGAAGCCCAGGTTCTTGTCGACAAAGGTTTAGCTTATGTTGCTGATGATGGGACTTTCCACCCTGCTCGACTGGCCGCTTTTGATGAGGAGTCGCGAAAAGCGTATATCCAATCGCTCAAGAACCAGGGTAAGATGATGCAGATGGCTGCATTGGAAAGCAGCAAGCGCAACAAGCCCAGAGTAAATGAGGGCAAATCGAAAAAGAATAAAAAGGAAGGAAAAGACTCACAGAACGCTTCCAATATCGGTTCTGTCGTTGGCGAGACAACGGAAAGAAAGGAGGATATCAGTCTCTTCGACTCGGTCCCCGCCCCTCCCAAACCGTCCAACAAGCCGTCGGATGAGGTCGAGGGCTACGCGCTTACACCCACCACCAGCAGTTTTCTTCTACCCGCATCGTTCTCACTAGAAGTGGTGGCAGAGCAGTCAGCTAACGTAGATGTACCTGTTTCTTATCCCTTGTTTGCGCACCTGCACGATAAAGGATATTACATGATGCCTGGCCTCCGCTTCGGATGCGACTACAACGTATATCCAGGCGACCCTCTGCGCTTTCATAGTCACTTTGCTGCTGTCCACTTCGGATGGGATGAAGAAATAACTATGCTGGATCTTGTCGGCGGTGGACGACTAGCTACATCCGTCAAGAAGGGATACCTTTTCGGCGGTGCCGTAGCCGACAAATCTACTGTCGGAGACTCTAAAGATAACCAAGGTGTACCATTGGGTGAACATGCTGAGAGGCCTGAACAACGTGGTGGGTCAGTGGCACCACCCGTGAGGGCGTTCTGCCTGGAATGGGCGGGCATGTAGTGACGAGTTTCAAAGACTCGCGTCCGCGACAAACATGCTAGTTAGCACCGACAGCTTTGTTGTCGCGATTAACCATAGCTCCTCCCAAGGAATAGCACACGGGAAGATAACCATGCCAAGCACATGAAGAATCAGAAATTATGTCTTACGAAGCTTGTAGTGTGAGGCCAAATATACTACAGATCCTACTACCGCAGAACCTCTCAAATCTCAAACGCTCGTCGCTCCTATACTCTTAGAAGCCGCTATCGTATAATAATGTCAACTCTTCGCCCTCATTTGTACGCAACAACATTCGCCCGCGCCGTGGAACAGCCGACCACTTAGCATCTGATCAGTCATTAATTACTATTTCCTCGGAGTGTTATGTATACTACCCGTTACTATTACCCTGTGTTTTTTTCATGTTACACGCATGCACATATATATACCTGGCCGCCCTTTGATCGCCAGGGTCTCAGGACTCAGGACTCGATTCATACAACTACCGATTTCCATAACATAATGCCAAGGTGAAGAGATGAGGATGTAAGGTGAGCTGTTTTCTGGTGATACGACCTGGTTGGCACTGAGAACGCGGGCGCTGGGGCGAGAAATGAAAGCTCACCATTCTCGGATGAGCCAGGCTCGTCTGGAAAGGGGCTCCAGGTAGTAGGTAGTTTATTGTGTAAGGGGATATAGTCACTTTTGAAAGCACGACGTGTGAGGTTTGTCGTCATTGGAAAGGAGTATTATGAAGCTAGAGAAGAAATCAGCGTAGAATAATAGTGACATACAGGAAAGATTGAGATGGCTAAGGAAGGTAGCTAATTTGTCAGCTCAGGCGAAAAACCGAAAGCTTTTCTTGATCAGACAAGGGCAAATTATCGAGTACAAAATTGACGAAGTCAAGCTTAGAGAGACCGAAGCTAGCGTAGGTATGTCTAGGAAGTTCTTCATCACAAGCTCATACTCATGTTCGCCTTCGATCTAGAGCCACGCTGCATACACTGCCGTGTTGACGGGCTCAGTACCCAGATTGTAGTAATAGCTCAACATAAGAAGAGTTGATTGTAATTGGCTCTCTAATTCAGCGTGTTACGATAGAATCATGCAGGAATTGCAGCCCTGAATAGCTTCACCTACATCTAATGAGGAAGAGAAGGTGCCTCACTACGCATTAACCAAGGTGGGAATGTCTCGGATGTCCTTCTAATCCCTCAGGGTCATGCTTCCGGCTTGTGAAATGACATAGAGGGCATATAATAGGTAAAAGAGGGAGGCAGAAGAAAGCTAAAACCAGGTCTGCTTTTCCTTCTTCGTTTTCCTTTGATTTGCCTTCTTACCGGGTGTTTTGCTCCTAATACTAACCCATGTCTTCACCTAGAAGCCATTTCCGTAAAGGTGTTGATGTATAGAAGAGCCGGCTGGAACCAGGAAAATATCGTACATGACCGGCTCCTAACTCTAATTTACCCACCTAACCTCACATCACTTTATGAACAGAGACAAGCAGGCAGGTCCATAGGTAAATAGATAGGGAGGTCGAGATGAGTGTGCTCATATCGTTCTCATCATGTTCTTACCCGGGACATAAGCAATGTACACCAACATATGAGAGCGGACAGACCTAACCCGGTAGACATAGACGTAGACGCGAAGGGCCGAGGTCGTGGCACATGGTGAGATGGGTGAGGTGTCATGCAACACAAAGGATCTAGAAGCACCTTGCCGAGCCACTGCTACTTCAAGCTGCCAACATATTCACTTAAGGTTATAGCTGTCTACCTCCCTAATGTCGTTTCTAGAACGCTTCGATCAGAACTATATGGATGTGTTAGGAAGTGACAGAATTGAACAGCTCCATGACCGTTACTAAGGCCCATCAGTAGCCAAGGGGGTTGCGGCTATATCTCCACTCTAGAGACAAATTGCCCTTATATGACAGCAGTAATGTTCACAAGACGGCAGGAGATGAGATTCTATAAAAAATGTGAGAGAGGAAATCTCATTAGTCACAGGACCTCCCGGTGGACAGCCCAGGAAGGCATATACCTTAGGCATATAAGGCACATCAACAATCATTTAATACGCGGTAAATGCCATACAATCAATCAAAAGCCCCTGGAAGTTCATGAGACGTTGCATCTCACTTCATCTCAAGCATCGGTCTCTCCATCTAGCATGATTGTAAGGATTGACAACCTCCAACAGCATTGATATAAATCATTTATATAACATATCCAAGTTTTTGCAATGTGTCTATTACAGTACTGGCAATGATCACCGAACGGGCCACGCGGCGGTTTCTCGCTCTCGCTCTCTCTCGGGGGAACCATGTAATAGGATGACGATTTCACCCGAATTTGCCGGCAACGCCTTACTGGCTGCACGGCGGCTCTTTTTTCAAACCTAAGCCCAGCCCAATGCGCCGGCCATCTAACATACGCGGTTCGGCTCGTCGCGTCTTCGTGCTATGGCCGGCAGTTACCCCCGAGGGCGCGGATACACAGAACTCTCTCGTTGCGTGCTGGTTGGTTGGGGTTAAGGCGAAAGAAAACTCGCACCTACTTAAGCGCGGGGTACGTAGAAAGGCATGATCATGAGGAAGGAAAGGAATAGGGAGCAAAGTAAATGAAAGAATCACACGTAGTATCGCATCGAGGCATCTAGGTACTACCCGCATACCTATAACTTCTCTAGATCACATCAATCTCCCTGGTAGTACCTCATAGTAGTATTGGATATGTTGCGCTTCTAGAAAAGGATTGTAGATGAGATGAGCAGAGTAGCAATGAAGACGGGTTCTGGGGTCTGCCCAGGCGCGTTTATTGAAATGATGCATGGTGTTTTGAGGACGTGATTGGTCTTAGGGGAAATTCTCCATGGCTGGCCATCGCTAACCGAGTTGTCAGTGTAGACGGTCCAGAAGGTCGCATGTAGGCTGTGTCTCATCTTATTAGATTGGAGTAAGGATGACTTTTGACTGACGGCCTGACAGACGGACGGTATTCTGCCTTCGAGGATTGGCGGTGCTGAGGATTGACGGTTGCTCGGTTCGCTTGTTGTCGGTAGCGAGATAACTACGTCATACGAACACTGCGTCTGTATTTTCGGTATGCTCTTTAGAAGATTAGAAGATTAGAAGATAGATAAAAGAGAACGGTGCCGGCATACAAAAAGCAACTCAGAGTACTCTTGACACCTTTAGGAAGTGCCAAAGGCGCACCTTGATCCTACTTCAACATGCAACGCGCAACAATACGAGTTAGATTCCAACACGTAAGAGAATCACTTGCTGCCCAATGGGGATTTGCCAACCTGACCTGTCGAAAAACAGCCGGTCTGTGATCTACGAGACGGATCTACCTCGTACTCAGTTAGTAAGGTCGTCCAGTGGACTTTTTTTCTCGCCAAGACGGCTGAATCATGCATGATTAGATTGAATAGAAGCGGAATCGAGGCCAATATTCATGCAGCCGCCATGCGACGGCTACTAAGCGACGCAACGTTGAACGTAGCATTTCCTGAACGCTGGCCGAGTACCTAAACTCCAACTCTCACTCTCCATACTTGTATCCATTTATAAGAAAACACACACACAAACACGATCCTTCACTCCTTCCAGATAGACAATAAAGGCCTGCCGATCATTGCCAATTTTCGCTGCGTTCTCACCACTGCCTTTCTGTATATTAGGCTAACGAAGGCCCGGATGCGGACGATGACGGAAAAGGAGAATTGATTGATTGATTGATTGATTACACCACCAAGGAACGAACGATCAGACGGACGTACCATAACACACCATCATACTAGCAAACAAGTGAAGAAATAAAGTGAACACCGAAAACAAAAGTGCCGTATCGATCCTCGGTATTAACTATGTTCCACGTTGGTGGTCTAACTGGCGTGACTGACTTACCGAGCGAGCACACTTTTATACGTTTCACCTCTCATCCTCTCTCTTCACACACACCTTTGCGCCTACTTACCAACCTACCTATAGGTGGCGCTTAATATTATTATATACCGATATATATCACACATGCTTGGGTGCGTATATGATGGGCCAGCCATATTACAGCCAGGGACAGAGCACACTCTGCTACAACCTAATTAACCTTCCGATGTCACGTTATTACTCTCTTACACTGTTAGACATGAATTAAAAATCTTCGCTAGCAGGTATGTTAAGCTATGCCAAGGAGGTGCGGCTCGCATCAAGACGAACGTGCGGAACATGAACGGAAATTTGGCGACGACACTGCCAAGCCTTTCGTAGGTTACATTTTCGCATTTTTTGGCAGGAGCTTTGGTTCTAGCTGAAGGAAGCGGTGAAAAAGAGGAATCCGCCAGATACACAGGAAATAGATAAAAATAAACATAAATAAACAAAAGAGTAAGTGAAAATAAGGATGAGTGAGAGCCGCTTGCCGCAGACGCTAGCCAAGAAGGCGGAAACGGGGTGCGAGCAGCCGTCGGTTGAGGTGCGACGTGTAGAAAGTGGAAAGTGCACCCCGTGTAGTGTTGCCTGAGGGTAGGAAATAAACTGCTACCAGGTCACTTTCCAACGTCTAATTCCGCATGGCGGCTTCTAGATCATTTTCTCATCTCACCTACTGCTACCTTGGGAAAGAACGGGGAATAGAAGTTGGGGAATGCGATACGATGCGATGCGATGCAGCCGAGAAAGAAACAAAATCCCCATCGCCATAAAAACACAAGGGCCAGACTAAAACCATCCACCTCCGATCTGATCTGTGATGCGACGCCAGGGAAGAGCCAGCCAAAAGCACTCTGGAACGGACCAGGCGGTCCTTGTACAACCGACCTGTTATATCTATCCAGGTTATAAGAGCGTGGAGAACCCTGTCGCCTCTCGAGAAGAAGAGTCGGCAACTCGACAGCTCTGATCCGAGGCGTGTGTGTGTGCTGTACCTATTGCGTGTTATGTGTCGAGTGTGTTCCTGTCATGTAACCCCAAGACTTTTTGCGGATGAAGGCCTGGCCCTGTCGATCACCGCCCCAGAACACCAGGGAGCTGAGATGACCGGTAGGCAAGTAGGTAAGGTTAGGTAAGTAGGTAAAAGTAGACTTGGCAAAGTCCCCAGTATAATAAAGAGAGCGTCGGTCCCCACGGTTTGAGCGTTGCCGGCTTCCCACTCTAACAAGAGGGTCGGTGGTCTACTGCTCTTGGACAAGGACAGACATCACACACGGCTGAGGCCTGGTGAAACGTACCACATGCTGTCCAACCATATTTCCAGCAGCGGCTTAGCCGCGCTGCTGCTCACTGCTGTAGGTGTATCCTCCACATCTTTTCCTGGCTCCGACAAGGGCTGGAAGCGAGCGATACCCACGGCAAAGTGCAAGACTCACCTCTTGATCGACGACTTCAACACCTGGTCGAATGGGGAGAACACGCTGAAGGGAGCTACTAGCGGTAAGATAATCAGACGTCTTTCCCAGGCCCAAAAGAATTCAATAAAGTCGAAACGTGATATGCACTCTATTCTAACATAGCTGACCAAATCTCATCTAGATGATGCCACCTTGAACAGTACCAACACAGATAATGGCATCCTGACTTTCACGCCAAACAACATCGACGTCTCATATATTTATGAGCAGTTCGATACTGTGGACACGGTCGCTCTTGGCTATGACAGAGTCTCCTTCGCCATCAAAGGACCGGAAGCAGCTTCTGTGTCGCTCGAGCTGCAGACCAAGTCCAACAGCACGGCGCCCACGTACCAGAGCTACTACTATACTGTGAACGACCTCAGTGGCTCTCTACAGACCATAAACATCCCTCTCAGCAGCTGGACGGGTGCGAATCTCAAGAGCGTCGTCGGACTGCTCTGGTACGGCTTCTCAGCCGGCCTGACGGGCCAGGATAATAAGTGGCAGCTGGACACCCTGCAGCTGCTCTGTGCTGGGGTTGCAGCCCCCGGCGACCCGGTCGTCACGCCTACGCTTACACCTACCACGTCGGTGACTACACTTCCTCCCACGAGCGGTGGCGGCATTACCACCACGGTGACGGTCACGGTCACCCCCACTACGACAAGAGGACCAGGTCGACCAACAACGACACGTCGCACGACCACTCGCCCTACTCCGACGACATCCTGGCCGTGGGATCCATGGGGGGACGACCCCTGGGGTGATGATGATGATGACGACGACGATCCATGGGGGTGGGGCAAGCGAGAGGAAGGAGCAGCCACTGTCGAGAAGCGAGCCGACTCGAGCGCCGATACCAACACCGCCGCCGACGCCTGCGAAATTACACTTATTGACGACTGGGCCTCGCAGTCGCGACTGACATTCCTGTACTACAACGCGATGCTCAAGCCCACTAGCGATGACGGCACGATGAAATCCGTGGTGGTAGCGAACAACAAGGTAACCCTGACGCCGGCGGGCTCAGACTCGTACTTCTACTCGCAGTTCGGTTGTTTCGACGCGCAGGCATACGGCGGTATATCGCTGCGGATCAACGCGCCCTCGGGAACAACCTTTGACGTGCAGCTGTCGTCCAGCAAGGACAACTCCTGCAACGGCGAAAACACGAAGGACGTGACGCTGTCATCCACGCAGCTTGGGTGGACGTTCACGGGCCAGGAGAAGCTGTACTCGATCCCGTTCTCTAAGTTCACGGGCCTCGACTACAGCAAGTTCACCATGGTCATCCTATCCGGGTTCCGAAAGCCCGTCACGCTGGGTCCCATGGCCATATACTGCGGGACCACAGTCGCGGAATACGTAGCGCCGCCCGTGAACGAACCTAGTGAGCCGACGGCTACGGTGCCGGCTCCCGCCTCTTCGGCGACCGCCCTCGTGATCGACACCTTCGCCAACAGCGAGACGAACGCGCTGAAGCAGTGGCACGGCTCCGACGACGAAGGGCTGAAGCTGACCTTCAAGAGCAACAAGATGACGCTGCAGACCAACGACTCGGACCTGTCGTGGGTGACGCAGGTGTCGGAGACGTGCCGCGACCTGAGCGAATTCGACAACTCGTACCTGCACATCGCCTACTCGGGCAGTAACAAGTTCACCGTGGCGCTGCAGCAGCACAACGACAAGTGCGACAACGACGCGATGCCGTACCCCGCTACCTGGGATTCTTTAGAAGCCGCGCGGTACTCGACCGCGAGCGACATCTACATCCCCATCAAGCACTTCAACGTCGACCGTACCAAGGCGATCGGGTTCGCGCTGAAGGGGTTTTACACGACCGAAGCGACCGTCTTCTCCAAGATCGAAATCGTCAGCAAAGTTCCCTCGGGGTTCACCATCCCCGTAAAACTGCCCTCGGGGACATTCGTCTTCGCGTGCAAGCGTCCTAACTCGTTCGCCTTCGCCATCGACGACGGCGACCCGACGTTCGCGCAACAGGTCATGAAAACGATTGACGATGCGGGGTTCAAAGCCACATTCTTCACCGTCGGCGCGCCCCTACTCGACCCTTCGACAAACCTGAGTAACGTCTACAAAGAGATGGAAGCGAAAGGTCACCAAATCGCCTTACACAGCTACACGCACCCGGCGCTAGAGGGTCTTCCCGACGAAGCGGCCATAGACTGGGAATACACCAACGACCTCAAAGCCGTGGCGCAGACCTTCGGCCAGGGGCAGAACACCAAATACTTCCGCCCGCCCTTTGGCACCGAAGGTGCGCGCATGCGGCAGCGCTACGCGGCTCTGGTCCCAGACCCGTATATCGTTCAGTGGAGCGTCGATATCGAGGATTGGTTATGGGCCGATACCTCTACGCCCGAGAAACAGATCGATGCTTTCAAGAGGGACGTAGCCGCCGGGGGAAGTATTACTGTCATGCATTATTTGTATGCGTCTACCGTCAGCTATTTGCCGCAGTTTATACAGATTGCGAAAGCGTCTGGGAAGCAGCTTATGAGGGTTGATCAGTGCATGATGGATCCTAATGCACCGCCTTTGTGAGTTGGACGGGAAGGCATGGAGGGCGCATGGGGAAGGAAGGAATACATATAGGAAGGGGGAGGACAGAGTAGGGTAGGTTGGGTGGATAAGGGTGAGGAGATGGCAAGGGAAATGGACCAATGTATGGAGCAACGTATATACCTAAACATAGCTCTCATGACTACGCGTGTTCTAAGTCATATATCGGTTCGAATATATATCATGGAAACGATGAATGGACAGTTTAGCTCTGCATAGGTTCATCATCGGAGAATAGTATATATGGCGAACCTGAGAAAGAGAAGAGATGCACATCTCCCACTCTCACATCAAGGGAAAGTTTGAGTTTTTTCCATCAATTTACTTACATGCATACAGACAGCCACCTAACGTATTTATTCCTTCTTTTAAGCCTGCCTGCTTTTGCCCGTTTACGCCAAATCATCTAACCTAATACTCGAGTCTAAACCTGTAGAAAGGTAACTAAGTGGGACTGGCCGTACCCGCAGGGGAGAGAACTAGGAGTGTGTGAGGTCATTTCGCTAAACAGACCTCCCTCTCATCATCTAACGAAACGTAAACAAAGCCCTTTACTGAACCTCGCGAACGACCTTATCGACGACTTTGACAAAGTAATCGATGTTATTGACGTTCAGACCGGCCATGCTGATGCGTCCGTTCTTGGTCATGTAGACATGCGCCTCTTCGCGAAGCTTGATGACCTGCGCCTCCGTCAGACCCGTGAAGCTAAACATGCCTATCTGCTCCGTGATGTGGTTCCAAGTGCCGGGCGTGCCTAGCTCCTCGAGCTTGGACCGCAGAGCCTTGCGCATGTCGATGATGCGGCCCGACATAGTGCGCAGGTTGTCTTCCCACTCGGCGAAGATTTGGGAATCGTTCAGTACCGTGCTGACGATGCGGGCGCCGTACAGAGGAGGGTTGGAGATCTCGGAGCGCTGTAGGATGGCCAGTTGCGAGGCGACGCGGGTCGTCGTCGCAGTGGCGTCAGGTGCAGGGCTTGTAACGAAGTGGAAGCATCCGGCGCGTTCACCGTAGAGACCAAAGTTCTTGGCGAAACTCTGCGCTATGACGAGCTCGAACCCTTGCTCGACGAAGTAGCGGACGGCGGCGTTGTCCTTCATCAGGTCGCCCGACGCGAAGCCCTGGTACGCGCAGTCGAAGAAGGGAAAGTGGTTCTTCTGTCTCATGATGTCGGCAATCTCCTTCCACTGGTCGAGGGTCGGGTCGACACCGGTGGGATTGTGGGCGCAAGCATGGAGGAGGATGACGGAGCGATCCTTGGCCTCCACGAGGGTCTTCTTCATGCCATCAAAGTCCAAGCCCTTGGTCTCCTTATGGAAGTAAGGGTATTCGGCGACGGGGACGGCTACATTGGAGAAGATCTGGTGGTGGTTGACCCAGGTCGGGTTGGACAGGTAGACCTGCTTGTTGCCCGGGTAGAACTTGGAGAGGAATAGGGCGCCGAGATGGACGGCGCCGGTACCGGAGATAGTCTGTACCGACGTGACTCGCTTCTCCTTAATGGCGGGAGACTCGGGACCACCCAGGATTAGCTCGGCAGCCTTACTAGTAAAAGAAGGAACACCCGAGATCGGGGCATATTCATGATCTAGGTTGGGATCATTGCGCAGGATCTCATCTGCCTGTAGGTCTTTAGTGTCAGAAGCGGTGTGTACATAAGCTTATTATCAAGATTAAACGGTAATTGGTTATTGGGTGTGGAGGGGTGACAGCACACGCCGCACACGCATAGATTAATAAGTGGACGGGTAGATCGAGATGCGAATTAGAATGGAGGGGCAGGCGGTTGGTAGGCGTTGGTGAAAGTAAAGACTCAACGAAAGGAGGCCGTACCTTCTTTACTACTGGCAATATCCAGGGCTTTGCGTTATCATCACGATAGGCGCCGACACTCTAAAAGGAAACGAAAGATGTTCATGTTAGCCAATGGTCACGAATCTGGGCAGAAAATGGCAGGGGATAGCATGCAGGTAATGCATGGCGCCCAGGAAGTAAGAAACACAGAAGGAAGATTTACAAGATCTATTTTCTGAGGATAGTCATCGGCTTTGTAGGCACGCACGAGACCGAATACAGGATCCTCAGGAGCCTGTGGTACGATCTCGGCGGAGAAGTTTGTTGCTGAGGGCGGCGACATTTGGTTGACGAGATTTTTTACTCTGGAAACGGCTTGACCGTGATTTGGGGAACTGGAAGGCATGATGGCCAGCTAGGTAGGAGGGGGATCGGAATTATATCCTTTGAGTGCTTGATAGGCAGGGGGTCTGCACAGTGGAGTATCGATAGTAGGTAGGTCCTGCCGCCGCTGTAACGGTCCGGCCAATGAGAGGTGCTTGGTACCTTTGATTCCAGGCCAAGCTTACTGCTGTACTGCTATTTCGAGGTCCTTTGTCGGTCTTGTCAGTTCATACTATGTCACTGCCTATATACATGTAACCTAGTACCAGGGGGGGTGAACTATTAGCTAAAGTTAAAACTAACGAAAAATACATACTCTAATGTAGGTACGTATTAAAGAAGAAAACGGCTCGTTCCGCCGGTCGGGTCGTCGGAAATGAGCAGACTGGAACAACGTACGAACGCACGGGAGTGGAGTGATGTCTGTCTGTTGGATGATGCTTGACAGGTTTCTGCTTAGAAGCTCCTATTACAGCGAACGCGATAGGCCTGAAGAAGAAGTGTCAGTCAGTAGGTACGTACAAGAAGCTACTAGTATTCCGGTGGGCCGGGGTCTGCTGTAGAGACAGTGACGCAGCTATCATAGCCTCAGCTGGACAAGATAGGTAGCGCCCGTTTGGAGCTCGAGTGGCTCTACTAGAGATGGGGATAGCGGGGACACCGATCGTCCAGTGACTTTGTTGGCGGGGTGCGAAAGAGCTGTGGACTTTACCAAGAAAATATCTTGGCGACCCTAGACAGTTACACGAACAAATCGTAAACTCTACAGCAAAACGCCCAGCCGCTTTCTTGCTGCACCCAAGACCCGGGTATTCACAAAACGGTTCAATGGAACAAGACCCGGAAAAGATTTCTCCCAAAAGGTGTCGGATCGGGGTAAAGCTTGCGACACGGTATATCGGGTATGTAAGTCGTGTAGCTATCTCAAATACAATATGGACTAAATTCGACCTTGGTCAGCACGTCCTTCATGATTACTAGCGGCCAATAGTAAGTAATTTACCTGCGTATCGCGAAGTTGTTCAAAGGCTATGATACAGGTTTTGTCTTCTCCAAGCTATGGTAATACACGAGTTTCAAAAGATATATGAAGAACAAGATGGTGAGATTTCGAATGCACTTACGCCTAGACTAATAAACACCGAACTGGTGGATCCCATTATCTGGGGTTGGTCAGAAATCGGTTCTGTTTTCCACCCCCAAGTGCCGAGGTTCACTTCGTCATCGCCCTCCAACGTCACTATTATCGTCGGAAAATCAATTAAAATTAGATCGGCTGGTCATATGCTCGACTGGCACAACGGTCGACTAACACTCTAGGCGAAGCATGTGATCGAGCTTATGCTTCCGCGACTTTATTCCTACTTCCTACCTCATATTCAACTGGTATAGCATCCATTGTTTCTAGCGACCGATGGAACGATAAAGTTGGCTTCTCAACAGTAGAATTTCCTTTGGTATTCATATTATCAGATCCCATAGCACTAAGAATGCGCAGAGCCCACAAGTTGCGAAGAACGTGTACTTTGCTGGGCTCGCTTTCTTGGTGGCCGCTGACAGTTGCTTGTTACCTCCTTGTACATTTCCGGCAGTAAGATCTGAATCAGCTACAAGCTGCTCAATTCCAGCCGACTGTGTCGTGAGTGTATCGATGAGTTGCGTCTGAAGCTCCGAAATCTCTATCAGTGATTTCTCTGCCGTCCTGTATCGCATGTTTATTAGTATTGATAATGAAAAACGCGGCGCATGGCGCACACAGAGTGATCACAGACGCCTGATCTACTTACCTAACCTGGTCCAATGTGCTTTCGTAATGTCGAAGCATATCTTGGTTATCCCTTTCAAACATCTGTATCTGTTCTTCCGTCAAGTCACTCGTGGGATCGTAATTCGGTGTCTCGTCTGGAGCCGGTGCCCGACCGCTTTCCTTCTTCCAGTCCTTGGTAGTATTTGGTGCCGGCGCCTGTGCCTGGACCAAGCTCGCAACTGTATTTAACGAGGCGGCATCCTGTCCACGCGCCTTGGCTAGGACGCTCCTGTTCTTCTCCATCTCCCGCATAATTCTAATCTCCATCATATCCTGCTGTGTCTTGACGCACTCTTGTAGCCGATGTCGTAGTAACCATAATACGCTGTCGCGATGTGCACTTATCGTCTTGGCTCGATCTTCGGCTGCCGCGTGTTCGGGTGACTTGCTAAGGGATGCACCCCCGGCCGCCCAGGCACCCAGCGCTCCGAGACCGCGCACAAACCTCTTCTGGATCACCTTGCTTTCTATTTCCGCCCGTGCCTGTTCTATGTCGGCCAGTCGCCGTATGCTCGCATTGAGCTCCCGTAGCATCTTTTTCGCATTTGCATCGATTTCCTCGCGTTCTCTGTCGGATAAGGGTCGTACTGGTCGGTCCTTGTGCGCGGATCGGATGAGTGTCTTCCTTGGTTGGGCGGTCGAAAGGTACGATTGTCGAATGTTTCGAAGGTCCGCATGTAGCGTCGTTATGTGGGCATTCTACACATCCCGAAGGTCAATAAGCTCACTCGGCTCGGTTATGCGATCTCGAGCTATGAACACTGACTATTCTGTGGGCCTCTTTAAGGAAATCTTCGAGATTATCCACGCTGAAGTGCCCCTTCGCGGGTGACGCCTCATGCTGCTTAAGGAAGCCATTGAAGACCGGTGTAATGTCTGTCATACTGCTTTGCAATCGCTAAATTGATATAATTAAATGGTCATATTAAGTTCACGTCGTCCGGATACAGCGGAAACTCTTTCTGTCAGGTACGAATCGCCATTTCCAGAGCGTAGTCCCCAATTCTGAATTATGACCACTTCGATCTTTAAACCACGAGATCGTAAAGGTGACTTCATGCTTCATGCCACTTTGCTCCCCATAAGTGGACCGGGTTCTACGTATCTGAGCGGCCCTGAGCTGTCCCAGCTGTATCAATTTATAGTACGCCAAGAAACCATTACCAATCTAGGCTTAGCGTTTTCGCTCCAACTGAATGCCTTAACTGTATGAGTGTCAGTTGCATATAAAAATACACTCGATATTTACATACAAATGCTGCTTCACTTTCACATCAAGAACAGAACTGTATAGTACAAAAACTGTCGAGGCTTCGTCAGTACTAATCTTCTTAAAGGTAACAAAGTAGAACCAAGCGGAAACAATGAGCCACTTTCCTTAGATCTCAGCAGATGGACAAGCATAGACATAAACTAGCGTCTGACCAACTCGTTCAGGTGGTTATGCGAACAGAAGATTAGACAGTTCATGATGGAACTTAATATATTTATGAGGATACACCATGATCTGCTTATGAGATTGTGCCCATAATTGTCAACGAGGAATCAGTCAAGGTGGATTCATAACCCTGGCAGACAAGGGTTGTCAAAGATTCTACGCCGCTATAGGTAGAGGACAAGAGTATAGTCTGGTATAGTATATGCAAGGTAGTAGCAACGATAAATTGTCTTGATGCATTACTGTGTCCTCGACCTTCGCTTCGTAACTTTATTCTATTTACTCCCAGATTATAACCGTCGTTTACTATGTCCTCACCTCCTTACTAAACCCGGGGGTTAGCCAGTTACAGTCTCACAGACCAATTCTCTTGGATTTGCTATTCTCCTGGGGATAAACTACCACATAGTCTTAGTCTAAATGGAGGTAATAGTCGCCCTCACGGCTTGTGTCTTCCAACTCGTCCACCACTAATTCACCATCATGAGTATCAACGGCACAGTGGGGGATATCCTCCTCAGTAGGCTTTCCCCGGGCGCCCAAGTCTATCTCCCAGGCTCGGACAAGTTCACAGAAACGAGCACCCGCTGGTCCGTCCAAGCGTTCCCGAGTTCAGTCTCGTTCGTGGTTCCTCACGTGGAAACAACGTTGTAGTGACGGTCCGGTACGCCAATGAACTGGATATGCCCTCCCTTGCCATCGGCGGGGGTCGCGAGGCGATCACGAGTGTAGAGAAGTTGCGAGATGGGATCGAGATCTAGATAGACAGCTCATTAGTGTTAAGGTTGCGAATGATGGGTCGATGGTCACTATTGTTGGGAGGGGCTGGGAAGCAGACTGGTGAGTCTCCCATCGTCTCATCATGACTGTAGTTGTGAAATTTGAAGTGCGGATTTAAAAATTAAAACTCCTTCGAGCAAAATACAGTGATGGGGATATGCGAGTGCACTAGTATTCTCGGACCGGGCTAAGAGGCGGCCACGGCGCTCTGTAAGGGCATTACGGGCTCGTGTCGGACCAGTTCCTGTCAACGAACGTCGTGCTCATGAACGAGAGCATGTAGACCGTGAGCGAATACCAGCATCCGGACCTCTGGTGGGCTACGAGAGGGACCGGACACAATTTTGGCATCGTGACGCCGGCGACGTCCAAGATTTATGGCATTCAACATCATGATTAGGCTTTCGCGGCGCTCGTATATACGAGTGATCAGGTTGTGCAGCTGTTTGAGACGATCAATGAACGATTCTCGAGCCATGAGCCCCGGCCCATTAACTTAGTACACGTGGTGATATTTTTCAATAACGCGGACATAGGCTTAGGCAGAGTACGTCAGAAAGGCGTGTCTATGAATTTCGTCTTTTGATGTGCACTTTTACCTAATTCCATATACAGCTACTTGTCGCACTCTCTCTCCTCCAAGAAGGCTTCACGGAAGTAAACGCAGCCTACACATCTCCCATCTAAAACCTAAACCCCATCTTCACGTCTTCCCAGCTAGGCACCTACCTTGACATTCCAACCTAGGTCGGCGTATCAAACGACTCGCATTCATGCTAGAACGGCGGGATGATAAATATGCGCTTCCTTATCGATCCAGAAGCATACAGTACCACAGATACGCGCCTCGCTTACGAGCTCTTTGCGCACAGAACGACATAAGAGTCTCCGGGTCTTAACAGTTCGCTTTTATTGTTTGAAGGTTTTGCGCCTAAGGGTGTCAAGGATATGCCGAGCGAGTCGTCCGCATATCCGTTTCGGGAGGATAACCTCCGCGTTGCCCTGTCCGTGCCCACTTGCCTCCTCCTCCTACTTCCGGTGGTTCTAAGTTGTTAACCTTAGATAAGGCGGCAACGGAGCTCAAGGAAGAGCCCTGCTGGATTATCCTAGAAGGGAGTGGGCTGAAGGAGATGCATAGCTATGTCAACTATGCCTTTGGTCAAGAGGCCGTGCAAAGCTGCCATGAGTACGAGAAATGGCGACAAGATAAACTTTTTGAGCTGAAGAGAAGGTATGATCCAACGGGAATTTCAGCTTTTGTGAACCTATTGCGTGAGCATGATAGAAGCGATATCTGTAACGCAGGTCAAATTAGTACCGAATTGTGCTCGAACTCCCAACAGAGATCAAGACTACATGATTAGTAAATTTTTTTAAGAGTCATAATGCCAGAGCTGTCATTTCGACACGACTGTCCCATCTCGTCATTCGCTTTCCCCCCTTGTCGAGAAAGCGATATCCCGCATTGGCCTGATGGCTGACACGGAACCACACAGGATGCTGAAGCTGCTCTGGATGGAAAGGTTGCCAATGGTCTTGACTTTCCTCTTAACCAATCCATTTGCGGCACGTGTGGGCAGCCAGGTTCTAGCGCTTTATTACAGCGCGCGTTACAAGCGGCCATGACGATGTTGATCACTGTATTATTTGTTACCAGGGAAATATACGGAGAAGATGTAGTTGTGCCTCAAGTGTTGCCTAGCAGTCGTGTATTGAGATGGATACGCCATAAGTATAGTATGCGGTTCGAGGCCGCCCATGTACATATGTACGCACTAGTCACCTAATGAGGCCTGGCTGACTGAAGGCATTAGCATGGAAGGATGCCTAGGACAATCCAAGGCATACGCTGCTGCTTGCGTGCACTACGTCGACACTGGGATAGGTCGTTTTTGGATTGTGACCTGCGTTTGCATTAAGTTACGACTATGGATTTTTGATGAGAAGAGCACTTATCTAATTCTCTTCGTGTACCTCGCGCAGGATAGAAACCTCATGAGTAATAGGCTGCGGAGTTTTACCTTTGAATGAATGAGTAATTATGGGCACACTAAATGGCTAAAACCCGTGTAAGCGGCTCACAGTTCCATCCTTCCTCTTAGTGTGTATAGGAATCTGCTCTCCAGTTAACCTGTACATTATACAGTATTGATCTATAGTTTCTAGGGACAAAGTGCATGCGAAAACATATCTGCGATGGTTGCCAAAACGGCATAATCCACGCCAACAGGGCATTGTCCGACGGCCCGGCAACCACCGCTCCGATAGTATAGCAGCATGCCTCTACAATACCATCTATTATCTCCATCGTAGAACACCTCTGTCGACTGAAGATCCTCTAGCGAAGTCATTGAGAGACAGACATCTTTACCGACTGGAAAGGGCTTGAGGTTGTTGGTTTGGAAAGGCTTAGGAGATTTACTTCCGGCCGGTAGAATGATGTCTGCACCGAAGAATGGGACAGGCTGGCGTTCCTAGGGTTCTCCGTAGATAAAAGCAACTGGAGCATTCCAAGCTAGGTGAAGATCTTCAATCGGGATTGACTTGCACTGCTGCCCCATAATCACGTCGCCTGACTTCTCCTTTCTCACTAATATTTTGATATGTCGCTCGGAAATATACGTGCGCCTAAAACAAGAACCCGGTCTTGCTTCGTAATAGGTAAATAACACACACGGTATACCTCCGGACCCGAGGTGGGAGGCGCTCATCCGAGAGTGGTTAAGGTGCGCCAAATGCATACACACGGCTATGTATATATGCTTTAGGTAGATATCCACAACTTTATGGCCATACAGATTACCATCAATAAAGAAATAAACGAGAAAATATGCCCCACCCGAACCCCCGGGGCACGGGACCACGGCTTGAACCGGCGGATATGTGCTCCGTATTCAGATCCCCAGCCACGGCGACGAGAAGTATCATCAAAAACTTTCATCCTTAATTTAATACTTGCTGACTAGGTACTCTACGCTGCTGTTGCGTTGCTTCAGTCTTGATGGACTAGAATTGTGACGGTTCACGTTCCAACTTGGCCCCGGCTGAGCATGGATAACACCGCACAGACTACAACTATTCCTATACAGGTAAACACAGGAAATCTCTGCTTCGCAGAAATACGTACTTCTTGTGCAATGACGATAAACCAATGTTATCGCGTCTAGGTGAACAGGTAATCGGCGATCGCCTCGCTAGTAGCTCGTGTCGATCTGATCTAGGCGTCTCCCGTTTTCGATCCAACAGTTCTAGAGTGTTCCAGTACGACAACTACCTTTCAGCTGCTCTATCACAGTTCAGACCGATTCGCCACGTAGTGTATCTAGACCTCCTGATTAAATACAAGATAGTGAGGTATATAAGCTCGACGTATACGAGGTAGTATAAGTATACACTGCTTCCCTGCCCCTTTCCAATCTTCGAGCCCGGTTAACGGCAGCACCTGAGAAGTTCGACTCGTTACACTCCTCAAACCCGTCCAAATAATCGCACAGTCGTTTTTTATTAAAATATAGAAAGGGAAACAAAGAAAGAGAATCGACAAACTATGCAGGAATCCATATATCTCGTTCTCCGCAAGGACTTCGACGACCACACAGACTGGAAAGGCTGTCTCGCCCTCCCCATCGGCGCGTTCCAGACAATTAGCGCCGCTAACGCCGCCGCGCGCGCCCACGCGAACTCCCAATCCGCCCGCGCTCCTTCTTACGGCGACCCACCGGAGCATGGCGAGGAGAACGGTCTTTATAAGGGGGAGTGCTATACACGCGAGGACTGGAGGGATCACTTTGAGGTCTGGGTGAAGCAGATGAAGCTGGGTGATGCGCCTAAGTCAACATCGACGACAGGCGGCTCGAAGAAGAGGAAGAGCGAAGGTGTGCTGGATGCCGATGGGGAGGGAGAGAAGGAGCACGGCGGGAAAAGGGGAGGGACGGTACGCGGAAAGGGGGCTAAAGTCTCGAAGTCGGATGAGAATGAGAATGAGACGGAGGGCGTGGTTGTCATTGATTGATTCAAAAAGAGTTTTCAGCACAACTAGCTACACTGCCTCAATAGCGGTGTCAGCTTGAAATCTGCAGTTGGGAGGGTATGGCATCTGATGTTGCCTCCTTATGCAGTAGGTCACAGCCTCGTTCCGTTAGCGCAATTCATATACTCAAGATTTCTCTACATCGCATCGATAGCGCAGTCTCTATCTCCCACGAGTGACGTGGATTTACGCCGCTGTCAATGCAGTTTAGTGAGGATAACTTTATACTTCTAGTGGCGACAGATGATAAGCATGTCCGATTGATCGACTTAAGGGATGACGAACCGAAATGGCAAACCATTGCAGAGCTAGACGAAGGAGAAATCGATGGTCACCCCGAAGTGCCCAAAGAAATGCCATTAAGCCGCGACGACAACATGGTTGCTTTGGAGTACAGACGATACCCCTTATCTGCATGGGAGCTCGATGGGCCAATGCACATTAGTCACTGTTACCGGACCGACGAGCGTATGGCCTTGCGTCAGATTGCGAACCTCAGCTGGTACCCTCATCGTCCTAAAGCCGTCGGGCTGGTTTGTGGGGAACCCTATTCAAATGGGCACCTCACGACGGCATTGCCGAAGACGTGTCGACCGGAGACACGGGGACCGTGTTTTGGAAGTTGTGTCTTAGAAAAGATGGAGAGTTTCTCGCTACGGGGGATAGCTCTGGAAAAATCAAGCTTCACACAACCGATGGGTTTATCTTACTATATTAGTTGATATCTCAAGACGTGGTAATTGGCTTGACTTTCAGCCCAGACTCGCGAAAGTTGTGTGGTATCAGAAGGGACCATGCCAACGCTTGGGAGTCCACTATCTTGACTAAATTCAAGACATTGTCAGGCACAAAGACGGCTCCTTGGAGTGGGTGTTCTCTGCCGATTGATACCTCAATCGCCGACTTTAGACCGGCTGACCCTATAACCAACCTGTCGGCAAGCCTTAGCAGCCACCTCTATTGCAGCAGCTCAAGATGCGGTGTTGTCAGGCAGCATGACGTCCGCAGTGGGAGCGCTGAATTCATATTTCTTTCACGACAGAGATTTGGCTGGATTAAAAACATAATGGAGCGACGATAGTAAGCTCCTGTGCTTCCCTTGTTAGTCTAGGTATATTAGCCTCAAGTTGATCATGTTTACTTCAGACAAGCCACAGTTGAGTGCAGAACAGAGAGCAACTATATATACGAGAGAAATAGAGAAGTTGATTTTAAAAATGCTCTTTCAACCTGATTCGAGTCGCCTTCTCGTATGTACTACTTCATAACTCGGCACCTTTTCGCTGGAGACATTCGATGTTGAGCAATTGGTCGATATGGACGACATCGCAATACATTGCTGGATTCAGCACCCAAAGAACGAGGCATTGATTATGAGCCTGGGGACACAAGGCATTCAAGTCTTTGACTGAAGCCTAACCGAGGTGGGGAGATGTGGCCTGGTTTGTCGATCGAAAACGTCTAAGGAGATTGAGGGGCTGGGAGCACTCGTGATCTCTAAGGTACTTCCAACTCAGAACAAGAAACGTCTGCCGTTGCAAATGGTGCACTCGACGAAGGACCCTCAACCAAAGTACTACTTCCTAGGAACGGATACGATCCCGACCTCACATCCTTCCCCGCGTGGGGATGAACCATTGCCTACCGTTCTTTTAGATCTTGAAACCCTCAATTCAGAAGCCTCTTCCTAGATACTAAATGCGCTAGTGTTTCTCCAAGAAAACCGACTGGTATTCATATCTGAGGCCTTCTCAATATGCTCTATGCGTCTATCTTGGACAAGTACGAGTAAAACCAACAGCCTTGTATCTTCCGAGCCTGTGACTTCACAGCAAAGCCTAGATCTTCAAGGTCTACTGCCTATATCACGCGCATCACAAGATCGGAGGTCCTCGAGACGTAATGCAGACGACATCTAGGAGCTGCTCACTTTGCTAGGAGATTGGTTAAATCAGGATTCCCTTGATCCCCGCACGGTGATGGCGGAGGAGAAGTCGTTCATATGTCCGAGAAATGATGAGGTGGCAACGGTGAAATGTACAGCTCTTGTCTGAGTTGATAAGATGCCTCTAGCCAAACAGGTGCAATTACAACCTTCGTAACCATGGCGCAGCACTTAACGGTGTGCGATACAAGCACAGATATGGAAATCCGTGCCGCCCGATCGGAGGCTGAGTAAGACCTACTTGTCAAAAGAGCGTCTGTATGACTCGAGGAGTGAGTGTTCTGCCCGGAGACATAGATGGTCCGGGTCATCTGGACAAAGACAAGATAGGCAAAACTAGGTACCTAACCCTAACCCACATAAGACATGCATGCATGTCCTAACCAGACACCGCCAAAGCAAACTCACATCCTCAATTCACCACCTCAGTCGCCTGCCACCTTCCTTGTCTGTAACAAATAGCCATGTCTCGCCGCAAGACAGTTCTCGTAACGGGATGCAGCGCCGGTGGCCTGGGGGTAGCATTCGCACAGGCGTTCCAAGGGGCAGGGTGCCATGTCTTCGCGACAGCGCGTAATCCCTCCAAGATCCCGGACTCTCTCACATCTCTTCCACACGTGGAAGTCTTAGCCTTGGATGTTACATCAGCGGAATCAATCAGCAGCTGCGTGTCGGAAATCAAGACCAGGACGGAGAACCGCTTAGATGTGCTAGTCAATAATGCGGGCTGGGGGATCCTCATGCCGCTTCTGGATACGTCAATTGAGGAGGCTAAGGGCGTGTTTGATGTCAATTTCTGGGGCGTGTTGGCTATGGTGAAGGCTTGTGCGCCACTTTTGATTAATGCAAGGGGAGTCGTGGTGAACATCTCTTCTATTGCGGGTGTGCTGGCTCTTCCGTGGCAGGGTATGTATATGTACCTTAAGCATCACATATATTACATACATCGCTCACCTACCCATCTATATTGTTGCCGGTCACATCACTTCCTCTCGTCTTGTCTTACCTCCCTCGGCGCTCGCAAAGCCCCTACACCAGCAAGTCTTAATTCAATCTTCATCGGAAAGGCTAATTTGATAAACAGCGATATACAACAGCTCCAAAGCGGCCGTGACGATGCTGTCAGAGAACCTGAGGCTCGAGCTGCAGCCGCTGGGCGTGCGCGTCATAGTAGCCATGGTGGGCGCCGTCAAGACGGAGATTTACAACAAACAGGACTTTCAACTACCGGCATCTTCGCTATACGGAGCCGCCGAGACGGCCATGCAAAGACAAGCCACGGGCCAGCATCAGAAGGACACCGAGGAGACGGCCGATGTGACCGCAGCGAATATCGTACGCGATGTCCTAGACGAACGCCGTACGGGCAAGATATGGCGCGGTGGGAAAGCGGGTACGGCTCAAGTTGCCACCTGGTTGCTTCCTACTACGCGTATTGACAAGGTGCTAACGAGGTCGAGTGGATTTCCCGAGTTGAGAGAGGTGTACAAGGGTGGTGTGCCTCCTCAAAGTTAGAGTAAGTCCTTGTTCGATCGAGTTTGATTCATTGTCGAAAAGACAAATGCACTACGGAGGTAGGCACTGGGTCTCTCAAGGGTAGTACTACAGGACTTCGTGCTAAGTACCTCTCTTGGACAGACGTCCAACGTGCACCCGGCTTCATGACGATGCGCCGGCATATCTAATAGTATGCTGAGGCTACATAACTCAACCAGCAACAGGTAGATTGCAAAAGTTATTGAATGAAACAACTGAAAAATAAATTGAACTTGACTGGCGTTAAGGGCTAAGGGTATCTTATCTCTCTTACCGCAGTAGATGCCCGCAACTGTAAAAAGAAGAGATAGCCCATGTCTTACTAAATCCCCGCACTCACGTAATACGAGCAAAAGGACGAAAGCAAGCGGACGGGGAAGAAGAAGCAACGAAAAAAGACGACTCTCAAAGGATTGAGAGTTTAGAAGAACTGAGACTAGGAATTGAACCCGACCCGATTTGAACGGATGACCTTCTGGATGCTGTGTGCGAAATCCCAAACCCCTTTCGAAAGAGGAAACTGGAATCAGATGCTCTACCGCTGAGCTACGGGTCCCAGTAATTGTTTTTTTGCTTTATTTTAGCCGCCTATGTTTTGATGCTCTGGTGTGGTGTATGTAGCGTGTAGTACAGATGTAGTAAGCTAATCATCACAAGCGTCTGGACGGGCGGGCAAACGAGTCAGGGGGCCCCATGTCCTTCGCTTTACATATTTAGGCTCATGCACCATGTCTCTGGATCCACTTATTTAGGACTGCATGTGTGATGGATAAGCTTATCAATCCTTATCGGGGTACACAAGAAGTTCCAGGCTTCAACTACATCATCCAGGTTAAGCGGAGCAGATGCGCATGCAGGCTTTAAGCTCAAGAAACAATTCCTAATTGCTGAAACGAAACAAACGACATGCCGGGGTATACATAGAATTGATACAACCCGGGATACGGGAATTCTCGCGAATTAAACTATCGAAGAGCAGAACTTAACGACGATCTGTGGACATCCACTCGGTTCTCATCCAAACTGCCTATCTCTCTGTCCCACCTCCTAAGGAGGTCATCACCATCACAATGCCCTCCGATTTATCGAACTACTTAGCAACGCGCTACCTAACAGCTGACCCAAAACCATCAAAGAAACGGAAGAGGAAACAAGCGCAAGCCAACGAGGGTCTAATAATAGCCGACGACGACGAGACGGGATGGTCGCGCAAACGCGGTGGTGGTGGTGGTGCCGACGACGACGATGATGAAGACACACCCATGAACATAGCGGGTTCGACAGCTGAGTTTCGGAAGGCTAAGAAATCGGGGTGGAAAGCTCTCGGCGGGCCATCTACAACTACAACAACAACAGCATCAACTCCTCAAAATGCTTCGTCGGCTTCGCATACACCTACGCCGGCACGCGGCCAAAATGTCGACGATGAGGCGGCGAAACAAGCCGACGCGATCCTGGCGTCCGCAGCAGCAGAGCGCAGCGCCGCCGCCGCAGACGCAGGCGAAGACGAAGACGAAGACGCCGTCGTGGTCTCAGCGCCTGTCCTAATGTCCGACGGCACATACGCGGGCCTCCAATCCGCCGCGACCGTATCCGCGCAACTAGCAGCCCGTCGTCGCGCCGAAATCTCCTCTCTCTCCTCCTCTCAACCCAAAAAGGAAGCCGAGACGGTATACCGCGACGCGACAGGCCGACGAGTAGACGTCAGTATGAAACGTGCCGAGCTGCGGCGGGAAGCCGAACTCGCCGCGCAGAAGAAGCTCGAAGCGGAAATGGCGTTAAGGGGAGACGTGCAGAGGGAAGAGGCCAGACGTAGGAGAGAGGCGCTGGAAGACGCGAAGGTGATAACCCTTGCGAGACACGCGGACGATGAGGAGATGAATAGGGAGATGAAGGCGCAAGTTAGGTGGGGGGATACTATGGCTGCTTTTATTAAGCCGAAAGGTGATCACGCCCCCTCCGGGGTAGGAGGAGATGCAGCCAAGGGAGGGAAGGGGGTGAAAGGGAGGAGACCGGTCTACAAAGGCGCGTGGGCACCGAACCGCTATCAGATTCCCCCCGGTTATAGATGGGATGGTGTGGATAGGAGTAATGGATTCGAGACCGAGAGGTTTAAGGCTATTAATCGACGGGAGAGGAATAAGGGGTTGGATTATTCGTGGCAGATGGATGAGTAAAACACAGACAGAGAGAAAGGCGAAACACTATTTATGAGCGAGCTAGTTTGCTGGCTCGCAGGCCTGAGATCGTGCATGTATGCATGTATGCACTTTTGATACCAAGGAAACAAAATAATGTATAACCCCTAATTTTCATGACCTGGCTTGACCTGGCTTGACCTGGCTTGACCTGACTATCAATTATATCACCAAATCAAGAAAAGTGAAGTGATCTAGCGTTTTAACCAAGTACGGCAGTTATTTATTATTCGCTACGGGGCATGAATTAATTAAGCATAACGCCTTCATGCATGCATGTGTTGACCACACACACTCTCTCTGTATCCCCCTCGCTATAACGTCATGTCCGTTCTACTTTGTTGCTGCAGCCGTCTGGTCCTTTCGGACGGGTTTGGTTTAGAGTCCTCCAGTTTCGGGGTATAAATTTTTTTTCAGTTGTGACCGACCAAGATACCACAAAGTCAGGACCAAGGTCGAAGGAAAAATAAGTGATGTGGTGTGTAGTATAATGCGGTGATATGGTGTCGTCGTGGTTATTTTTCTTTGGCCATAAACCGCGAAATATGTACTCTGACCACGCACGGTTGCAAATCGGCGGCAGACGGTTTGGGATATAATATCCATTGGGATAAGGGGCTCCTCTCCCGGTCAACCGCCATGAACTATACCCAGGCGAAATAGTCCAGTAAAATCCGTATTAAAAGGGAAAAACCCGGCTTAGACCTTCCGACGCAAGAGCTTATCTGCCGAGCTAAATACCGAGTTTTCCTTAACAAGCTGAAGCCATTCCTTCCTGGTAAGAGTTCCTTCCTTATCGACGCGGTTATCAAACATCTTGAGAAGAGCACCGATAGTAATACCATTTGGAAGAGGGGGCAACGCGTCGATAATCTCCTGTGCCGTGACGGGTTTGGGAGGTCCTGACGGGGTCGCAGCAGAGGATGCTTGTTGAAGTCGCGAGGGTGGAGTAGGACTGCCGGCGCGGGATCCAGATGGCGTACCCTTGGGTCCCGTACCGGCGCCCAACTGGGTCCGTCGCTTCATCTTGCCTCCCGCACCATCAGACATCTCCCCGGCTGTGGCCTCTCCATCACTGGTGGATCCGGCTCCCCGGCCACCTGGCAGCGGAGTGGCGCTACGGCTGCCCGTGCCCGAGCCGGTGGGCCCGAGCTTCTTCTTTTTCTTGTTTCGTGTAGATTCAGTGCCGCTAGAATCTGAACCTAAGGGGGAACCCGGTCGTTTGAGTGACTTGCCTTTCTTGACGGTCTCGGCGACAGTCTTCTTCCCTTGAGGGGTACTTCCTCCTTTGGCGGATGGACCGTTCGTTTTGTCCTTCTCGTCCTTCTTATCCTTATCCTCATCCTCATCCTCAGAATCGGTGTCCGAATCGCTCTGTTGTTCATAGAAGCATTAGCAACGAGCAAGAACATAGACACAACATAAACGACTTACCGATGATGAGGCAAAGGGATCCTGGTTAGAAGAATCGCTATCGTACTGGAATTGCTTGTCACGTTTTCGCAGGGCCTTTTTAAGGCCTTTACCAAGCAGCTTTCTAGCTTCCTCTTCCTTTTTTAGTTCCATCTCTTCTTTTTCGACCTGTTTCTCGTCTGCATCGCCGAACAGATTGGCAGCAAGCATCTCGCGACGCACTCGATCTTTGGAGTCCTTGGTGTCTTCGTCTCTGTCGGGCTCGAAACCAGCCGTCTCATCGTCGTCCTGGAACTCGTCGCCAGACATATCGATGTCATCGTGCTCCATTTTCTCCCGCCGCGAGGCGTGCACAAAGGTCGAACTTTCCTGCTTCACTGCGGTCGGGCCGTACATGATCCGTCGCGATTCTTCTCGAGCATTGGCAGCCTTACTTCGGTCGGAGTCTCTTATAGCCCACCGCGTCGGGGCCGCCTTCTTCCCCATAAGTTTTTCGGCATCCTCGATCGACAGATGTTGAAATGCTCCTCTCCTTGGAGCGAACTTGTACCATTTCTCCAGCGGTAGAGCGCGATACCCACCAGCCTCTGGGTAGGGGACCAGCGCGATTTTCATATTCGATAATGGTGCTTCATATTGCCCAACCCAGATATGCTTCCCGTCCGCATCTTCCAAGTGCCATGGTAAGGCTTCCTCGTACCTGATTTCTGCCTCCTTCTTTTGCTTATCGGTGCGAGGCTGATAATGAACCTGCGTGGCCGTCTTCTTCTCTTCCTTGTTCTTTTGTTGGAGCCGTTTGCGTTCCACCTCCTTCAGCACGGGTGCCTTCTGTGCGTCATCCAGAGCTCGCTGCGCCTCGCGCTGAGCTTTTAGTTGGGCCAACCTTTCCGCTTCCTCGTTATCCGTTGGGGGCGCCTCGACAGGTTCCTCCTTCACCTCGCGACCTGGAGGCGGTTGTCTGGGATCGCGCCGCTGCAAGGTTACGGGTCGGGGAAACTGTTCCTGATTCGTCGGGTCGATCGAGGTTTGCCTGATGCCTCGGTTCTGAGGAGCGAAGCGCATGACATGGTGGCGAAGACCTTCTTTCAATGCCTTCTTGGTGACGAATAGAGGGAACTCTTGGCCGCCTTCTGGGAGAGGCTGGGACCACCCGTTATTCTTTGTTCGTAGGTTGTCGAAGCGTGGGGCTGCCTTTTCCGATGAAACGGTTTGTTTAGGCTTGCTAATCGGTTTGCTGGGACCAACGTCTTTACGGGCCGCCGCTGCTGGGGTAGGCAACGGTCGAGGAATCGGCTTCTTTCGGGGTACCATAGGATTAGCAGTGTTCCGCGGGCGGCGTAGCGGAGGTGCACCAGACGGCGGAGTTGGTCTCTGGCCGTTAAGGCCGCCTGATGGAGATGCACTCATGATTGACGGAAGCGCGTTGGGGACCTGAATTCTTGCAGACTTGATAGCGACTTGACAGTACTTCGTCACAATCTCAAGAATTTATAAAGCGTCCGTGAGCATCGAGCAAGGCGACTGAAAAAACAAGAGTTCCTCCGCTGGTATGGAAGCCTGTCAAGGAAACCTTCAGCGTTTTGTGTTTTTCCTGCCCTCCACCCAAACAAAGAAGAAGCGCGCCGGGTTGGCAGGAGTGCAGAGCCAGTATTCAGCGTCGACAAGAGATTTTAGTAGTATGAAGAAGCCCGATCTAGGCAAGAGAAGGGATATAGACCTAGAAGCTGCGCAGCTTATTGTCCGAGGCTTCGATAGTTAAATGCGGCGAAACAGAAATGAGTGGTTGCAGTGTGATGACAAAGACAAGAGGCAGCAAGCAATGGGAAGACAGCCAGCCGCCAAGGCTCAATTCGAGCGTGCCGAGAGAGTGGTCTGGCCCATAAATGAAATGGGCACGGCATACTGCTATGCATTCACTTGCCTTAGTACCGTACATGTACCCAAAGGTACCTCTGCTGTCTGCACGTTGTAATGCATGCAGAAAAGTACCAACTTAACCCAAACTCTTTAGTACACCGTGCGGTAGTGCTACCTACCTTAGGCTACCTACCTTGCCTATGTACATAGGTATGTACACTGGTGCCTGTAGATGGAATGCACCTGCCTGCAGCAGTCTCAGGCTGTACAGGGCACTTGCTTTCCTGCCTCTCATTTTGTTACAACGTCATTCAAGCGTTGCATTTGAATACCTGCATACATGTAGGTACATAGCTTAGACCTACGACCTATCTCAGTACTTAACCTAGTATATTGTATATTATCGTAGACAATGTGTATCTCTCTCAAGAACATGGGCGTTCTAAACTGATGCTCATACCCGCTGGGAGCAATGAAAGTTTCCATTACTTTCCACTATAAAAATAGAGGGATATCGTTGTTGTCGCCCATCAATGAGGCTTATGCACCTATCCGAGTACCTAACGGTACTGCCAAACGCTCCACTAATTTAGACACTTGGTGGAAGCTTTTCATGCTCTCTTTGCTTTGTGTGTACTTAGGTACCTACCCTGAGGTCCGGACTTACTAGTAGGTATCACTTCCCAGCCAATCAAAACATCTCATCCCATCGCGCTCAGAGCCTGCCTCATCATCAGAGTAGCATTAATAGACTGAGCCTCAAGCTTTCTTGTGCTCACATCATTCTTTATTTATACATTCATGTGTAGCTCTAGGATGACATATGCCTAGGTTCGGTATTCTATGCTCATATACATAATCCCCCAATCTCCCGAGTGTCACCGCTGGAAGTCGCACTAGGTTTGAGTCCATGTCTACGACAGGTCCCCGAAGAGCCTGAGCGTGACAAGAATAAACCTAGCCTGGCCTGAGATCAGCTTCTGGGATACTCCAAACTCCAGAATGCCCCCTGCAGACACATAACGAGTACAACATGGCTTCACCCCAGGCTGATGATGGGGCTCTTGAGGATCGCCTTCGAAACCTTATCCTCCACAACTCCGACCAAGCGGCCACGCAAGGTCTAGTGCCCGGAGAGGACCAGACCAAGGCCGGCATATCCAAGATAGCTCCAAAAGGCGGCAAGAAGCGTCCTAACCAGGCACAGCGTCGCCAGATGAACGCGGAGTTATCGATCCCCATTGATACTAGGCTCGTTAACCCTGACCAGACACAGCATCCACGTCGCCAATTCCATAACAGTCCGCAGTATTATCACCAGGGCGAACAGCAAAATCAATATCACCCCCATCCCTCGCAACACTATGGAAATCATGTCCATGAACAGAAGCGACGGGGTCATGCCCAGTCATTCGCATCTGCCTCCCCAAAGCAACCCGTTTCTTCTAGATATACACCGCGGTCCGAAGGTCATGGCCGGGTTGAAAATAGCAACGAGGTGATAGGTATCTCGCCTACAGATCATGCTCTGTACCAAGTGCCGCCCAGATTCTACAGCCAGAGAGGCCAACGGCAAGGGAGCTTCCAGCCCGAACAGCTTGCAAAGATGTCCGCGTTCCTGGACGCACTCTGTTACGGCATCATTGCGGGGGCCGAAATCGAGCCTTGCGAGATCATCGAGAAAGAGAACTTCAGAGTATATGTTGAAGCTATCTGCCGAGATGTTGTCGCTCGTCACGAATACGAGGTCAACTGTGTCCGCGATTTTCGCCCAGAAACTGTGGAGCTAAAGTGCTTTGGAAGTCTTGCGTCAGGTTTTGCCACGAAAGCGGCGGATATGGATCTTGGCCTTGTGTCGCCTATGTCGCGCTTATCGCCCAGCTCCCCTCAATCGCCCATACCGCGCCTTATTGAAGGAGCCCTACTTTCAGCTGGCTTTGGAGCACGACTACTTACCCAAACACGAATTCCAATCATTAAACTTTGCGAGAAACCTGACTCAACCCTTCGGCAGAGTCTTCTAGACTCTCGGAAGAAATGGGAAGATGGTCTTTGCCGCGATGAGCATGAAGAGGGCGACGATGTACGCGATGATGATGCAGATGAGGCTCAAAACTTCACTTATCTAACTAAGACTCACACAGCCACCGGCAAGCAATCTCCCACAAGCAATGACGCCTCACAAGCATCAAGCGGCGTTAAAGCTGAGCGATCAGCCGAAGAGGAGCTTCTTTCGTTTGAGCAAGCCCAAAATCAAACACTAGATAACTATTATGGCAAAGCAAAACGGCTTTTACATCGCTTAGGCGGCCGTGACGTAACCCATTCCAACCACCAGGATTTCACCGAGGCCGACTTCCTCCTCCTTGATAAGGTAGCCAGTGCCTTCATCAACGGGCTGCGCGACAAAGACTTGAGGAGTCGCATAATTAAATATCCTTCGTTTCATACGGACGACAGAAAAAACCTGTTGAATCACAAGTCACTCTCCGGCGTATACAAGATGGTGGAAGGCACACAGCTTGTTATTTCTTGCGAGACCCAATTTACTTCCGGCGACCCCAGGGCAGAGCAAAGATTCGGGCATATTGTCCGTCAATGGACAGATTTGCAATCCACGATGAGATCTAGTTTCAATCCAATATGGTTCAATAAAGAATTACAGAGCTCTATCGATGCCCTTCGCCAGATCCCCTCTATCCAGCTCATGCAGCTTCAACAGGATCAATATGAGTCTCCCGTGCAGTATTTTGTGCGCGCCAATAAAGTCGCAACCGCTATATCGACAGTTGTTCCGTTTCCCGAAATTCGCTCGCAAATCATCCAGCGTTACATCGAAGGAATTGGCAATGAAGCCGTAAGAGATCGAGTCCGTGAATTTGCGGCTTCGACTGGAACAGAAGCTCTCCGAACGATCGCTAGAACGCACAAATCCCTCCATCTTGCCGGGGCTTATGAGAAAGCTATTGAGAAAGGACATTACCACCCCGAACATGTTCCCCTTCTCCAAAGATACATATCTATTCTCCGCCGCACACCTACGCGCCCGAAGACACAGACCGATGGCTTCGAGTACCTAATCCCCATCTTGCAAGATGAGCTCCCCCTGCTCGATATCGTGAAGCGACTTCCGGACCCGGCGACTTTCAGCCCAAACAAGCCGAAAGATAGGTATAGCGACAGCTTAGAATTCCCTAAGAGCGGTGTAGGTGTCCAGTGCGATATCAACTTCTCAGCCCACCTGGCTCTACAGAATACCCTACTCTTGCGATGCTACTCGTACACGGACCCGCGTGTGAGGCCCCTGGTCCTTTTCGTAAAACACTGGGCCAAGGTCCGGGATATCAACACGCCTTACCGGGGAACTCTAAGCAGTTATGGCTATGTCTTGATGGTGCTACATTATCTTATTAATGTAGTAGAGCCGTTCGTCTGCCCAAATCTCCAACAACTCGCTCCACCCGACCCAAACCTTCCACCCGAGGCCCTCGAGGGTATTACGACATGCCAAGGCCACAATGTTCGGTTCTGGAGGGATGAAAGAGCCATCCAAAGCTTAGCGCAGCTAAATCAGCTAAACCAGAATCACGATTCGCCGGGCACATTGTTGCGCGGATTCTTCGAGTATTACGCACAGACGAATAACATGTCAACTGTTCCAAAGAGAGGTTTCGACTGGGGTAGAGATGTGATTAGTCTCCGCAACCACGGCGGCTTGCTCACCAAGGCCGAGAAGGGCTGGACGAGCGCCAAGACGGTCAAACAGTCGCAATCGCAATCACAAGCCGAATCCGGGGCGCCCGGTCTAGCCGAAGCCGACGCAATGACGCCACAATCGCAATCGCGGACCCCGTCCTCTCCTCTCCAGCAGCAAGCCAACGAGCAGCAACACGAGACAAAAGTGAAAGAGAAAGACGTCAAGGAGATACGCCACAGATATCTCTTCGCAATCGAAGATCCCTTCGAACTAGACCACAACGTCGCGCGGACCGTAACGCATAATGGTATCGTAGCTATTCGGGACGAGTTCCGGCGTGCTTGGCGTATCATAAAAGCAGCAGGGAGCTCGGGACTTGGTAAGAGCGCAGCCTTAGCCCCGGGTCCATCTTCGGGTCCATCTTCGGGTCCATCCTCATTTCCGGTTGGCGTGACGGAGGATCTCCTGGAAGACGTCAAGATGAAAAAGGAATTCCAGGCCCAGGCACAATTCCTTACGCTGCTTGATGAGATCCATGGCGGCGAAGCGTCTGGGGATCTGGAGGGCTTGTAGGATTGAGTATGTTTAAGAGAATATGTGGACGGTTGTACGGAAAGGATAAGAAGTAAATGAGGACCTGTACGCACGCTTGTACGATCTAATGCCAGAACGAAAACGTTATGATACGGACGGTCAGTCCGCGGAAAGAGAGCTTTATGGAGATTTTAGTTTAGTAGCTGTCCTTGTAAGATAGTTGGTAGGATGGCGGAGGCGGTTGGAACTTGTGCGTGGCAAAATAATAGGCCGCTAGACTCAATGATTTTCAAATGAATGAATGTTATTCATGATGAGTACCTAAGCCTCCCAACCGGGTTACTTACTTGCAACTTGAATACCCTTCCATCCTACTTATTCTTGCCTAGAACTTTGGTGCGCGCATGTCACCTGTATACACAGAGCAGGTAAAGAGCACAATGTAGATAGGGCGGTGATTATGTCCTGTAGAATTGATTAATTACCATTTCTACATCTCTCGATTTAACAGCCTGCGAGAAGTAAGGTGAGAGGACAATCAACTGCCTATAAGATGCAGGCCTTCTTTTTGCGTGTCTAGCATATGAACCACTGCCTGCAAGTCGTCTCTCCTTCCCTATCCCTCGCTCAGTAATTAAAGACCCTAACTAGGTGAATTACCCGCATCCAACTAGAAGGAACAAGATTGTGCAACGCTGATTCTAACCCCAGTTTATGGACAAGAAGAGAAGATAGTTACAAGCCTATGAGGTAACGGCTATCCATTACCCCTTAATCCTCCCAAAGACCCCAGCAAGTGTAGCCACTTTTACCAAGAACGTGGCAAGAGGACCAAGGACAAGATTCCATGTCTCTTGGTCCCAATTACTCGTGTCGAAGGCAACTTTCCACTGAGGACTAGCGTCAGTAAAATATCACCAGCACTGCCACTCGCACAGAGAGGGTGTGTGATTGAATGAGAGCATGTGTGGGAGGTATTAAAAGTCGCAAAAAGGAAAAAAAAAAAAAAAAAAAAAAACTCATCCCCGCCTCATCCCCGCTAGCCTTAGCCATAGTCCAAAACAGCATACCCCAATGTGTGAAATCAGACAGAATCAAAATGCCTATATGCAGCTGTAGGAGTCTCTTATTCGGCGGTGTGACGAGCAATATGGCCAGGCCGTACAGCATCATTGCGAAGAGGTAGGTTGCTGATAGTGCTGGTGCTGCGAGAGCTTGGATTGATATTGATAATGATGATGATGAGAGTAGTTCATGGGTTGTTGTGTATTGCATTGTCATTCCTGTTATGCTGTTTGCGTTGTGATGCGATGTGTTGTTAGTTGTGGTTGCCAGTACCCGAATTATTATCAACTGGGTTAAATGTCTCGATAGGCCGGTGAAAAAGAGGAGGAGGGGAGGGAGGGAGCGCAGGTAGGTATGCCATACATACATGAGAACGGGTTCAACATAAACGAAGAAGATCCGTGGGATCAGAGGTAGGAGAGAAGCCGTGTTGAATGTCATTTTTGTTTCGTTCTTCTTTTGTTTAAATCGGTGTAGTTTTAAGCATCTACGTCGTGATATGTACTGTAAATGTACTCGACAAAGTTTTGTTTTTAGAAGTCAAAGTTGAAGTCAAGAAATATTTACTTGGGTATGCTTGACGAGATTGCTTAATAAGCGCCATCAAGCAAGGGATGTCTAAACATGAAAGGATTCACCCCAGCTTTTTATATGTAGTAGGCAGACACTTGAATTCAAAGATCCCTTGTCTATTGTACAACTCTCTATGTACCTAGTCTAAGTAACAAGTTCTATGCTATGTATGGGTGCGCGGTAAGTAAGCGCCAGTTCTATACCTACGTAGGCAGGCTTTCAGAAGCTAGACTATGCAATACTCAAAGCAGCGAATCGATTGACGGAAGCTGGTTGTCGATTACGTTTTTCTGCCTTTCTCTGTTCAGAAGCAGCTTCAAGAGCACGCCACACACCCTTCTGAATTTTTGGTTTGGACTCTTGCGACGGCGACGTGTCTTCGCTCTCTATTGCTGGCAAGCCGAGTATATCTGTCACGGCCGCAAGGACTTTGACCTTGCGGGCGGCAGTCAAGGCAAGAGACATGTCCTCTACTAGAGGCCATTCCGAGATGGGAGGGAGGTCTTTCAGCTGTTCGCGTAGCTCTATCATAGGCGTAGGTAGGATCAGGTCATCCTTTTTTGAAAGATGCACAACGACTTCTAAGAATTGTTTCGCCATTCTCAAAGAATAAAACGTCGCCTGTACCCGTGCAGTGAAATGTATTATATCCCAGTCATATGCACCTTCTTCTTTATTCCCGGGTGTCGGCGACCCGTTGTTCTCGTTTCCCTTGCTGTTATTAATCAGAGAGGTAGACAAGGGAGCTCGTTGTTCTAACTTCGACCACAGGATATCTTGAGAGACGGCAAATGCCAACCAAAGCGTCTGCTTTTTGTCGTCCGAAAATCGCCCCGCGATTTGCTTCAGCGTTGAGGAGAGCAGCGAGCATTGCTCGAGTAGTTCTTTTGGCCCAGGCACGTCGACCACTCTACCTAGTCGATCAGAGGCATCGAGCAAACGGTATTCAATGACCGTTCGCGCCTGGTAGGGAGAAAATCTCTGCAAGACTCCATATGCGAGTTCACGAACTGCTGTGCTCATATGCCATGCACTCTTCTTGGAGCGGTCCTCAATCATAACGGGCAGAAACATGCCCATACGTCGCGGGCCTCGATCATCCGCGCCACTGCCATCTAACGTCAAGGCCTGCACAACAATCTCTGCTATCCTGGCGTCGAGGGTGGAGAGTATGCCTTGTATAGCGTGATCATTGGGGAGATATGTTTTAAAGGAGTATTCCTCCATGAATTCTCGGAATTCCGATTGCTCAGAGTCAGTCAGTGCGATGGCCTCCGCACGCGGCTTAGCTTCCTTCAAGGACAAGCCATGCTTCTGTATCTCAAAGGCTACCCGACCTAAGCCGCCCACGTTGTCTAACCGAAGGAGGTCGTTAATAGCATGTGATGAGAACTTGAGCGCTGTGAGTCCTACCGATGCAGGCGAATTACCAATGTGAGTAACGTCGTCAAAGAAAGACACCCCGCCGTCCACGCCCAAGTCGGTGACGAGCAGGTCCGAGTCGGTGGTTAGGACGATGCCCCCATGTTGCCGGACATATTCGGCGCAGTACATATCCGCTTCTCCCGGTACGATCTCGACTAAGGGGCCCCATTTTTGGTCGGTCCTGAGAATCTCCAGCACCCCCGGTATTAGAAAGGGGGGGTTTGGAGGGCGCTTGGTGTGCCGGAAATGCGTCTGAGAGAGAGCCACGCCCGTCTTGACGGCGCCATAGGTGTTCTCCGGCAGTCTAGATGATCCCGTCGGGAAGGAAATGATCAGATCCTTCATCAACCTAGACTGAACCCGTAACCGTTGATGTCTGACTCCCCATTTGCCAGGGGGTAGATAGCCATCGAAATATATTTTTCGACTGTAGATTAGTTCTTCAATCAGTTCCAAGTAGCTAAGACGCAGCACGTTAGGTACGAGATTAGGGGGAATTCGTTGTGTCTTACACAATCACGTTATTTCTTCCTAGCTCGTCAAGCCAGTTTGTGAGTAAACGGCTAATGGTCGAATACGAAGGGTGGCAGACGAAGCTCTCGAGAGGCTGCCTTTGGAAAATACATCCGTCTAAGATTCGGTGGACTAAAGCTGGACCATCGATGACTACATTCTCGCCACTGAGTGAGCTATGTGTGCCATATCGCGTGAGTGCGGGCCGCAGCCCCCGAATACCCATTCTGTGCTCCTTGTTGATGTGTTGCGATGCGCGTCTTTGGGACCAGCCATATAAGCTCCTGCAGCCACATTCGTTTACCCTAATAGCTCAAACACGCCGAATGGGCCCGTTTGTCACGTTGTATCCAGACTGTGGCTGTAGTAGACACTTCAAGGGTCTTAGATTACCTCAACTGTTTTTATTGATAAGGTCCCTGCATGTGCGCACCACGCTCCAGGGTAGTCTAGGTGCATTCCGATTGTGGTCCCGGCCGATGTCACCAATGCCACCAATGCTTGGCTACGGCCTGCAACTGTTGCAACGACAGCCAATCACGGCGTTGGGCCTCTAATCAGAACCCCCACTTACCTTAACGAAGTCTAGCGCCGAAGCTTGCATTCCACTCCCACTTCAAAAACTTCTTCGGCTACTCACGACTTCCCTTCTTCTCACGTCAACTCCTCCTCAATTCTGCCCATGTGAAGATGAGAGGCACGCTGGTATTCTCGGGCACCTCGTGTCCCGCTCTCACGGGCAAGATATGCGAGAACCTGGGAATGACCCCGGCTGAGGCTGATCTGTCTCAATTCTCCAATGTGCGTTTTACAACCCGCCACTGCTTGTGCGAATTGCTTCTCCCGTCTTGACTTGACCGTGTCCTTTGTCCTCTGTTTGCTCTGGGGGCGTGGCCAGTCTGGCTGACAATCTTGCTCAGGGCGAAACGAGTGTTCGCATCCTGACCAGCGTCCGTGACAAGGATGTCTTCATCGTCCAATCGGGCAGCCCAACCATTAATGACACCATCATGGAGCTTCTGATCATGATCTCGGCATGCAAAGGCGGTTCGGCCAACAAAGTCACCGGTACGTTCGACTTGCTTCGCCTTCCTTCCTGTCCCGTACGTGGGCTATACTGACGCTTAGCCTTGCGCCCAATCCAGCTGTACTTCCCTACTTCCCTTACAGTCGTCAGTCTAAGAAGAAGTCGCACCGAGGGGCTATCACAGCCCGTATGCTTGCTAATCTATTGCATGTGGCCGGCGTCAAACATGTCGTGACTGTGGACCTACATGCTTCGCAGATGCAGGGATTCTTCAGGTGTCCGGTCGACAACCTTCACGCAGAACCGCTGATCGCTCGTTGGGTCCGACTGAATGTCCCGAACTGGAGAGAAGCTGTTGTCGTCTCTAAGAACGCAGGTGGAACCAAGAGGGTCACTTCGCTGGCCGATGCCCTGAAGCTCAATTTTGGTCTAGTTACCACAGATCGTAGACGGGCCACCAACATGACCATGACAGCTAGCATGATCATGCGACAGTTCGACGGGTGGGATCACGGCCCGGCATATGTCAACGGCGTCCGCCAGAGTAATACCGTCACCTCGGACGATCGCGACACGGATTCGGTGCATTCTTCTCGTGTAATGACGGATTCCCAAGGCTCCCCGAGAAGAGTCTCCTATGTTCGCGCATCCCATGGCCCCGCACAGGCCTCTCCTATCGAGGAACTACGTACCGAAGAGGAACAGGAAGAAGCGCAAGAGTATACTGACGAGCGTGCTCAGGATGTCACGCAGGTCCGCATCGTTCAAGGTCATGTGGTGCCCGACGACTTCGTCTCGCCAGCCCAATCGGATGTCGACGGCAGCCAGTCGTACCAGGGTGGAGAAGAAGACGTCCTGACCATGTCCCGGGCATCGTCTTTCTTCGCGCCCGAGCCTCACGCTCTTGGTGGATCGGGGGAAGCCGGAGACTCGTCGGACGAGGAAGAGGAGAAACTCCAGGATCCCAAGGTTGAGCACATGATCACGCTGGTTGGCAACGTTAAGGACCGCCCCGTCCTGATCGTGGATGACATGATTGACAAGGCCGGGTCTTGGATTGCCGCGGCCGAGACTGTGGTTAAGCGAGGCAAGGCCAAGAAGGTGTACTGCATGGCGACCCACGGCGTCTTCGGGGCCGACTGCTTGGAGCAGCTCCAGGCCTGTGACTGCATCGATCAGATCATCGTGACTAACAGCTTCCCAATTCCAGAGCGCCGGGCTAAAAACTGCAGCAAACTGGTAATACTGGATCTGTCATTCCTGCTTTCGGAGGCGATTCGACGCAATCACTATGGCGAGTCCATCTCGCCCCTCTTTCAACACATGTTGGATTAGGAAGCCACCGATTAGTGTTCTTTTGACGTGACTGAGATTGGCTTGCTGGTTTCGTCAGCAATGCACTTGCTTTGGTGTATATTACGAGTTATGAACACCACGTTCCCGTTGCAATGTTATTTTAGCATGGCGTTCTGGAAGGGGTGGCAGGCGGGTACGAGAAAAGGCTTCAGAGCTTCACAGCTTATGGCGTGCGCAACTTTGCGGTGCGGATTAGAGAATGGGACTCAATCAGATACCACGCCAATTCAGGTATGTCTCTTTCGTTGTTGCTGTGTTCCCATCTCACAGCCGGTGAATAAGTGAGTGACATGACATGTCCAGCATGATGTTGCGAGAGAACGCATCCATCCCTCATTCAGAAGAATACCAAATGTTCACGTAGCAACGAAATCAAATCCTCCTACACCACACACCCCCACACACCCAGCGGTGCTGTCCTCGGATAGCCAGGGCTACTATCCCCTCTAGGATAAGTCCTGAACGGAACGTTGGCAGAGCAGACTGAATTTTTTGAGCTTCTTCCCATTCATTCCATCTTTTTAGTTGGTCTGGGAAGGAACTTTGAAATTTTTTACGATTCTAGAAGGCCAGGCATTCTTTGATCATATTTATATGATCATGTCCTTTCGAGGATGGTGGCTGAATGGCAAGAGAAATTATCGGACATTAATCATATCATATTTATTAGCCCTGTTGGAAAAATAAGAGGGGAATGAAAAGGAAGGGGGGAGAGAGGAGGATTGACGATGGTTTCGATTTTCATTACTTATGGTTTTCATATGATTGAAGGTCGTAGATCATGAGTATCAGACGAAGCCAATATTCAAGTACTTAAGACAAGTATTTTATAATACTTCGGAAAGTCGATCCTATGTCGTGATCGCTATCTACCAAATGCTGGCCCCAAACAGCAACAGGCCTTCCGTGAAGAAGGCATCTACGCGAATTAGAATGCTGTCTGTGATGAAACTCTTGTTGTTGTCGTATTGGTTACCTTATTATGTAAGCTAACTACTGTGTGCACAGCAAGAAGCTGGGTACATCCCTAGAGCACGGTGGCTACGCTACACCATACCACACCCAGTCAGGTTGCACCCTATTAGCAGTTGTAATGCCAGAAGGGAGGGCTGCATGTCAACTAAAAACAGCCCGATCACAAGGGACAAGTGCTCTAAGTCAATGGAGCCGCCTTAAGGACATGCCGGAAAACCGACGACAGTTTCCCTTTCTAAGACCCTCTGCCTGATACCCGTTTAAGCAAGTAGAGCTCATTTCAGATGAATCTCCATTTGCTTACCTACATTGTATGAGTATGAATCCTGATTCTGCACGTCTTGATAGTTGTTTATAGATGCTACTGATCTGAGCCTCGTCTTTGTTCACCCCGCGTTCGTGTAGGTAGAAGACTTGCTATCCGCTCCCGTTCGAATAGTTCTAACCTAGTGGGCAGGCGGCCAAAGTTAGGTGTTTCATGATCTCGCGTCACAAAGTAGACTCATCGCGCAAGCTCTGGAAGGCTTGTAGCCTTCCTTATGAGGTAGGTGCTCGATTCAGCCCCCTGAAGGCTGGCGCTGGCATATCTCCCCACCTGGGGGTTCTTCCATATTACAAGAGCATAAAGGTCAGCGAGAGAGTTGGCATCAGAATCGAGAGTTCCAAGATAGACAACACTGATAGACTCTATATGGCACTTGGCTAGCCCCGTTGACTCTCAGCGAACGTGAGTTTTACTACTTCCTACCTTTACCGTTTCTGAATTCCCTCGTTCTCTTACTGATAGAATCCGATCTCTCGCACATTATATCTTAAACTAAGCCTACCCACCCGCGCTGGTTACAAATCGGAGCTACCTCGCTTAGAATATATAATTAGGTCGTATTAAGTCGGAGAAGCTCAGAGAAGTATTACTAGCATTAGAATTGAGAATTTCAATACTGATCTAGTAAGTAAGTGCAAAGTACCATTTTTTATCTATCTGGACCTAATCCTAGACCTAGTACCTAAGGCGAAGCTTGTCCTATCATTTCCTGCGCCGTGTTTTTTTGTATGGCTACAATACAAATCCTAGGTATCTACCCTGTATGGCCTTCAGGGCGCCAAAGATTAGCATCAATTTTTTTTTATTTTATTTTTTATTTTTTTATTTTTTTGGTTTCTGAGGCCCTTCGTCTGAGTATGTGGTTCTGTATGGCGTTTTGTATCCGTCGCCTCCGCAGTCGTATATGCACACTACCGAATGCCGAACGTGCAAAGTAGGCCAACTGCCTAGTATCGCAAACGTACGTACCTTGGTCGACTGATGCCGACAACAATGGTCGTCCTACCATGTCATTATCTCGGCAGCTACAGGCTACCTCTCGTGATGGTCTACATCAACTGGCTCAGCTGGTGTAAATCGCAACCGTGGTTTCTCGGGACGGGAGGCGGGACCTCTCTGGTCCAGTCGTTGCGCCAGGGGTGCTGCCTCGCATTCTTGACCCTTGCAGTGCCGGGCTTTGGAGCGTTGGCGTAGCGGGCTGTATCGACCACTGTTACGCGCGGGTATCTGAATTCCCAGCTTAGATGCTCATTGGGCGTAAGTGGCTGGAAGTGCTCATTATCCAGGAACAACATGAACACATGGCGGCTGTTGTATGCGCCTCGTACGTTGACCTCGGTGCACAGATTTTCGGTGCTGTTGTAACCGAAGGTCACAAGGTGGATATTGTACAGGTCCGCCGTAATTTGCTGCATCACACCAGGTGTCCAGCTATGCGGCAAGTGGAGCAATTGCCAGAGATTAGCCTTAAATATGGTCAAGTGGCTATCCCGGACAGTTGCTCCGTGAGACTCGAAGAATCGCGTGTTCAGCTTGTTTGCGTAGAGATCGTAGCGTGGGTGTGTCTTGTCGGAGAGAACGTGATATAGATATTCAAGATGTTCAGCCTTGACCACGTTCCATCGTTTACGGTTCCCTTGCAGAATGTATGCCAAGGCAGACCAGTAACAGTCTCCGTCCGGTTTTCCGTAATTTCCAAGGGCAGCGAAAGGAACACTCTCTACGAGCGGGAATCCCTTAAGCAGTGTGATTTCTCGGTCTTTCTTCCAGTAATCGGTAAACGCTTGCTCCTCGTTAAATGTCTGGCTACCGTAGTATGTTCTCTTCAGAGCGTGTTCAATTTTGTTCTCTAAGCCCGTCGCGCTCTTAATACCGCTGTCACGAACGTATTTGTCTAACTGAAGACGCAAGCCTGACTTAGGTCCCGGAATCTCACCTACATCTGTGTAGCGGTCTTGGTATCGAAGTTCCTTCTCGACAAGTTGCGGTGCGGTTCCAACTGTATAACCGTAGAATTGGATATTCTCTGGTTCGTCTCTGACATAACGGCGCTTTATGTGGATATTCAAATAATCTTGGCTATTGTCAAGTTCACCACTGTTGTCCATCTCAGCAGCCCCGTGAGAGGGGACGCCATCGGCGGTTCCGTCATTACTGATATCCCCATTCAGGCGCTGGTTGTTCGAGGTACGTCCTCTACCACCCTGCGCTAGCCTATGGGCGGGCCGGTTCACGGCATGACGCGAAGGACGGCTATATCGAGAGACTGGTGCTTCAGGTGGTGGGCTGTCGGGAATAGTAATAATCTCATGCTCCTGAATACCACTTTTCCTAAGAGCCATACTCGACGGTGCATTCTTAACGATTCTCTGAGGGTCCCTAATTCGAAGAGGCACATTAACTGTTATGCAGTCGCCGCGGAATAAGGGCTCGGGTCGTTGGATAGACCTTAGCTCATTCTCCCAGGAGCTGGTGTCTTTGGTCTCATAGCCGGGTAGATCTTCTACTCTAAAAACCCATACAGTCTCTGTCTGTGTACCTTGGCTGGCTGGTATTTGAGTTGTCTGCATCTTTGCCTCCGCTTGGGTCGTAGACTGAGCACTTGCAAATGTAGAGCTGAGGAAATCGGCGGAATCAAGATCACTGAGGGGAGACGACGCGACTTGTGAGCCTTCCTGACTTGGTTGAACTGGCGGATTCAGTAGAGAGTTGATTTGAACGGCGGTTGAAGGGGTCGGCTTTGAACTACTGATCGTCTCAGGTGTAGCTGCGTATTCCCCATCCAAGTAGTTACTTAGCCTGTCCAGGAGGGTCGTGTCAGCCTCAGTGTCGGTCTGGTTATGTGAAAGAAGCTGCTTATTAGCACCCGTATGCCTTCCAATTTCCTCCCGCGAAACCCCGTTCTCTTGATTATAGAAAGTAAAAGGTGGTTTGAATACGGGAACAGCGTGATGCTCTTTGTTGATAGGGGCACTACTAAGTGCAGGGGAGAGCAAGCGGATGCGTTTGTTCGCCGGCGGTGACGCCTCGGCTGGGGAGCTCAGCTCAAAGTTGCGTTTGTGACTATGTCCAGGATCATATGGTATGTCCCGGGTATTCTCATCCTCTGACTTAGGCGTGGCTTCATAATGGTTCCCCCAATTCGGGTTCCTTGGTGCCCAATCTTCAACGCGAATTAAGGTTTTAGGAGGAGATGGTTCAAGGGTCGAGCATATATTTGGCATATCGGTATTTCCTTGCTCCATCGCTTGGATCGGCAAGCTTGATGGGCGCACGGCTTCAGAGAGACTTTCCTGGACTTCGTGCTCAGCATTGCTAACTGCGTCGGGAGTCAATGGTTCTACTGCTGGTGTCGACGGACAGTGGAACAATGTGTCCATAGGCTCGGCAAGTGCCGTTTCGTCCGTTGCTTGTTCAGCCTGGTCTGGGGTCACGCTGTCTGACTGTCTTTTCGCTTCGGACAGAATATTTATTACGTTTGCGATTTCAACGGATCCGCCCTCAAGCATACCATGGTCCATGTTGAGGGTTTGCGGCAGAAATTGGTCCATTTCTTGCGTAGATAACTCAGTAGGGTAAGATGGTCCCCCCTGGCTCGCGACTGCGCTTTCATTATGCATTCCTTGAGATCCTGATAGCTCCGCGGTCGGAACAGCCGCGGAGTGCTGTGAGGGCTCCGCGTGTTGTGAGGGAGCGTCTTCGGCCGTATGATATGTCTCATCGGAAGATGTTGCGCATGATTTTTGGGATAATTGGTGTTGTTCTTGTTGAAGCATTACATCATGAGACTTATTCTCCGTATGCCTAGTCGTCTCGGGGGCAAAAGAGGAGAAAGGGTCCGCGCCCTCGAGCGTGGACTCGGGTATATCCATGACTGCAACCAGTCGGTTGACAGGGCAGCCTAACAACTATAGTCAGCTTTGGATCCACGGCAGATATAGTGAGGCATGTAGGTACGAAATATTTGAAGATTGAGGTGGATGGAGTGGTTTCAAGGCGGAATACCCTAGTAGTCCAGGTAATGAGCCAGCCTTATTTGCGATAGAACGAATGGGGAAAGCGTCTGAGGTTGTTGAGTACCTGAGTATTCCTACATATTTGTTTACATAGGAAGGTACTAGATACCTACATGCACATACATACACCCGGAAGTTCAAATTCAAAGGGTAGGTAGTGTAAGGCAGTGTAAGGCAGTGTAAGGCAGTGGCAGGTGCGAAAATAGGTACGTACCGAGGTAAATAACTCCGTGATGGAGGTAAGAAGGTGAAAAGGCAGGCAGGATCTCAAGATATCTAGACTTCCAGATACATGCGTTTCAAGAGCTTTACCAATCCAACCGTCTCGCATGGAGTGAGACAAGTGGCAAGGAAACCTGTAAAACGAGGTGACCAAGTTTAATTGATAAGCTGGTGAGAGTTACACTAGAAAGTCTTCTCCGTAGCTAGAGAGTGATGTGTGAAGTGAAGAACTATTGATCAAGGAAAAGAAATTCCAAGATCATGACAGAGGCAAGAAGAAAGAAGGTACCTGTTGCTTGGCTGGGCAGGCAGGTACTTAGGTACTTTGTACTGTATGGTTGGCAAATGGAACAAATTGGAACTGAAGTAATAGCAAGGACACCTAAGAAAGTACTAGGTCAGGTACTTAGATATGTATAGCCCTATAATATCATTCACAACCTTGTCGGCGATGTATTGGTCTAGGGTAGGTGACCAAGTCCGGCAAAGAATGGCAGCTTCTAGGCATGCAGGCAGGCAGATAGGGCCTCTGTGTGATGCTCAATGTTATTTTTAACACCAGATTCTCAAAGGATTGCTTTTTGAACCGGGTCAACATTGTTATCCGTATGATCAGAAAGACGTAAGAGAGGTAAAGGATTGATGATGAGGAATTTGATGACTTGAGTAGAATGTAAAAGAATTGACCACTGATGTATTTTCGATTGTCGAGCGAACCCTGAGTAAATAGTATTAAAACTTTTATCATAAGATCACAGCTGGGCTACCACATAGACTTCCATGGTTTCTACATGGATATCTTGTTTTTAGATTCAATAGCCTGGGAGCCAAGGCCAAGATGTCACGCATGATGTATTCATGCCTAGTAGTTCACATTCAAAAGCATATAGGGCAGCCCTGGCAACGCAAAAGCTGCCTTGGTAGCTACAGTTATATGCTCTCGTAGATGCATCAAAAACACTGCTAATAGGAATTCTGTTTTGCTATAGTATCTAAGTGAGCTTGATATGCAGCTAAACTTGAATCAGGAATGGGAAAGCCTGCCTTCCCTCAAGATTTTAAATGTGTCTGTTTAACACATATTTCTCTGCTCCTCACTCACTGAGCACCCGGCATGACCATGTTAACCTGCTCTAAGAAAGAATAGAATAAGTTCCAAGTGTTGCTGTTATGGGAGATGCACGTGCTAACCGAGGTTAGGTACCTACTTGGAGATAATTATGTTGGATAGGCAAAAGGGAGATATTGCTGGATCCAACACGTGCACCAACTCGTGACTCAACTGCGTACAAAGGTTCCAACTCTTCACAATGGGGACTATTACTTAAGGTCTCTAGTGAAATAAGCTATGTGAGTCCACACTATGGAGACCTTGACCCAAAGGCGTTGTAACATCCTTCTGACCTCTTATTTAGATAGCTAATTAAATCCGTAAAGTCTATCATACCCTTATTGCAAAGATTCATGAAAAAAAGTCTAACATACAATGGTTTGTCTGATTCAGTAAACTTTCTCTCATACTCCTTCTGTTCCTTTATCACTTGTACTTTATTTATATAGGATCTCACTATCTACCAAGGGAAAATCTCTCCCCTACCTAGGTAGCTAATCAGAGTGAATGTGGCTTATATACCGCTATTCCGGGGACTCGAGAGGTAAAACTCACAAAGCTCTGCAAACTAAATGATAATTCCTTGGTACTTGCCGTCGTTGATTTGTCCTTGATTCATTATTTCTCATGTGTTGTCTCATTTTCTACTCAGGACAAGTTTAGGCTACGGGTAGTCATCATTATGTACCTATCTACTCCTACCATTCCCTGTCTACTTCACTTCGTTTATAATGTGTACAAGTATATTGCAAAGTAATACGAGCGAGTCTGCTGGTTAGTCAGTACTCCTTTCCTTCTTCACTTCACTACTGCAAATATCTTGCGTCTTCCGTCTTTGTGATCTTGTAGTCTTGATATGTTACCTTTGGCCCCCTTTATCCTGCCACTTGACACCCTAAGCAGTAACACATGGCAAATACGCAAGAAAATAAGCTTCATGCGGAAGGAAACTTTAAATCGCCCGAGGAATATTTATTTATTTACCTCAGTCATCTACCCCTCTCCAACTCAAGTTCAAGTCAAATCAAATGCTAGCCCAAACAACATCAAGTGTGTATTGTATGTGTGTGTTCTCATTCCTGTAACGCCTAGCTCCCCAATGCATTGGGTAAAAAGGGAAAGAAGACAAAACCTATGTACCTATTGTATGTGGTGCCAGTGGTATAACGCACACGCCAAGTTCCCCTCTTGTTGCATTCATTCAATCATGCCCTGGAAACATGACAATCCTTGAAAAATGCTCTCTCTTATAAAAACAAACAAGCAAAAAGTGATTAAGCTTGTATTTGAAACATCATACAAACCTCAACCTCAACTTCAACTCTCAAGGCACATAAATGCGACTGAAGCTGATGACTTCGCGGCGACAGCAGACACACTTGTCAAAGTTGTTCATAGCAAGAGTGACGCGGCACTCGTCGCACAGGCTCAAACACCGGCAAGGCCAGACGATAATCTTACGTGGCGCAGTCTGGCAGACCACGCAAAGCAGGGCAGCGTCGGTTTCTCTGTCGTCGTTACCGACAGTTTCCCGCTGCTGCATTTCTTCGCGTCGCGAGATAATGAGTTGTTCTAGCAAGTCGGCTTCCTCGTCTTCTGTTATTTGCCCTTGATGATGCAGAAGTCGTCTTTGGCCGGCCTGGCTGGAAAGGAGAAGCCTGCCTCTCTGTGTTCGCTGCATTCGGGCGTACTGAGAACGTGTAACGATCCGATCACTGGTTAGGTGCGCAGCAAGAGCGTGGGCTACTTGTCTTTCCTCGGTGGTCCGCGGATGTAGAAGCCGTGCTAGCTCACTTACATCCAGCGCCTGGTCTGCGGGTGTCGTTTCACGCGAAAAGGCGAAACTAGTTTGCGTTGGTGTTCTTTGCCCTTCTGGCTCATAATCAGCTTCATCCTCATCTACCCATTGGTCATCCGTTGTGCCTTCGTCCTCAGTGAAGGAGGTAATGACACTCGTAGTGTCCCAATCATCTGCTCCTTCTTCGGGAGCCCATTCACCACTGCTATCTACCGCGCCCCAGAGCTCTCCGTATTTCCATGCGTCGTAGAGGTTGGAATCAAGTTCTTCCTCGGCAACGTTGGTCGTCTCAGGGGAACGTTTTAACCGTCTACGCACTTCAGCCTCGACATCAACGCTCTCATCGTTAATGAGAAAAACATTTCTGTTGTTTCGCCCCAGTCTATGCCGTGTTTTAGGTGGCTCATGGGACTGCTTTTCGTCCTTTTTGTTATTCTGCGTGGGCCAGCGCGCAAGATAGACTAAAAGCCGCGGTTGTCGGCTTACACCTATCCGTCTTAGTCCCTTAAGTATCATCAAGGCGATCCATCTCAATGCAAGGCGATGGATAGCCATGAGAAACTCTAACGCGAGAAGCCATCGCGAACTACGCTCGGCCGCTCCTACGCCGTCTCTCGCGCGGCGGTCCAAGACCCGTGATTTGGGAACGCTCTGGGCCGCTCGCTCTCTCGCATATCCGCTTGATGCTCCGATCTGGTTGTCTTTGATAGGGATCAGTCCTATGGTGCCGACCGACTCATATTGGGAGTCTCCTGTCGCCCCAGATCCAGCCCACTGCAGACGGAGAGCCTCTAGCTCGCAATATCGTTCTTCTTCAAGCCAAGTGCTCTGCTTGAGAACAATATTTTGGTCTAGGTTGAGATATACAGCTTCACTTGCCATGGTGATGACACCAAAGCCAATGCGCAACAAGGCCGTATAGAAGTCCATGGAGCGTGAGATGCGAATATCAGCGAGCGAGATGTTAGCTTGCATGTTTGCATGCGCACTACGAATGCGCTCCATAAGAGTGAGCGATTGCCCATCCCCTGCTTGTTCTGGGGGGTCCACAGCGGCCAGAATCAGAGCAAAGGCGTATATGCCGAAGCAAATGAGGATCCCCGCCAAGACCATGAGGTGAGGGACGAAGCCGATAATGCAGACCGTGGGGAACCGGAAGAGACCCATGCGGGCAGGATTGTCCAGGGAGAAATTGAGAGCCTCAACAACGAGACTTCCCATGAAGCACATCGCCCAAAAACCCGTACTGAATATTCTGTATCTGTTCTGGAGGCCTAAGATGGCTAGGAAGTGACTAGTAATATGACTCATCGAAGAAAGAAAGGCGATAAGGAGGACTTCGGGCGGCGTATTGACCCTCTTCATAATCATAGATCTGGAAATGGCAATACTAGCGCCGGAGGCCTGTGGGAAGTTGATGCTTGATGCATTTCCGGTTGAAAAGAGGCCCCAGCCGAGCTGATTGCTGATAGCAGCATCAGCCTCGGCAAAGGCCAATGAATGCTCAAACAGAGTCATACCCGTCTCAACGGCTACCGGTCGTCCCTGCACAGCGCAAGACACGGTTTCTATGAAATGGCTGAGGCAAAGGGTTCCGAAAAGCGGCCACAACTGCGAGAGCGACCCACGCAGTTCATTAGTGAAGTCGTAGTTGTTCGCGGGGATCATATTGATGGCTCGACAACTATCATGGTCGCTGGCGCCCAGTAGCAACATCGAGGTCAATCCATGGAGATATCTGGTGTGTTCGGCAAACATTAACTCAGACGACTTGGTTGCATTGCCCCAACGCATTTCGGCAAAGTCGGGAGAGGTCTGGCATTGGATTGCTTGTAGTAGTTGTCGTGATTGGTAGAGGAAGAGAATAATAGGAACGGATCTAAGGACGAGACGGAGAGGCCATGTTAAGCGTAATCTTGTCCGAGAGGCAGCGAAGATATGAGTGCGGTTCAAGATGATAGCCTCCAGTGACCGGGTGTCAGTAGACCAGACACAAAGGTGTGCAAATTGGGACGAAATACCATAGCAATACAGCAAAGCGCCCACTTACTCGTGGCGTAGCTGAAAACACTGCCCAAACCCTTCGCACTACCCTCCATTGTGAAGCGGGAGACCAAAGCGGCGGGATCTTGATCTTCTGGTAAAACATTGGCCGTATTGGCGACTGCTTCGGATATATCGGCAGCCATTTCGGTAGCTGTGGTGGTAACGAAATAGTTGGAACCGGTGGGATCGGGGACGAGGCGTTGGCCGAAACTGTCGATCGCTTCTGGGAAGGAGATGATAGAGCCGATGCGGGTAAGCATCCTAGGACCGGCGAGGATGAGGTCTTCCAGAGACGGAGCGTAACGCGTCCAAGTAGAGCTGAAGTTAGCCCAAACACTCGCGTTCGCGTGGTCGAGAGAGAGGGTAGAGACTGGTGCAATAGCTGCGCCTGGCGATGCCATCCCGAAGCGACCAAGCGTGCCCGAACTCTGCTCGCTATATTCGTCGCCGATACTGGTGTGTCTGGCACGGGCGACACGCCACTGGTCAGGACGCCGTCAGGTTCCAGGTGTAGGGGAGCAGTACAACTCTCCGCCTGACAACAAACCTCAAGTGCCTACTAGTAGGCACCTAATACAAGGGCCCTAATGTAGGTGTCTGCCCAAGCAGTATGTGGTCTTGTCCCGTACTCGGCCGTGCCACCAGCGGATTGGACGTTGGGGCTGAGGTTCGGGAGCAACGGATCGACAATAGGGAATAATAAGCTTGTAAGGCTGGGCCTAGCTACATTGACGGGGCTCTCTGGTTGGGATTGGATGGTGCATGTTTAGCCAAGTCCAGTGTCGGCCACGTACAGACACCAGCTGGCTTTGCAGGACTAATGCTGCTGTACGCAAGTAATAGGTAATAAGCTTGGTCTGGCAAGTGTTTATTTACTTTAATGTTTCACAATCACGATTCGGGGTTCTTTCTGTTTCCGTAAAGCCGAGGTCGAAAATGTTAATGTAAGGGAAACAATGCATTAAGTTGGCTCAAGCATGGAACCAGCACCTAGGATGGAATAGAGCGTGGAATGAGTGAAATGGGACGCTCCCTGACGTTAACTTAGGTAAGATTTAGGTACCCGTTGTGGGTACTTCATGTACCTTCCAGGACCTCCGCATACCCACCACATGAGATACATGCATCAACCTATGTACCTAGCGTGCATATTCTTTTCCCGTCTTGAGCACATGCTTCGGGTTTGACGTACTTACCGGAGGCGGGTATGTACTTTGATGGAAATGTAGATACTTTGTAGGCAGTTCACTGTAGACAAGTCAACATACATACACCGTTAGCCGCTCCGGGCCGTGAACGAAGCGCCGTGTGTTGTAAAAGGTACCGAAGCTTCCCCTCAAACCCGGCGACCTGATTCCGCTCGGGATATGCTGGTCTATGTTTGGTAGTAGGCAGTTAGCATATCTTATATCATCACAGTCTGCAAAACATACCAAATACCCAAGAACTGGTTTGGCCAGTTGATCTTGAGAGCATATGTGATCACTGAAGTCTGCAACATGAGGCAGTACAAGGCAGTACACATGACTGCCCATTTGTAGCTAGCTTCGGTAAGGTGAGGGCGGGTGGCATGTATTGCATTTACCATGAAAGAGGTTAAACCTTCCCGGCAAGTTTGACACCAGCAGCAAACCTGTTTTGGAAGTAGGTTTGTTCCGGCAGAAGTTTGGATTAGAAGCAAGGCTATCTCCGCCTTGCCTCCCTACATACCTACGTAGATAATCTTCACCCAATATTATTATATGATATACAGGGAATTACTACTGCATGCGCGATTAGGTTATATGCTCCGTGTCGTAGGGAACTTTTCATCGACGTAGATTCAGTGGCGGTGATATCGAGGCACCTATTTCGTCATTACTGGTAATACCCTATACAGGAGGACCAGAGTAACTTTTCTTTAGGTCACGTTGATCTGATACTTGCACAGAGCCCGAAAACCCAGGGAGGTTTGATTCCTTCGAGTTGTCCTAGTTCACTCTGGTAAACCCAATATTCCCTATTATAATAATTTGAGTAACTGCCCAGGGACTGGCATATTAGCTGCAGGGCCGTCTAGTACGGCGTGCAACTTCAACTTCTGCGCTCCGCTCCTTTATTGCGCAGGAGAATGTGGTGACAGGCCAGGCCGTCAAAGTGGATATCTCCTAGTATGCAGAGCCACAGCATGCACAAATACATGAAACAGATTATATCATGTCTCGTGCGCGCTGCAGTTTGATGGCGAATTCATGATAGCAGTGTATAGGATATCGGCATGAAACCCATAGGTACACGATCCTAGTCGGACTCGCCACATGTATTGCTCTTGTAGCCATAAGCTATAGCCATAAGTGTATCTCATCGACCTTATGAGAAACAACATTTGCACCTTCGAATATGCGTGCTACTGTACGAGGGACTGGATCATGATACCTCATTTTTGGGTTCAATGGTTTCCTTGAGAGCATTTACAACCACACGGTTGGCATTCCGACACGCGACCAAGGCTCTCTCGATCATATTGTTGTAGATAGTGGCATCGGAACCAGGTAGTACGCCCTTGAACCACATATTCGTAACTTCGTCTCGCGTGGGCAGGTAAGCAATGCAGCAAGCCGCATGAATCTTGTCATAATCGGCCATGGGCGGATCAATAACGATGGTGGGCGGGCTGGTCGCGTCTGTAGAGACCAGTGCTGAAACACCTCCAGCAACAGTATCGACGCAGTCAATACCCGCATCAGCAATTGCAGCCGAGGCTACGGTGATGCAGCCGCTCAACACAGTCATTATGTCCCAGACGTCTTCGCGTTGGTTTTCTGGCGAGCTGCGATCTTGGTCGCCCTCTATTATAGTGACGACAACGTCGACACCGCTCTTCGGCCAGCGGTCAGCGATTATGGCACCGCGCAGGGCGGTCTCTAGGTGTACACCGAGGTCCCTTTCAGTCGAGTCTCGCAGGTAACCACGCCGTTGTTTCGTAGCGAATGGCGCGTACTTAACGTGAGTAGTGAGGATCATGTGGGGAGAGAACGGGGCGGATCGTGGGAGAGCTCTTGGGCCGTGGACAGTGCAGGATAGTTTGAGGTTCGTATTGCTCGGGCCGGTGGCATTGGGGTTAACAAGCTCTAAGTAGGCTGATCCAGACGCTGATGGGGTCGAACCCGTTTTCAAGACTGTACAATGATATGTTAGCAATAGGTAGGGCCAGAGACTACGACCACACTGTAGATCGCTACACACAGATTTTGCGAACGGCATTCTCGGGCTTTTTGCTTTGTTGCATAGGGTTCTTAGGTGGAGGAGCATCGTAGATTGGAGGAACAGTAGCTCCTACAGGGCCAGTTATTCTTCTTCGGTCGGCCATGATGCCTGAAGCTTTGAAATGAATATTAAGAGTAGAACAACATGTAGAGAACAAGATAGTTAGCTCCTGTGAAGAAGTGCAGCAAATGCCTTTATATGCAAGTTAATTGACTCTGTACTCACAACATCATTGACCTGCACTTTAAGATTCATATGAAAATCGTAGCCCACCTTACAGCAGGTACATGGAGTAGCCTGTCTTATCGATTGCCCCACCAGCACTTTCTCCAGCAACCAGCTCCACTTCGAGCCAGCTCTTTTCCCCATATAAATTTTCCTCGCAGAAATTTTGTAGCTTTGTCCTTCGCTTCTTCCATTATTTTTGTACCTCCGAGCCAATACGTGAAGAGCCGCGCAGCTTCGGACACAAAACATGAAGCTGCGAAGGGGCAACTCCAGCAGTGCTATCTATTTTCTGTGCCAGTTGGAAGGAGCGATACTTGGACAGATATGAAGTTTCCTGTGGCCATGATTGAAAATGCAGGAAACAGAGTAAGGTAAGCAAGCCAAAGCTTTCTTCACACCTAGCCATCCTCCACATCATTGTCGCACTCGCTATTGATGAAATTTATTCCACTGGTCTCGCGATCTCCTGAGCGTACAGAACCAAAACATGCACTACCATCTGAAGCACCATCCTGCTCATGCCCTTTTGCAAACCTTCTCTGCACGTGCAGCTGACAATGAGCAGTTTAGATAATACGATATACTTGACATGAGTACTATGCGCGCCTTGCATCCATACCGCGGAAACGATCATGAGTAAGGTCAGTTCACAGCTTTCCTTGTTATTTTATTTCCTACAGTGATGAGACATCAATCATTCAGTTCTGCTTCTGAATAGAATGAAGATACCCATATACCAAAAACTTTTCTGATTTGAAAACCACTCTCCGAGTTTATTTTCACCATCTTTTACCTAAGTCGGTTGACTAACCAAGTTCAAGTTTCCTAGATGTGATTCCTGCTTCAACCTACTGATCCACTCGCCCATTCACAAACGATAGCTGGACGTGTAAGTCATTTCTGCTTTCGCGTCTACACTATCTATCATGATGAAAACTGTTTATCCATTCAACTATCTCACTATGGGTCGAGCCACCCTCCCGCACCGGAGTCAGTCCTTCGGGGCTGGTGATGATTGGTTGTGGAGTTGTATCCCAACAGCTTTAGCCTTGCGCTGGAGTCTCTTGGGAGTGTCATGCTGGCTTCCGTTGTTCCCCATCTTTGTGTCTCGTCTTGAGGCGCAGGGATGGGGAGCCGACACATGTGAATGAGTAAAACGGTTCGCTGAATGTTACACATTTCATATTCTTTCCGAGTCAAGTAGCAGCTGTACTCTGCTAATTCTTTTGCAGGTATTTGAATTCGGTCTATTACTTGATGCCTACGCCGTTGTTATCCTTGTTAAGTTACTCTCAAAGTAAAGATCCCGTGGTCATAGCATTTGGTCTTTTCTGTAGCTATCGTAGAAACTTTATGTTCTTAGGTATCTGGAGTGTATGAAGTGAATATGTCCTATCATTACAGCTGGTTATGTTGACCTGTGCATCACACCGGCACCAGCCTGGTGGTTGGGGTAGATCAATGTGTCCGCGATTACGACGTTCTCCCTTCGGCCAGCTACAAACACAATGACCTCAGCAATATCATCGGGGGTTAAAGGATCAACGCCACTACATGATCTGTATTAGCAATACAGACTTCGCCGTGAGAACATCTTTCGGAACTTACGTGTAGACGGCGTCAGCCTTAGCCTTGTCACCGTAGAATCTCACAACAGAGAATTCCTGTATTATCATTGTCAGTTTCCTTTCTAGCCAAGTCAAGACCCCAAAATGAAGACGTACCGTCTCAACCTGGCCAGGATCTACCTCCAGAACGCGAACGCGCGAAGCAATGAGCTCCTTGCGCAGAGAGTCGGTAAAGCTACGCACGGCAGCTTTCGTGGCGCAGTAGATGCTACCGCTGGCGTAGGGTTCCCGGCCCGCGATGCTGCCGATGTTGATGATGTCTCCCGAGCCGCCGTTGGGCCGCCTGAGAAAGATGGGCAGGATGGCCTGGGTCATGTTGATCAGGCCGGTGACGTTGGTCGCGAACATGATGTTCATGTCCTCTTCGGCAATCTCGGGCGCTTTGGCCACGCCTTTGACTAGGCCACTGTTGTTCCTCCGTCGTCAGTTATGTTTGTAGTTGTAGTGATATGACTGATATGTCCCCCCTCCCTTTCTCTTCCTCCTACAGTATACGTCTCGGGCCCGGAGGTAAAATACTAGGGAAAAGAAGAAGCAAAGAAAAGGGGAAAAGAGCAACTGAAAAAACTCACGCATTGTTAACCAAGACATCCACCTCCCTAAACTCTTCAGGCAAATTCCCCACAAACGCCCTAACCTCCTTAGGTTTACTGACATCCAGTTGAACGACATGTACCTTCACCTTATCCTTTCCTCCCACCTCGGCCTCGATGTCCGCGGCGATTTGTCTCAGGGTATCGATGCGACGGGCTGTGAGCACGAGCTTTAACCCGCCAGCAGGGGCGGCGGTGCGAGCGAACTCGAAGGCCGTGCTCCGGCCTATGCCCGACGAGGCGCCCGTGATGACGACAGTCTTCCCGGCTAGACGCTTGGCTACTGCTGGTGACATTTTGCGAGGGGTTGCTGAGAAGAAGGATGAATGGGTGGATGTGGAGATGAGGGGGAAAGGGAAGGGGAAGGGGGAGTGTCTGGTTGTTTGGAAGACGCTTTGTTTAAGAGTGCGCAGGATATTCCGGGCTGGGGTGGGAGTTGAGGCTATTGTGCGATGGAGGGGCATATAGACAGAAAAGAAAGAGTGAAAGAAGAAAGGTTGGTGTTTTGTACAGAGAGTATGGATTTGAGAGCTGGAAGATACTTAGATAAGCCTTCTTCCCATCGATAACTAATGCAACGTGGAAGTTGACTTGATGCAAGGCTCAACTAGGTAGTACTACTTTGATTTACATATGATATTGCGTGCGTATGGGGATTGGTGGGTATGCAGTTTTGAGTGGACAGAATTTGGCGAATTGTCTGGACCTACTCTAAAAGTTATTCGATATCGGAGCGAAAGCTAAATAAGCACGATGTCGCCATCGCACCGAGCAGGAGGGATCTCCGCTGCCCGTTTTTGTGTGCTTCACCACATCCGCAAGTATAGACCCCGCTAATGTCCATCTAGGCAGTTCCTTTTTTCTCCAAATTTCCATCGACCTACCCCGCCATTCCTGGGCGATGAAATACCGAGTTCCCGGGAATCAATTCTGTCAAGAGTAGATGTAGGTAGACAACCTATAAGATCAGGCCTAGAGAGAATAAATAAAAACAACCACAATCTCGTGGTTTTGTTGTTCACATTTGGCTCTGTATAGTCGCGGCAAGTTCGTACCTAGCAGCGCCAATAGTCACTTAGGTATAGTAAGATACCCGTTTAGCATGCTTCACACCGCACTAAGCACAGCACCAACCAACTAATTTTAGGTAGCACCAACCGTTTTCTTGCTCACGCCTAACGTCTTAGACATAAAGAGCTATACCGCGCAGTCCAATCACAGCTCGTCAAAGGGCAGTGGATGAGATCATCTCTCATAGTGTAGTGGTTTAGCACGTAGGATTTTGATTCAAAGCATCAAAATTCCTGAGTCCCCGGTTCGATCCCGGGTGAGAGATACTTGTATCTTTTCTTTTCTTTCCTTTTTTTCCCCTCTTTTTTAAATATTGATTGATTTATTTATAGATTCTAGCTCTGTTGGACAATATGTTGCGTGAGGAAAGGGAGCTAAATTGTTTGCTTCGCTGCCCTGATGGTATATTACGATTAACTGTGGCCGTGTAGGCAATCTTCTATCTCATGATCTAATATCTGATAATCTAGTGTGGCTGTAACTGACGTATGTGCGGGAAAAATTCCAATACTTTATCTTTCGAACTCCAGCGTATCCAGAACCATCCAGTCCACCTCTCGGTTGTCAGCTGCATAGTTGAATTGCGTGCGACTATGTAACTTATGTCCGGTAAACCGGTCCTAGGTATATGGAGTAGCTAAGTCCCGATGGGCACATTCATGCTGATGGATGGAGGCATTGTGCCTAGGTACGCAACATAGGTATGCCTAGTGTCCACGAAGTAGCCTTCGTTCTATATCCTCACAGTCAACGACAGTTGTGAGGTTGGCACGGGCAGGATTAACCCAGCCCTCCATGTAACCTGGGCGCTGTGGTTCGGACTTCTTTACCTGTGACGGTCTAAGTAATCTTCTTTCGTCTCGATATCTGTTGGAGACCTCGGTGTTACAGTCTTATCGGGCACTGAACCAACTCCTAATAGCTTCTAGCGCGATATCGTATTCGAAGGCGACAGTAATTTTTGGGCCCAAGGGTAGAGGTTTGTCCCAGGCATGCTTCTCGCCCTCCACCACGCGAACGCTGAACTGTTTGCCCCTGTTCTCAAGCCGCTCAGCAAATAACTTGCCCTCGGCCAGCAACATGTCGTATTCACACAGGCAAAGGTGAACCGGCGGTAGTCGATCTATCAGTTCATCGGGCATCAGTCCCGGCGATAGGCGTATGTCGTTTCGTTCACGGCGTGGAAGAGGTGGGTGCAAGTAAGACGCATCAATCAAGTTTGTCAGTCCACTAGACAGTGTCATCTCTGGTTGCTTGCACGCGAGTCGCTTCTGTGGTCGATCCAACGTCCAGTCTAGTAGAGGATAATAGAGAACCAGACCGACGATCTTGGGCGGCGGTGATGGTAGTCTGTAGTTCCACCTAACAGGATCTTGCAGTACGATCCAGCTGCTCGTCGCCAGTGTTGCACCAGCAGAGAAGCCCGAGAGCAGGATCCGATCCGGATCGAAGTTGTATCGGTCGGCGAGTAGGCTTATCTGGAGAATTGCATCGGTACAATCCTCTACTGGCGTCGGGAATGGGTAGCCTGGTGCGAGACGATAGTTAACCGAGAAGACCACGGCACCCAGACCCTTCACAAGAGATTCCGCCCATCGCGCATCGTCGGTTCCCTGCCCGAGGATGAAGCCGCCGCCGTGGAAGTTAACTACGGCCGGTCGCCTTTCCTCATCGGATCCTCTCTGATTATCCTGGGGGATCCATACATTTGCGCTGATCGCCTGCTTCTGTTTCCACTCACTCAAGGTAGAATCAAGCCAAATGGTTTCAGTTGGTGGTAGTGCGTGTTGGCCGGAGCGATTGCCGAGCTTGAAGCCGATGTTAGCTCCTAAGCGGAGCGCAAAAGCGTGGGCAGCTAAAAGCCAACGAGGGCTCTTGTCTGCAGGGTTCACGTAGTCTTCCTCGACGGGTGGTGGTCCAATGTCGTGGATGGAAACCACCTCGGCCGTTTCTACTTCGGCATTGTCCTTGCTGCTGCTGCTACTATTGGTATCCTTCGACATCCCCACAGGCTGTCCAGTGGTTCAATTGGCCGCGAGAAAGCAGATATTGATAGAGATCGTATCGAACGCAATAGCTCTGAACTCAGTTTCATAGAATGTGGGTAATGGTTGGGATGGAACGACTTGGAGCGTGGGGTTCACTAGTATCTATGTACTTCCGGACAGAAGTTGGAGTTGGCGGGATGACGTCGTGACTCGTGCACCCTTGTCACCCTTGCAAGTCTTGAAGCGGACTAAGAACCTGGTTTAAACCATTTGGGGAATAGGTTTGGTCGTAAACCTTGAATTGTGGGGCGCCGGGTGACCTACAACATACAGAAACGCACCCTTTTCAAAGAGAAGATGACTTGGCTAATAAACCCCTCCTAGGTCTCATGAGGCTTTCCTGCGACGCAGATAAATTTTTGCGCCTACGTATATAGGGATATCTGTAGCGCGTAGTTCGTGCTCAGTGCTCGTGCTCGTCCGTGGCCAGTTCGGAGCGGAACTGTGACAGATGACACCCACGCGGATCGCCTATACTTTAGAGACGGATCCCTCTCTGGAGTTGTCCCGGTCGACCATATCTAGCTTATAATTTGTAAGGGATGAGGAACCATATGTTTGGGTTGTAATTAGTCAGCCAGTGGTTTGGATGGAAGGAAGATAGTTGGAGAGACGGATTGAAAGAATTAAACCTGTCCTCGTTCCTTGGAACTGACATTAATATTTTGTAACCTTTTGTGAATGCGTGTTTACCTAGATCGTATGGGTTGATGGGTTTTTGAAGTATGAGCTCAAGGTGACATAGCATGTACAGTACCAAGGCATCATGGCATCTCGTGTATATAATGTAGGGCCTTCCCACCTCACATCCAGTCAGTTCAGTAGTTAGTCAAGTCTCATATACCCTTCATTTTATCATAGGTAAGATACAGCAACATGAGTCTAATAAAACTAATAGGTTATACCACAGGCACCTCTATACAAATGGCGAGAGATCACGGCTGTCGGCGTCAATTTCAAAGACGTAGCAATCATCACGGGGGCTGTGCCAGACGATGAATATGGCCTCAGAGCTGAATGTTCTAGCGTTGTAGGGCGGCTTGAGCAGGATTCTAGTAAGTTCAAGGTCATCAACCGGGTCTGTATGCTGATTATTATCGGGACCTACGCGAACCGAGCTCGATGACGAGACCTCGGCGAGGGTAGTCCTAGAATCGCTGAAATTTATACAAGGCGCAATGATCCTGAAGGTAAGTTGATACGGCCTCATGACCTAAGGTTAGGAGAATCGGGTTGACTGACAATCGACATTTAGGATAAACCATTAGAAACGATGACGGTAGAGGATTATCATGTGGCTGTACACGCTGGGTGGAGGGTGCGAAGAATCTGTACCGAGTAAGCGAGGAGATGAGAAGGCAAAATGGCCAACTTTGGTGCGGGCGTCTCTGCTGACTAAACCCCCGGTCCGGCGCTGCCACACGCGTAGGTCTAGGCCGCTAGCCGCTTACTACTCTGTTTTAACCTTAACGCTCCTGCCCTACTTAAAAAAACTATTTTAAAAGAAAACAAAATAGTAGACTAAAAAGCATTAACTTTAAGTAATGCTGCCTAACTTAGTATATACTTTGTTTAGCTACTTTATATATTTTTTAACTACTTAGTGCTAGCTTTGCTTAAGCTTTATATGCTTAGTTAAAAAATTTATTACTTAGCTAATATAAATATAAATATATTTTAAAATTTTATTATATAAAATTTTTTTATTTTTTTATTTTAAATATACTGTTTTAATTGTTTATAAATACTTGCTTTTATTTTATACTTTTTATTAGCTTTTTATAACTTTTTAAGCATAGCTTTTTAAATATTTTTATTTTTTTATTAAATATAACTATTATAAGCACTTTTTAGTTTTTTATATAATATATTAAAAATAATTATTTTAAGTTATTATTTAAAAAGTTAAAAAAAATTAAAAGTTAATAGCTATATTAAAAATATATATAAATTAACTTAATAATAATATTTTTTTATTGCTTTTAATATTTTTAAAAAATAACATTATATATAAAATAGCTAGGTTATATAAATTTTTTTTTAATAATAAAAAAAGTATTAATTTTTAAAATAAGCTAATAGTTTAAGCTATATGTTTTATAATAAATTTAGCTTTAAAAATAAAAATGTTTAGATTATTTTTATATAAAATTTTTAAAAAGCTAAAGCTTAAGCTTTGTTTTAAAAGTTTTTTTATTAATAAATAAATAATTTTATATAAATGTGCTTAATTTTTAGCTTAAAAAGGTATAAAAAAATAAATAAATTAAGCATAAAGTTTTATTAAAATTTAGCAATAGTTAGTTGCTTTAATAAAGCATTATATTTTTAAGCAAAAAAAATAAAATTAGCAGCTTTAAAGCAATATAAAAGGGACGTACCTTTTTTAAGGACTAATTATTAAGAAGGTATGTACTGCTTGCGCAGGCTTGCTAAAAGCAAGCCAAAAATTAGCTAAAGGCCTAATAAAGCTTTATAGCTATATATAATTAGCACACTAAATAAAAGTAACTTTTTATAGCTACTTTTAAAATTTAGCATATTATTTTATAACATATTAAATTTTACATTTTATATTTAATAGTTATAATATAATATTTAAACAAAAAATATGACTTATAAAATTTATAACTATTAAATAAACAGCTACTGCTAAGCTAAAATTTTGCTTAAACAAAAATATAAATAATAATTTAAATATTAAATAATTTATAAGCTTAGTACTTATTATATTTAATAAAAAAAATTTAAATTATTAAAGTTAAATAATTTAAATAACTAGTATAAAAGTGTATAAAAATAAAAAAGTTAAAGTTTGCTTTAATTAAAATATAATTGCTTAGCTAACTAAATGCTAAGCTAAATATAATTATATTTATAGTACTATAAAAGCAAATTTATAAAGTATAATAAACTATTATTATAAGCAGCAGCTATAATAGCTTAAATTAGCTAGTTATTATAACTATTAAAAAAAAAATAAAAGCTAAAAGCAAAAAATAATGCTAAAGTATTTATATATAACTATAAGCAGCTTAAATAAAATATTATTATTATAAAAATTAAAAATTAAATATTTGCAATTAAAAAAAATAAGAAGCAAAAGCTTAGTTAATTAAATTTTATTTAAATAAATAAACCTTTAACTTAAATAAAATCAAAAATTTAAACTAATTAGTAAGCATATTATAAAATATTAAATTATAAAAACTTAAAAAATAAAATAATATTTAAAAACCTTTAAAAGTTTGTTAAATAAAAAAAAAAGAAATTTTAAGCTATTTAAATAAACCTTTAAAAATTAATTATATAAACTATTTTAAAATAAAAATAAAAATTTAATTTTTTTTTTTATAGTAGGTCTTAATATATAAGCTAAAAAGCTATTATTAATTTAAAAATAATTTATAACTAGCTTTTAATTATTAATATAAACTATAGCTAAGCTTTAAATAAGTTTTAATTAAGCAAAAAATATTTTTTAAAAATATAGTTAAATAAAAAAACTTTTAATAAAATGCTATTAAAAAAGCTAAAAATAGCAGAATATATTTATATTTTAATAGTTTATTAAAAAGCAAGCAAAATATAAATAATTTAAAAGTAAAAACGCAAATCTTAGCTTAAAGCTATACTATAAAAATAAAATATAAATATATAAATAATAACTAAAACAAATTATTATAATTATAGCAAACTAAAATATAAAGCTATAAAATTTTAGTTTTAACTATAAAGCAAAAAAATTATAGCTAATAATTAGCTAGCAGCTAAATAGCAACTAATTTTGCTAAAAAAGCTAAAAAGCAAATTTTAAAATATAATTATTAACTAGTTTAACTTAAAATTAAAATTTTTTTTTTAAGCTAAAATAAAATAATATATTTAATTTATTTTAGCAAAATTTTATAAAGCATTTAATTTAAAAAAACTTTTTAAAAAAATAGCTATAATTTTATTAAAAAGTAAGCGCAAAAAGAAAAAATTTATTATAAATATAAATATAAAAGTGCAAGTTAATATAGTTTATAAAACCTTAGCTAAAAAATGCTTATAAAAATAATAATTTTATTTTAAAGCTTATAAAGCTACTTTTTAAATAATTAATATAAAAAGCTAAATAAAAAGTTTTATTTAAATATTTTATACTATTAAAAAAAAGCTTAATATTTTTAAGTTATTTTTATTAAAGCTAAGCGTTAACTAATTAAATATTATTTTAAATATAGCTTTTATAGCTTAGCATTTTAAAAATATTAAAAAGGTTAACTTTAAAAACTTTATAAATAAAATAGTTAGTAGCAAATAAGCATATATTAAAAATTTTATTAATATAAAGTTAAAATAAAAGTTATTTTTTAAAAAAATTAATAATAATAAGTTTATAAATACTACTATTAACTTGCTAGCATGCTTAAAAAGCTTTTATTAATTATATTTTAAAAAAACCCAAAAAAATTTTTATACTAAAAAAGGCAGAATAATTAATTAATTTAATTAAAAAAGCTAAAATATTATTTTAGCTAATTAATTTAACTTTAAAAGCTTAGCAAAACATATTTAAAAAAATTTAAAAAAAATTATAAATAATTAAAATTTGCTAATTATAAATTAACGCAAGCATATTAATTTTATTTATAACTAAAAAAATAATATAATAAAGCTTTATATAAACTATTAAAACTTAAATAAAGTTATAAAAAAAAAAAAAATTTTTTTTGTTTATAGTTAAACTTATAAAATGCTTAAAGTTTATTAAAATATTTTTTAAGTAAAATTTAAAAAATATATATTATAAAATATATATTAAAGCTAGCAATTAATAAAAAACTACCTTTTAAATATAATATAAATACTTTAAATAACGTATCCTACGGCTATATTTGCCACTTTTTCTTCCATACAAAAAGGTCTGTGCGCAACTTTATAACTTGGCCAATAGTAATGCTATAATAATATAAATAGTACTAGTTGATTTTTAATTAAACAATAAGTTTAAATATAATTTCTTTTATATTTATATTACTTTTATTTAGCAGGTTATTTAGCAATACGCTAAGTAGAGATTATATGATTTTTAGCAAGGATTATATTATAGTACAAATATTATAATACTATATAACTTGTTTAATATTTAAGTAATTAAATTAAAAAAATATTACTAAATTCTTTATTTTAATAGAAATATAATTATTATATTTTTATTATTGTACGACTAAAATTAATAAAGTTATAAATTTATGCATAGACCTTTTTGCTAAGATCTTTTTAATAATTCTTGTTTATTTACTACTTTAATAACCTACTAAATAAAAATACTATAAATATAAAAAAATAATATTTAAACTTGTTATTTAGTTAAAAATTAACTAGTACTATTTATATTATTATAGTATTAGTATTGGCCAGGTTATAATATTGTGCACAGACGTTTTTTGTATGGAAAAAAAAGTGACAAATATGGCCGGGTGGCAAATATGGCCGTAGGATACGTTATATTATTATACTTTTTAAACTAACTAATATGCTAACAATATTTTAAAGCTATATATATAAAGCATTAATAAAGCTAATATATTATATTTATATAGTTTATTTAAATAATATTATTATATTTTTAAATAATAGAAAATAATATTATAAGCACTTTTAATTAGTTTATAAATTTTTAAAGCTATATAACTTATTTATTATATTATTAAAATATAAATTTTTTTAAATAAAAATAAAAATTTTAAAGTTTATTATTATTATTAAAAGTATTAAAATAAATTTATAAAAAATTATTATAATTTAAAATTTTTTTTTTTTAAGTTAATATATATTATATACTATTAAGTAATCTAGTTAGCTGTTTTGTAGCACAGCTATTTTACATTTTATTTGCAAGCAAAAACCGGTTTAAAAAAAACTTTTAAAGCGCTTTCTTAGCTAAATAAAACGATTGCACTACTTATATAAAGCTTTTATTGCGTTGTCTTTTTTATATACTAGGTTTTTACCTAGTTAAGTTTAACTAAAAAAAAGCAAACAAATAAAATATAAAAGCTTAGCTTATATTATATTTTATACGCTTTTTAAAGTTAGCAAGCTTATTAAGGTTAACTTTGCAAAGTTTTTTTTTTTTTTTTTTTTTTTATATTTTTTAATCAG